>SDBU01010339.1_pt1 | contig 10354 bp, 10 predicted proteins | sample 2277071 | NCBI WGS metagenome assembly SDBU01 (sample SAMN10397929, study PRJNA504765) | marine sediment metagenome | isolation source: marine sediment core GS08_GC12, 126 cmbsf | place: Arctic Ocean: Gakkel Ridge, Loki's castle | collected 2008 | reverse complement strand
GTAAGAAGCACCGCATACCGGTAGTGGATAGAGGAAAGCTAGTAGGCATGATAACTAAGGGAAGGTTAGAGAAAGCCTTTCCATCTGAACCCAACCCCCACGACCTGTTCAAATTCAGCTATAATATTGCCTCTCTATACGGGAAACCAATAAGAGATATTATGCGAAGAGATGTAGTGACAGCTCCACCCAATATGACCGTTGAAGAAGCAGTGGCCTTAGCTCAGACTAAAAAAGTAGGGGCTCTGGTGGTAATCAAGGACAATCAGGTAGTCGGTATCGTCACCACTAACGACTTTTTCTACAAGATTCTGAATAAAGTTCTGGGTGTAGGCGAGTCCGGTTCCCGCCTTGAGATTACCAAAGGTGGAGAGGGTAAGGCATTAGAAGAAATAATTTCCTGCCTGAACAAGGCTGACATAGGTATTACCGCACTCCACATTCACAAACGGCCGGGGAAAGTTAAGAAGAACGTAGTTATTCACGTGAATAGCGAGAATATCGAGCAGTGTGTCACTGAACTTAAGGATAAGGGATATAAGATAAGCCTGAGAAAACGCTAACTCTAGCCAGATTACACAATATCGCCTCCAGTGAATCATGGCAGCATTAAGCCTGAGTATATCCGTGACCAGTTCTAATTTAATGTTGCCCGTCTCACTGTTATGTTAAGTTAATGTTTGGCAAAATCCTATGCTCAACAGAACTGTTAATCTTGAAGTAGACGATTTAAATATTGCCGGTCAGCTTTACCTGCCTGATGGCAATCATCCAGTTCCTGCGGTTTGTCTTTGCCATGGTATCCCCACTGGGAAACCTGACCCTGATGATAAAGACTATTCTCCGCTGGCGGAAAGGCTCTGCCACCAGGGCTTCGCTGCATTTTTTTTCAACTTCCGAGGAGACGGCCCCAGTAGCGGGAATTTTGATATTCTGGGCTGGACTAGAGACCTAAAAGCGGCGATTGATTATTTATGCGCTTTGCCTGAGGTAGATGAGTCTCATCTGTCGCTGCTCGGCTTCAGTGCTGGAGCAGCGGTATCAGTTTATGTGGCAGCACGGGATAGTCGAATTTCATCTATTGCCACCTGTGCCTGCCCGGCAGAGTTTACCTTCTTTCGCAAGGCTGATGCCCTCTCATCTATCATTGAACACTTCCGCCGTATTGGCATTATCAGGGATAAGGCCTTTCCCCATTCTACCGAGGAGTGGATCGACGGCTTCAGGCAGGTTAGCCCCATCAAACATATAGCCAAAATTGCCCCCAAACCTTTGTTACTGGTGCACGGGAGCAAGGATGAGTTAGTGGCTGTGAGCCATGCCCGCAGGCTATATGGTAAGGCGGGAGAACCCAAGCAGCTAATCATAGCTGACGGCGCTGAGCACGGGCTGCGGCAGAATGACACAGCAATGAATATTGTTATTGACTGGCTAAAATCTCGCTCTCGAGTTAATGGTTAGAACAGCCCTATAAATTGACCTATAGATAAAAAATAGGCTATAATCTATATGTAGGGCTAGTTAAGTAAACTGAGAGGCAGGCAGAGTTGCACGAGAGTTGCGGCATTTTTGGTGTCTTTGCCCCGAATGAGGATGTAGCTCGGCTTACCTTTTTTGCTTTATTTGCTCTTCAGCACCGCGGTCAAGAGAGTGCTGGCATCGCTACTACTAATGGTAAGAGGCTCCAAGTTTATGCCATGATGGGACTGGTATCCCAAGTGTTCAGCGAGGAGTCTTTATCTCATCTCAGCGGGCATATCGCCATTGGTCATAACCGCTACTCCACCACTGGTTCCAGCCGGATAACTAATGCCCAGCCCATCAAAGTCACCACAGACTCAGGTACTATTGCCATAGCCCACAATGGGAACATTGTTAATGCTGAGCACCTGTATAAAGAATTATCCGACCAGGGTTATTTCTTCCACACTTCCTCTGATACCGAGGTTATCGCTAACCTTATCCTCTCCTCCCCTGAGAAGGACTGGGTAAACAAAATAAGGTATGCCAGCCATCGGCTTCAGGGAGCATACTCCCTGGTAATTATGACCAATCACACTTTATTCGGAGTCCGCGACCCCTTCGGTGTGCGTCCTCTCTGCCTCGGCACCATTAATGGCGGCTGGGTTATCGCCTCGGAGACTTGCGCCTTCGACCATATTGGCGCCAGCTTCGTCAGAGAGATTGAACCGGGAGAGATAGTTTCTATCACTGAGAACGGTATTAATAGTTACCAGGAAGAGGTAGGCAGAAGAGCACTGTGCATCTTTGAATATATCTACTTTGCCCGCCCCGATTCGGTGATAAATGGGCGATTGCTTTACCCGGCACGGCAGGCTATGGGGGAGAGGCTGGCGGAGGAATACCCGGTGGATGCTGATTTGGTTATTGGCGTGCCTGATTCAGCCACCGCCGCTAGCATTGGTTATGCTCTCAGATCAGGCATACCTTTAGGCGAAGGCCTGATTAAGAACCGCTATGTGGGGCGCACCTTCATTGAGCCTGACCAACGAATCAGGGACCTCGGCGTTAAACTAAAATTCAACCCCTTGCCCCAGATACTATCGGGTAAACGGGTGGTGCTGGTTGATGATAGTATTGTCCGTGGCACTACTACTCCTCAAGTAGTAAAGATGCTGAAGAGAGCCGGAGCCAAAGAAGTGCATATGCGCGTTTGTGCCCCACCTCTCCGCCACCCCTGTTTCTTTGGTGTTGACATGGCTACCCGCCGCGAGTTAATTGCCGCTCAGAAGACCGTGCCAGAGATTAGGGACTTTATCGGCGCTGATTCATTGGGTTACTTGAGTATTGATGGTCTGATTAAGGCGGTGGACTTGCCCAAGGATATTTTCTGCCTGGCCTGTTTCACCGGCGATTACCCCATACCAGTACAACTTGATATGGATAAACTAGCGCTGGAAACTGCTGCGTCGGCTGACCATCAACGTCCTCTCAGCATAAAGCAGGCGCCGGCTAAAATAATCTAGCCACTCATAACCCGCATTTTTGATTGCCTCGCCTGAGCTGTTAGGACTGCCTATTAATCCTACCTACTATCAGCTTCGGCTTGACTACCCTATACTGCCAATATACAATGGGAAAACTTCAGCAGGAAATATTTATGACGAAAGAGAGCAAGAATGGCCAACAAGAAATATAAAGTGGTGCACACGGATGCCAATTCAGGCCGACTTATAAAGGAAGAGCTCGAGGAACTGGATAAGATTGATGCCGAGGTGATACTTGCCAGGTGCAAGACCGAGGATGAGGTGATTGAGGCTGCCCGGGATGCAGATGCAATACTGTTGGTTTTTTCTCCACTAACTCGCCGGGTAATAGAGTCGCTGCATAATTGCAAGGTCATCGTCCGCTACGGTGTTGGTGTTGATAATGTTGATGTAGAGGCAGCCACCGATTATGGCATAGTGGTCGCCAATGTCCCCGATTTTTGTTTTGAAGAAGTTTCCAACCATGCCATGGTTCTTCTCCTTGCCTGCGCCAAAAAGCTGGTCCCCCTGAACAATAGCATCAAGCAGGGCATCTGGGGCCAAAGGCCGGCGCCCATGGTATCGATTCACGGGCAAACCCTGGGACTGGTAGGTTGTGGCAACATTGGACGCGCCACCGCCAAGAAAGCACGGTGCTTTGGCCTAAGGATATTGGGATACGACCCCTATCTGGATAAATCCATAGCCAGGGAGCACGAGATAACTCTGGTGAGCCTGCCTGAGCTGCTCAAAGAGTCTGATTTCGTCTCGGTTCATACTCCCTTAACCAAGGAAACCAGGCATTTGATTGGTGAAAAAGAATTCGAACAAATGAAACCAACTGCCTATTTTATAAACACTTCTCGGGGGCCAGTAGTGGATGAGCCAGCGCTAATTAAGACCCTGAGGGAGGGGCGGCTCGCCGGGGCGGGGTTGGATGTCTTCGAAAAGGAGCCCATCGACCCCGATAACCCCCTGCTCAAAATGGATAACGTGGTAGTCACCCCCCATACTGCTTCCTATTGTGACGCCTCCTTTTCCTTGCTCAGGAGGCGGGTAGGAGAGGCGGCAGTTAACATCCTGAGTGGTCGGTGGCCCCGGAGCGTGGTAAATCCAACAGTTAAACCTAAGGTTCAGCTACAAGAGGAGGCTTAAATTGGTAGCACTCTCTATTGAAGAACTTGAGGCACTGAGAGGTCTCAATACCCCCACTGTTTCTAATGCCATTGAAACCTTCAACGTCCGAGGCAGGAATCAGGGCTTTATGTCAGGTGATATTAAATGCATCTTCCCCGACATGGGGGTGATGGTGGGCTACGCCTGCACCGCCACTATCATCGCTGACCAGCCAGCAACCGGGCACGAGCAGGTCAGTCGGTCTGATATGTGTGAGCATGTGCTCCAGATACCAGGGCCGAGGGTAGCGGTTATCCAGGACCTGGACCGACCGCCGTGCATTGGTTCCCTCTGGGGTGAGGTCAACGCTAATATCTTTAAAGCCCTGGAGTGCCTGGGCACGGTTACTGATGGCGGAGTCAGGGACCTGGATGAAGTCCGCGAACTCGACTTCTATTTCTTCGCGGCCCAGGTGATTCCCTCTCATGCCTATGTCCACTATGTTGATGTGGGCAAGCCAGTCGAGGTGGGTGGTCTGGTAGTCAATCCTGGTGACCTCATCCATGCCGACAAGCACGGTGTTTTAGTTATACCCCACGATGTTGCCCGCGAAGTGGTGGCAGCAGCCCGGAGAATAGAGGAAAGCGAACGAAGAGTCATCAACCTGTGCCAGTCCCCAGATTTCTCAATAGCCAAGCTGAAGGAGCTACTTGAACACTAACAAAGAAGAGTAAGCCGAAGCGAGCGAACCTCAGCGACCGAAGGGAATAAAGATGAAAAGGAACCGACTCAGAGAACTATTGAATGAAGGCAAACCAACCTTCGGCACCCATGTCTTGACCCCTTGGCCAGGAATCGTGGAAGTAATCGGCCATTCCGGTGCCTTTGATTATATTGAATCTGTCGGTGAATACTCCCCCTTCAGCCTGGAACAACTGGATAACTTCGGTCGGACTATTGAGCTTTTCCCCAACATGTCCTCAATGATGAAGGTAGAAGAGCAGGCAAAGGGATTTATTGCCACCAGGGCAATAGACGCCGGTATTCAGAACGTGCTCTTCACTGATTGCCGTTCTGCGGAAGAGGTCAGAGAATGTATTCGTCTCGTCAGGCCGGAGACGCCTGAGGCTGGCGGTACCCACGGTAGCAGCATGCGGCGAAATGTTGGCTACGTGCTGGATGGTGGTTCAGAGGCATGGACTAAGGCGATGAACAACGTCGTCATTGCCATTATGATCGAGAAGAAGGGCGCTATGGAGAACCTGGAAGAGATACTGTCGGTCAAAGGCGTAGATATGGTGCAATTTGGCCCTGCTGACTACTCGATAAGCATTGGCAAGCCGGGGCAGGGGCGGAGCCCTGAGGTGCAAAAGACGCATCAAGATATGATAGAGCTAGCTATAAGAAAGGGCGTAGCTCCCAGGGTAGAAATAGCCGGCTTTGAGCAAGCAAAACCATATGTTGAGATGGGAGTTCGCCACTTCTGTATTGGTTGGGATTTAAGGGTCATATACGGGTGGTGCCAACAGCAGGCAGAGGGCATGCGGGGACTGCTCACTTCAGTATAACCTGATTCTCAGAAGAGCCGGTAAATGATAATCTTGAAGGAGAAGAAAGATGACAAAACCAAAGGTCTATATCACTCGCCAGATAGCACAAGAAGCGCTGGACATGATTGCCCAAGTCGCCGAAATGAAGGTATGGCCTGAAGAACTACCTCCGCCACACGAGGTGCTTCTGGCAGAGGTCCAAAACATTGATGGCCTGCTGGCACTGCTTACCGATAGGATTGATGCCTCGGTTATGCAGGCAGCACCCAAATTGAAAGTGATAAGCAACCTGGCGGTGGGGTACGACAATATTGACGTCCCTGAAGCAACCAAACGTGGTATCGTGGTCGGGAACACCCCAGAGGTGCTGACTGAGACTACCGCTGACTTTGCTTTCACCCTGCTCATGGCAGCGGCCAGGCGTGTAGCTGAGGCTGACGCCTTTACCAAAAAGGGACAGTGGCAAACCTGGGGACCTATGGTAATGCTGGGGCAGGACATTCATCACGCTACCCTGGGCATCGCTGGTCTGGGGCGCATAGGCGTAGAGCTAGCCAAACGGGCAAAAGGGTTCAACATGAAGGTGCTATATTATGATGAGCAAAGACGAAGCGAAGAAGAGGAAAAACAGTTCGGTGTGGAATACGTCCCGGGGCTACCCGCATTACTTTCCCGGTCTGATTTTATTAGCATTCACGTACCGCTCAACCCACAAACCCACCACCTGATCGGGGCTGCTGAGTTTGCCCTAATGAAGTCAACAGCAATCTTAATCAATACCTCGCGTGGTCCGGTGGTAGACCAGAAAGCTCTCTATGAGGCACTTAAATCACGTCAGATTTTTGCCGCAGCGCTAGATGTAACTGAGGTAGAGCCGATTTCCCCTGATAACCCATTGCTCACTCTGGACAACATAATTATTACTCCTCACATTGCCAGTGCCAGCTTCACTACCCGAACCAGCATGGCTACCATGGCAGCAGCCAATCTTATCGCTGGGTTGCGCGGTCAAATTCCACCAAACTGTGTTAACCCTGAGGCAATCACCGATTAAGAACTTCGCTAGCCCTGCCCTTAATGCTTGGCAGGCGCTCACATGGGCCTATGGGTAGTTGTTCAACCGATGGCATCCTGAAGCTTCTTGATAAAGTCCTGCCGCTTCTGCTCATCACTCATTATCTGCTGTTTCAACCTCTTCCAAGCGACAGGACAATCCTTATAGGTAACCCTGACTATCTGATGGATGGCTTGGTCAATCTGTTTCCTGTTGCTAGACTTAGCCTCAATGCCCGCCTCATCTAGAATATCCTTTATATGACGAAAATAGCAGGACATGATATATCACCTCCCTGCTTGACCATCTTTTAGAAAACCCCGGCGTCATCTCCATTCAGAGCTTCCAAAGTTCAGCCTCCGCACTCCCCTTTACTTCATCGGTGTACTCCCGGATTTGCCAGATTGTCAATGCTGTTTTGCCTTCTGGTTGCCCATATGCCAGCGCAGGTCTGGATGTCTAGCTGCTGTAGCCTCGTCAAGGCGTCGGGAAGGAGCATTATGGGGAGCGGTCAGCAGGATTTCAGGGGTCTCATCCGCTTCCCTAGCTATGGCTTTCATAGCATCAATAAAAGCATCCAGGGTCTCTTTGCTTTCCGTCTCAGTAGGTTCTATCATGATGGCTTCATCAACCACCAAGGGAAAATAGATAGTGGGAGGATGAAAGCCATAATCAAGCAGACGTTTAGCTATATCTAGTGTTCTTATCCCTTTCACCTTCTGTCTTCTCCCTGAGAACACCACCTCATGCATGCAGGTACGCTTATAGGGCAGGTGATAGTAATCTCTTAGCTTCTCCTTAATGTAGTTAGCATTTATGACTGCGTTCTCACTGACCTCCTTTAGCCCTTCAGCGCCCAGAGAACGGATATAAGCATAAGCCTTAACCATCACCCCAAAGTTACCATAAGCTGCCCCCAGGCTGCCTATAGACTTAGCCGGTAAGGTAAATATGTATCCTCTATCGCCCCTGGTTACCACAGGCGAAGGTAAAAAGTCGGCTAAATCGGATTTGACGCAGACCGGCCCCGCCCCCGGCCCACCACCCCCATGGGGAGTGCTGAAGGTTTTGTGGAGGTTCAGTTGGACACAATCAAAGCCCAGGTCACCAAACTTTACCTGTCCCAGCAGAGCATTCAGGTTAGCCCCGTCACTACACAAAAGTCCTCCTCCTTCATGGACGAGCCGGCTTATCTCGGCTATTTGTGGGTCAAATAAGCCTAAGGTTGTCGGTATAGTCAAGGTTAAGGCAGCAACCTCCTCAGTCATCGCTGCTTTCAGGCTCTTCAAATCCACATCACCTTCCCTGGTAGAGGACACAGTACTCACCTCAAACCCGCACATAGCGGCAGTAGCCGGATTGGTGCCGTGAGCGGTATCGGGTATCAGTATCTTCTTCCGAGCTTTATCCCCGCGAGCTCGATAGTATGCCTTTATCATCAATATGCTAGCAAGCTCGCCCTGAGCTCCAGCCATAGGCGCCAAGCTGACAGCACTCATGCCGGTAATCTCAGCTAAACACTCCTGCAACTCGAATATAAGCTGCAATGCTCCCTGAACTGAGCCTATCGGCTGGTAGGGATGGATTGAGGCAAAGCCGGGAAGCCTGGCAACATCCTCATGCCACTTTGGATTATATTTCATGGTGCAGCTTCCCAGAGGATAAAATTCGGTATCTACTCCGTAGTTAAAGCGGCTAATGGTGGTAAAATATCTCACCACCTCGGCCTCGCTTACCTCGGGTAGCTCAAGCTCCTGCCGCAGAAGTTCCGCCTGGGGCAATTCCGCTGGCGGCACATCCAACTCAGGCAGGCTGCACCCAACCTTGCCAGGTCGACTCATGCTGGGAAGTAACCTATGGCCCATTTCCGGTTTCATTTATAGCGCTCCAGAATTTCAATCAGTCTGTCTATCTCCTCTTTGGTGTTCAGTTCGGTGACGCACAGCAGCATGCTACTGGCTATCACGTGGCTCAGGTCTAAACCGCCAATTATTCCCTGCGACAAAAGGGTTTCATTGATTTGATGTGGTTCTATCGGGCAGCGAATAACAAATTCCTTAAAGAAAGGCTGCTGGAAAACAAGAGAATATCCCTCAAGCTGGCTTATCCTGGCAGCAGCATAATGAGCTTTGTGATAGCATAACTCAGCTACCTGACGCAGCCCCTTTTTGCCCAAAGTTGCCAGGTAAACTGCGGCAGCTATGCTCAGTAGGGCGGAATTAGTACATATGTTGGATGTAGCCTGCTCTCTTTTAATGTGCTGTTCACGAGTTGCCAAAGTAAGCACATATCCCGGCTTACCAGCAGCATCCACGGCCTTGCCCACAATCCTGCCCGGCATTTGACGCAAGTATTCCTTCCGACAGGTGAAGATGCCCAGACATGGTCCGCCAAAGCTCATCGGGCTGCCCAGCACCTGTCCCTCAGCAACAGCAATATCAGCTTCATAATCCTCCGGCGGCTCAAACAGCCCTAGAGAAATAGGGTCAACTATGACAATGAGTAATGCTCCAACATCATGGGCTCTCTGGGTATATACTCTCATATTTTCAAAACAGCCGAAGAAATTGGGCTGTTGAACTATCAGACAGGCGCAGTCCGAAGACAGATTACCTGAATCTGGCTCTACCTTCTCCAAAAGAATATTGCGCCCCGCGGTGTAGGTATTTACCACATCGGTATACCTTGGGTTCACTGTGGACAATACCGCCACCTTGCCTCTGGCGGTGATTCGGCACGCCATCAGGGCGGCTTCAGCAGCAGCGGTGCTGCCATCATATATTCCAGCATTGCTCACTTCCATCCCGGTGAGCTGGCAAACCAGCGACTGGTACTCATAGATGGCTTGTAGTGTGCCCTGGCTGACCTCGGCCTGATATGGGGTATAGGGGGTATAGAACTCGCTTCGCCCGATGATGTGGCCAACTACGCTGGGGATAAAGTGCCTATAATAGCCAGCTCCTAAAAAACAGGCATAATCATCCAGGTTGGCATTAAGCTTTGCCAGGCGACGAAGCACCTCCTTGAGCTCAAGTTCAGACAGAGGAGGAGGCAGCCTAAAATGGGCATGACGGAATCTCTCCGGTATATCCTGAAATAGCTCTTCAGCGGAGCTAATTCCAATTTCCCGCAGCATGGCAATGCGGTCAACATCAGTATTTGGTAAATAAGGTGACGGCACTTATATTCACCCCCATTTATTCTGGGTTTTGTTCACCTAATTTGGCTACAAACGCATCATACTCATCACTATTCATTAAAGCATCAAGCTCCGAAGGTCGGCTCAATTTTAACCTAACTAGCCAACCATTCCCACAGGGGTCTTGGTTCACCAACTGGGGGTCATTGATAGCAGCTTGGTTGATTTCCAATACCTCTCCACTCACCGGTGTGAAGAGGTCGCTAACTGCCTTTACCGATTCTATCTCGCCTATCTTACCTAACCGCTCCACTTTAGTGCCAGGGTCGGGCAAGTCTAGAAATACTATATCTCCCAACCGGGTTTGGGCATAATCGGTAATGCCCATTTTCCCTTTGCCATCGGGCTCAGGACAAACCCATTCGTGCTCCGGTGAGTACCTATATTCTTTGGAGTTCATTTACACCCTCCTCTTGTAGAATTGCTTGTTACCTAAAAGAAACAGGGG
>SDBU01010338.1_pt1 | contig 10356 bp, 27 predicted proteins | sample 2277071 | NCBI WGS metagenome assembly SDBU01 (sample SAMN10397929, study PRJNA504765) | marine sediment metagenome | isolation source: marine sediment core GS08_GC12, 126 cmbsf | place: Arctic Ocean: Gakkel Ridge, Loki's castle | collected 2008 | reverse complement strand
TATATTCTTGACCAAGCGTTAGATATTGCAGGTATTCCGAATATGGGTGTTTAGTCCCCCAGCCGAGAATAAGTGAATGATGCCGGAAAATGAAATTATTCCAAAATAAATAAAAAATAGTTCTTGACAAAAGCTGTAAAATATGCTAAGGTAATAGTTATGGACAAAAACATGGAAAAATTTGGCTTTAAACTGACCTGCTTGAAAGTCTCAAGTCTACCTTTCCATGTGGCTGTCCAGCTTTCAAGTAGGTTTTTTTATGAAAGGGTAGAGAAATGAGTTTTACAGGAAAAGCGACATATTCGACTGGAGCGATGATGACGGACTTAGTCGAAGATGTATCGGATTTGGTTGGAATAATTTCGCCTTACGAAACACCTCTACTGGATGCCCTTGGCGATTCATTAAGAGAAACAAACAGCATACACCACGAATGGCTTGAAGATATATTATTGCCAAACAAAGGAATATTGACAAAGCAAGCATCTTCAACATCGACAAATCTTCGTGTCAAAGACGGTAATATTTTTCGTGTTGGCGACCAAATTCAAGCAGAAAACAGCAAGGAACTGATGCTGGTAAAACTTGTTTCTGATTTTATAGGGGTTATTCGAGGTTATGCAGGGACTAAATCAGAATCATTAGAAGATGGACAGATAATCAACATTCTCGGTAATGCCGTGATGGAAGGAGCCGATAATCCCACTAAAAGATTTACTGCAAGAATTCGTAGCGGTAATTACACACATAGATTTATTAAAGAAGTTATGGCTACAAATGGAGCCCCGGCTTCTTCGCAATTGGGACGTGATGATGAGTTGGACTACCAGAAACAAGAAGTTTTGCGAGAATTGCTGCGTGAATTAGAAAAAGTTGCAATCTTAGGTGACAACCATAACCACCAAACCAGAGGTATTGTTCATTTCGTAAAAACAAATAAAGTGACCCGTAATGAATTAACTGAGGACGTTGTCAATGAAATGCTTCGCACGATATGGGAAACCAGTGCAGGAAATGTCGATTTGATTGTTGTTGGTGGATTTCAAAAACGCAAAATGAACATATTTTTAAATAGGAAAAATACAGGTACAAACAAAACTTATGCAGATGCGATAAGTATTTATGAAAGCGATTTTGGGGTTATTCGCATTGTCGCTACAAGATGGATGCCGCAAGATTCAGTCTTATTCCTGGATTCATCAAGAATTAATGTGTTACCACTGGCGGGCAATAGTTTTCATTTCAAATTACGTTCAGAAAACAAAGATTTTTCAAGCGGCGAAATAATTGGTGAGTATACATTGGAACTTAAAAACGAAGCTGCTCACGGGCTTATTAGTGGGCTATCAATAGGATAAAATGAAACAGTATAAAGCGAGCGGCTAATAAAAAATAGTGGAATATATAGAAATCTGCGAATGGGACAAATTCCAACACTACACAAAGCGTAATCCACCTTGGATAAAATTGTATAACAAATTACTTGAAGATGATGACTTTGATAGTATGCCGGATGATAGCAAGTTGCTATTCTTTTGCTTGCTTTTGTTTGCCAGCCGTAAACAAAACAAGATAAAACGCAATTTCCAGTTTTTACAGAAACGGCTGCCTATCAGTAAAAAGATTACGGCTAAAATACTACAACCCCTTATCAACGCAAGTTTTATAAACTGCTATCAAGATGATAGCGAGGAGATAGCAGAATGCTTGCAAGATGCTACACCAGAGAGAGAGACAGAGCAGAGACAAAACAGAGCAGAGGAAGAGAAAGATAAATACATGGACTTCGTTTTTCTTTCAAAGGATGAACACCAAAAACTAACTGACAAGTTTGGTGAACAGCCCCTTTTGGAAAAGATAGCGTCTTTGAACGATTATATCGGCTCGTCCGGCAAGCGGTACAAGTCCCACTATTTCACAATACTGGCGTGGTCGAGAAAAGACGGGGCTGGGAGAACTAAAGTGAAACTCTTTCCGATAGCCGGTAGAACTTGCAGTATTCAGGACTGTAAATTGCCTGCCGTTTACAAGGACACCAGCGGGAATTACGATAATTACAAATGCACCGAACACTTACCGGAAAAGGTTAAAGAGTTGTATGCGTAAGAAAATTATTTGATGATTTTGAAGTTAGATAAAAGGAGAAAGAAATGAATGTAATACCAGATTTAAGAAAGATGGCTGACAGTCCTGCTTATGCAGTAAGACGAGGCGTTTTGCTTGTTGCAGCAGGGTATATTGAGCAACTCCAAGCCGAGAACGACAAACTAAAAGAATTCGAGATATTTGCTGGAATCTGTGTGTAGATGATGGCGGTGATATACAAGAGCTTGCTAAAAAACTCGGCCTTGTCGAGCCATTTATTGCGACAGAGAAAGATATTAATGAGTTTAGTGTTTTAGAGGTTGGCGATACTATTTATAAGTTCACTTCTACCCTAAAGGAGACGAAGAATGAGTAAGGATAAAGTATGTGGGCGTTGTTACGATGAAGTTGAGGAACTATTTCCTGCGCCATGTGCTGAAAAGCCAGAACTGTTAGCAGGCCAGCCGATAGGCCAGTATCACTGTCCAGATTGCGGGGCCATGCTTATGGCGGGAATGAAACATTTTGAATTGTGCAAAAGATGTATAGGTAGAAACCATCCTGCATTTGATAAGGAGACGAAGAATGAGTAATTTCGGGCATGTGCAAAGGGTTACTGAAAGCGTAGGTGGCAAGGAATATACTTTCCGCTCCAAGTTAGAGTATAAATGGGCTGTCTGGTGCCAGTTGCGCAAGGAACAGGGTATAATTATCGACTGGTGGTACGAGGACGAGGAGACCTTGCTTGAACTTGAGACCAAATATTTCGGTAATAAGAAACAATACCTGCCCGATTTTTGTATACAGACAGAGGACGGCTATGAATATGAGGAAACAAAGGGTTATTTTCCACCGAAGGATTACACTAAAATCAAGCTGGCAGCCGAGCAGTACGACAATCCAATTACTCTTATCTTTGCCAATCTGACGAATTGTAAGAGTATGAGAGCGCAGTACAACAGGGCAAGGAAACTTGAATTAAATCGTAACTTAAAAATTAAGCGTGTAATTTACGACGCTAATAAAAGCATATTCAAAAAGATTAGTGGACTGTTTTGAAGGGATAGCTATGGGAACTAAAAGCAAAGAAAGGTATGCGCATGTCAAGTAATAGTAAAATAGAATGGTGTGATGCCTTATTCCCAATGGCATTTTATGTGGCAACTAATACACAAGGGACGAACATCCAACCAATGAGTACGGGCATAGCCAAGAAAATGGTGGTAATGTTTTGCGGGTTTGCCACAATCAAAACAAGGCAAACTATCAACTTTTGGCATCGATCCGTGGTCAATTGCTTTCCTCACGGCGTTAGTTGCTTGGTTCAATATCTTAGTAGATGGAGGAACGATCTTTCTTTGTTTCCTGACTTTAACCCTTCTGCAATCAATACACGCAGAAGCCAAGCCGTCCCCACGAGACCTATCAATATCAAATCGTTCCATTTGTTTCCACTGACGGCAAAGACCGCAATGCTTGAATCCCTTTGCTCTCTTACTCAAATATTCCTCATAAGAAATGCCAAGCCGTCCGGCTGCTATTTTCAATACTCCAATTTTAGAACCCATAATTTTCTCCTTTACAAATAAAATTCTATGAATACAATTATATCCAAAGGAAAACGAAATGTCAAGAACTAAAATTGCTTGGTCAGAATATTCCTGGAATCCTGTTGTTGGATGCACCAAATGTAGCCCTGGCTGCCGTAATTGTTGGGCAGAGAGAATGGCGGGACGTTTGGCGAATATGGGACAGGAAAAATATAAATATGTTACAACATTTAACCCTTGCCCTCGTAGAGCTGGTTCTGCTCAATGGCTCCAAAAATGGAATAATCATACTCGGTGTGATGAAAAGGCTCTTGACATACCCCTGCACTGGAAGAAGCCGAGACGGATATTCGTTAATTCAATGTCAGATACTTTTCATAAGTCAGTACCGTTTGAGTTTATTGATAAGGTGATGGATGTTATTTGGAACTGTAACGAACATACATTTCAAGTGCTTACAAAACGACCTGAAAGAATGTTGAAATATTTCAACACGCATAATTTAGGATTAGATACAATCCCTTTTCCTCTTGACAACCTCTGGCTTGGCGCGACAGTCGAACATCCTGATTACAAAAACCGCATTGATATTTTGCGGTCGATACCGGCGGCTGTAAGATTTTTAAGTATTGAGCCGTGCCTGGCTGATATGGGCGAACTGAATCTTGATGGGATACACCAGGTCGTCGGCGGCGGGGAATCAGGGGCGGGGGCAAGGCCGATGCACCCGGACTGGGCGAGAAGTATCCGTGACCAGTGCCAGGCCGCTAATCCACCCGTACCGTTCTTCTTTAAACATTGGGGAGCGTGGATAGACCACAGCTTAACTGATATTCGCCCAACCGAAAAGAATGCAAAGATTGTTTTTCCAGATGGTTCGACATGGCCTTGGTCAGTTTTGGGTGGGGTAAAATACAAAGAAGCTTCAAAGGCAGGTGGCAGAACAGTTATACGCGTTGGCAAAAAGAGAGCCGGTCGATTATTAGACGGCAAAGAATACAACGGATACCCAACTAAGGAGAAACGAAAATGAAGCGTTATGAATACCTAAAAGAGCTTGTGAGTGGTTTTATTCTTGGATGTGTGATTGGGGCGGTCATTGCAATTCTAATATTCGCCTTATTGTTTATAATTGGCTGTGCTGATATTCGTTTCAAAAAAACTCTGGTTGACGGTACTGTAATCGAGGGCAGATATACCAGAATACTTAACCAGAAAATAAATGACCTCTATTTTGAATCGCCGACCGGCTGGCTATTTGGCTTTGGTCAGCAAGAATCAGATTTGGAATTGGGCTTTAGACTGGGCGTGCTTAGTGTGCAGACAGGGGGTGTGGAATGAATTTGCAAATAACTAAACTTGGAATTATTAGGGGTGGTAACTGTGAAAAATGGTTCAAGAATCGTAGCCAGCGAGAACTGGGTGTTCGTATGGCGATTGATTATCTTCTCAATCATAACTGCATTGATATCCATGATGGGATGTGCAAAATTGTTAAAGTTCCACCAAGATTATGTTCTTTAAGGTGGGTAATAAAACATTGCGGTGCATGTGATATTGAAATTGGATGGCGTAGATTCATTTCAGAAATAGCAATTCCTTTGCGTAGAGAAGGCAAAAGTTTTCGGCTAACACAATTAAAAAAATGGGGTGCTGATAAAGCTGCTTTACAATTTGCGCTTACAAGGAGTATTAAAAAGCACAAGATGTCTTATAGTAAACCTCACTTAGACGAAATATACAAAAAATGGGCAAAGACAGGAGGTGGGGAATGAGCAAGATAGTCGAAACAAACACAATATCGCACAAAAAGTTCACTATCCCTATCCCTTGGGATCCCCAAAGTAATATGACGGTTACTTATTATATTGCTGTACTTCAAGCTAAGGGCTTTCGTGGAACGAGCGATTTTCAGATTCACAGCAAGATTAAGGGTAACGATGAAGGTTATGGTGGCGCAGTTCTTGAGTTTTTAATGGAAGATGGCACGGTAGAGAAAGTAAAAGGGCCATTTTATCAATACAAGGAACAGAACCCAAGAATTTTATGGGATATTTTAACTGGCGTAAAATGGTAAAGGGAGGTCGAAATGAGCGAGAAACTTAAACCGTGTTCTTGTGGAAGTAAAGCGATACCATTCTCAATAATGGGGGATTTTTGGGAAATTGTTTGTGAAACAAACGATTGTGAACGTGGGCCATTACGAGATAGTAGAGAAGAAGCTATCAAAGCATGGAACAGGAGAGCAGTAAAATGAGCAAAGATAAAACATATTGGGCTATTACAGGTAAGTTTGGTTTGTATGCAGGGACTTGGTTCCTGAGAAAAAATGCTATTCGTTCTCATATTAGACAATTAGGTAAAGAATGGAAATATTGTTACAGAAAAGGCGATAGGGCTATTAAAGTCAAAGTTATTCCGGTTGAGGAATGGAGATACTACGACAAAGTAGAAATACCTTTTTAATGGAGCAGTAAAATGAGCAAAGATAAAATAATACTACGATACCGCGAACTCAAAGGTTACAAATATGACGTGCAGGATACCGTTGCCGTCGATACAGAAATTGAGGGAATAGAAACTCATATTTACGGCTATCGCAAGCCTATGATTACTTTATGGCCGTCCGGCAGGCTCTTTATATTTCCACCTTACGCGTGGGACGGCCCATCATTCCTGGCAATTGATACTAAAAACGCTATGCGTGGCTCTCTCGTCCATGATGCACTTTACCAACTATTCAGGGAGGGGAAGTTAGACCGGAAGTACAGAAAACGCGCCGATGAACTGTTGCGTGATATATGTATTGAAGATGGTATGAGTAAGGTCAGGGCTAAGACATGGTACTGGTTTGTTCGGATGTTAGCAAAGAAAAGTTCAATGCCCCGCAAGAAACCAAGAGGCAAAATCGTAGAAATATTAGAGGTTTTGAATACGCCAAGCAATAAAGGTAAAAAAATAAATTAAAATGAGGTGAAGATATGAAATGTGTAGCAGGTTGCAAAAGATACACTGGTCACGAAACAAAGCATCACAGGGCTTGTCCTTTCTATCCCGGAAGTTTTAGTAAGCGGTTCGACGACCTTCAAGCCGAGATCGAGAAGTATCGCTGGATACCCACAACAGAAAGATTGCCGGAAAAGGATATTCCTATAGATATAATTGTTGATATTACATTGAAATCAGGCAAAAACTGTAAGAGAAGAATTTGTGATATTTGCTGGGATGAAACAGAGGCATATCCGACATCATACACTATTGTTTATTGGAAGTATGTAAATTGGAAGTCTAAAGAATAAGAGCCGGACACACTCTATTGGTGATGTTTAATGTTCCGGCTCTTTTGAATAGTTACTTTTGTTTGTATCCCCAATTAACTAAAATGACAACAGGTATGATAGTTGCCCAAAATTCCCAGTTTCGGCAGCCATATCCCATTACACCTGTCATTATTCCCAAGTACATTCCGTAAGCATATCTTCTCAAAAATTTCATTCTAATTCTCCTGAGTTTTTCTTATTGCTTCCTGAATTTCACGTTTAAGTTCAGGGTCGTTTATTCTGGCGATGTACCCCACCTTTTGCAGGACGGCCAAGTAAAAGTCTCTTTCCTGCTTAATCCTGAATAGAGCTTTTATATCATCTGCTACGTTCATCCCAAAGCCTTCAAATTAAATTTGAGTACCAAAGTATCGGATATTTTACGATTAAACTCCAGTCTCTCCCTCTGCTCTATTTTGCGCAGACACCATTTGATGTCGGTCTTAATATCTTTGGCTACGTAGGTTGCGCCTATACTCTCGGCTGAGGCGAGATACTTTCTCAACCGGTACAGATGAATTTGAAAATATTCCAAGTCACGTTCCATTATTTCTCCTCGGCGTTGGCGATGGCTTGCTCAAGTCCACAATTACATTCGCCCATCTTGAGGTTTTTATAGCAAGTTCCCAAATGCTCTCCGTATTTTTCCAATGCTTTCAGCAATTCATCGAAGCCAGATTCCTGAAGTATTAAATGAATAACTGATTCAACGTCTATGCCAAGAGCGAACATCAACGGCTTATTTTTTAGTGCCATTGATATTGGATTGCCCGTATCGTAATAAGATGTTTCGTCTACTACGCCAAAAGTAGAATAGTTTTGTTGAATTTGTTTTAGTAGATGTTTAATTTTACTTTCTGTGTGTTTCATTTTCTTATCTCCTAAGTTAAGGTTATAATTTATGCCTGCTTTTCATCATTTGCTGATAGTCGATGTTGTTATTACAGCTTTAGGATAACCGCTTTGAACGCCTTTGATAAATTTGCGGATGTCCCTGTCTGACCAGCCATCTTTTTTCTCGGATTCAATAACTTTCAGATGCTCGCCTGATACTTTGATTTTGATAATTAAAATTGTTCGTTTTGATTTTGCCATTTTACTGCCCTTTCATAAATTTCAGGGCTAATAACGCCCCTTTATCTGTTTTGCCCCTCAAGGCACGCATCACGGCCTTTGGGAATGCTTCTATATCCCTGTCACCCTTATAGGTTTTGTCAAACGCAAGTCTGAACCTTTTATATTCTGCTTTTCTGTTACGAGCAGCCAGAATCTCAAAGCTATGTGCCTGTTCATGGCGTAGCACATATTCTCTACTGACGAAAAGCGGTGTGGTGTCTTTAAGGTATATCTCACCGTTCCAATCGGTTTGCCCTAACATATTCCATTTCAACTTAGCGTACTCCGGCTGCCGGTCAACGTGATTCAGGAAATATTCCGGCGGTCGCTGCAAAGGTGAACATCCTGCCAGTAGAGCTAAAAGTAGTATCTGCTTAATCGTCATTTTGTACCTTTACAGCCGATACCAAATCGACTTTGTATTGCTTCGGAAATAGTTATATACTTTGATGCTTGTCGCCGGATATAACCGATTGCACCTTTTGCAGTTTTATAGCTAACAGCTTTAAATCGAGGCTTGCCCCTTGCTTCTTTTACATAAAATCTGCCAAAATCTGGGTCATATTCATATATGCCGATAATAATATCATCTTGCTTTACTCCTATTTCAGTCATTTTCGTACCTCACTTTCTTGATAATTCTTTGACTTTTGCATCTATCCTGCGAGATAGTTCATTGACTCGCTCAATTTCATCATGCAAGTAATACCCCCATGAGCTATCACAATCAGACTTTAGTTGGTCAAGTTTTGTTTTCGCCTTGATATATTCAGCTATGAGTTCAGCTAAATCCATAACAACCTCACTTTCAAGTTTAATAAACATATTGGCACTATTGCCAAATAATTAAAAATTCTTCATCCAAATAGCAAGCCACTCCCTTGCTTCAGTTTGGTCAAGGCCAAACTCTTCTTGTAAATACGGCACAGCACCAAACATATTAGTTTCACCGCTTTCCCGGAGGTCGTTCAAGTAATCATAAACATCATTTTTCATGGTTTCGTCCATTTTCATATTCCTTAATTAAGTTTATAATTGCTGCCGGTAATCACCCCGACCGGCGAATAGGGTTGGAGGATTAACCGAAGCTACAAGACAGGACTTCCTCAGTTGACAGCTTTTCAATATGTAATCGTTTAGCCAGAGTATTTATGGCTCGTCGCTGATTAGCAATGCACGACTTTATTGTTTGGCCTTTTTTGGTTTGCCAGCCCTCTTCATACATAATCGTACTGAGGAGTCTCATAAATTCTGTTTTGTCCATTTTCTTATCTCCAATTAAAGTTAATAATTTATCGCTAATTGGTTACAAACTTTGGATTCGGGATTCTCTTATTGCACAATAAGCAGTTGCCATATTTGGGTTGTGTATATCGCAAAGCATCTTGATTGCAGTATTCAGCATCTCCGTTAAAACTGTATATCACATATTGCGAACCTTGAGTTTGGAGGTTTACACCAACTCCACTATTGGAACCGCACTTCGGGCATTTGTCGTAATTATCCATTTTATTCACTCCTTCAATAAGGTTATCATTCTTCGTAAATATCATTTTTCAGAACAAACTCACCAATGTTGTCTTCGTCCTGGTCAATAGAGCCGTTAATGTCAGATTGTAGCAAGATGGTTACATAGTCATTTTCGGGTTCACTATCAATCACTTTGTAAGTCCTAAACCCATCGCCGTGCAAAATGTCGTTTACCTCTATCATTTTTTATCTCCCCAAAAAAGGTTATTCGTCAAGTTTTATTGTGCAAAGCTCACGGCTTAATCGTTCGGCTTTGATCTCTTTGCATGCTTCATTATATGCTTGTGCTTCATTATCAGCCATAACATACAGTACAATCGTTACCTTGTAATCTTTTTCGTCCATAATCTGATCCCTTTAATAAAAGATTAACATTTTAGTTAATGCCGTCCGCAGGTTTGAACCTGAATAACCGATGAACCGGACGGCAAGGGGTTAAGAGTCGCTGCTTTCAATGTACTCTGATTCGATACATCTATCATTTTCGGCATCTTCTCTTAATCTATACATAATTTTCACTCCTTCAAAAAGGTTAGTTAGCGTTCAATAGCTTAATCATTTGCTTTTTAGATAACTCCCAGTGATAAAAGTCTATTGTCGGGAGTGACCATAAGGACTTATCAGCCTTTTCACTGTACCGCTTAAAGCATTTATGGTAGTACGTCTCTGCTTCTTTTTTAGTACCAAAGTATATAACTTCGCCACCCTCATCATACACTTCATAGATTCCAACTGTTTTCATAATCTCGTTCCTT
>SDBU01010337.1_pt1 | contig 10356 bp, 27 predicted proteins | sample 2277071 | NCBI WGS metagenome assembly SDBU01 (sample SAMN10397929, study PRJNA504765) | marine sediment metagenome | isolation source: marine sediment core GS08_GC12, 126 cmbsf | place: Arctic Ocean: Gakkel Ridge, Loki's castle | collected 2008 | reverse complement strand
CTTAATCTTAACCCTTCCCATACCCTTACATCTCTTACACCTACCAAAGAAATTACCAGTAAAAACAAAACCTTTACATTCAGGACACTCAATATACTTATCCATCTCTCCTCCCCTTTCCTGTCTCTCTCTTGATATATTCCGTAAGCTACAAATACTACAATGCCTATAATGACATAGAGAGTGATCATAAGTATTACCATTCAATTTCCTGCTCTTGCATCGAAAGTCCAGAAATCCAACCCAACATCCTTACTGGACGTATATATTGCATATCTCATAGTGTCCATCCCGTCATCCTTCACCTTTACCATATCCTCTTTTTTCTTCAAGTCAGCCCAAATATAACTGCCAAACTCATCCTCGGTCTTAGTCGGCCTGTTCTTCATCTGTAACTCTTGATCTATTTCAATTAATGAATCCTCCATAAAAAATATCTGGTCATTCTCAAACTTATCATACACCACTTGCTGGCCTGCTAGCCTGTCCTTCTCAGCCAGTACAGTCTCTATGCCATTCTCTCTTAAGGTAGCCGAATCCTCTGCATCGTGGTCACATATTGCCTCTGGAATGATTCCGTCAATCTTACAATACTTCAAGATGTCCACGCTGTGTTCCTTGACCGTCCTCCCTCTGTGATATATTTGTCTATATAGATACCACTTGTCATCTGAGGATACATACCACCATTGGCAAACAAATGGATGATTAAATCCAAAGTCTATTGCTAGCACCCGCTTGCCGTCCTTCGGTATCTCAAATCTAGATATGATATGTTTAGTTGGATCAAACGGATATACCAGCCCCTCGAATGATGTCCACTTGCCCTCAACATAACGCTCCCTGTATACCCCTTTAAGCTGAGCCAGCCTCTTATAATAACTAGCCGGCAAATCAGGGAGGATCTTGCCCTCTATTTTAGAGTAGCCCTCTCGTCTCTCCATGAACCAACGTTGATAAAGGTAATGACTAGGTGCTCCCGGATTGGTCAGTAATAATACTTGGTGAAATGGCACGGTGGGGAGTCTCAAACATCTGACTACTTTCTCGTCAAAGTCCTGCTCGTCTGTTTCTTTGGCCTCTTCTATCACGATGAATCCATATTCCCTAGAGGCCAGCTTGTTCACGTCCTCTGTGGAGTCCAGGCCGATGCCGTAGAACTCCGAACCATTGACTATCTTTCTGTATAGTTCAGTGTCATTTGCCTCTACGATTGCAGCGGGGGGTAATACCTTGTCAACAAACCATTTCCACAGGGTAGGCTTCAAATCGACCCTTTTCTTCCTTATCAGTGCCACACAGTTGCCAGGATACATAGCACCCATCACATAGGCCTTTACTGCCCCGAGGTGAGTCTTGCCTGTTCCCCAGGGCCCGGCAAAGAGCAAATTGGGAGCGGTGTCCTCAATCGCCTTTTTCTGAGCTATCGTCTTTGGTCGGAACTGATACTCCATTTTTAGCCTTTGGATATTTGCTCATATCTGTATCGAGAAGTTTATAAGTTACATCCTTCTTCTCTGTAGCCTCACCCATCATAAGCAAGTCAAGTTTTGCCATTATGCTTAGGTCTTCAGGCTTGTCTATTCTTATCTTGCCCGCTGTCAATTTCTCCTCAAACTTCTTTACAACCTTATTTATCAAAGTTCTATAGTCTGCTTTGGAGTTCACAATAGCTTTATCAACCTTAGCCTCTATCTTCTTTGCGTTCCCAATATCTCGCTGTTCAATCCTTGCTTGCCAATTGAATGCCTTACTCCATCTTTGTAAAGTTTTCAAACTAGGGACATTCTGCGGACTTTTTGAAGACAACAAAATCTTTCTTAATTTAACAAGACTCCTTTTACCGTCCATCGAATAATATAATTCAGATATTTCTTTGCGTATTAATGTCTCTACCATTTTTTAAATTCCTCAATCTTATCCATAATTTCATTTTTAGATAAATTCTCAAATTCACTTTGCCAAATCACTAAAGTCCTATACCCAAAATTAGCAAATATCTTTTTTCTACCTTCTTCACTTCTCCTATAACTCCCATTAGTTACTTTGTCGGAATGCCAATAATCTCCAAAAAATTCTATAATCTTTTTTTGACCGTTTATATTTACAAAATCAGGGATTAATCCATCAACCACCAATTTTCCATCACCTACAAATTTATATTCGTTTGGACATACTTGCTCAATCAATTCAAATAATTCTTTTTCCTTTTTATTAGGTTTCAATCCAAAGGCTCTTACCATTTTTTTAACAAAATTAGGGTCTTTCCATCTTTTTATTAATCCCTTCCTTGTTTTTTCTATAGATTCTTTTGACTTTTTTTGTCCTAAATGTGCTTTTGCTATTTTCAATTTATGCTCTATAGACTTTGGAATCCCTTTTCTTTCTTTGCTAAATCTTCTTTTTAATTTTATTGTATGTTTATATCCCGTTGCATTTTTATTACCCACATAGCTTTCAGATATATGCCCTTTATATAACTTTAAATTACATACCTTATTACGTAATGCTCTAAATGTTCTATGAGAAAAATATTCTCTTTGAATATCTATTAATTTCATACTGTGAAATAATCTTTTTAATAATTTAATTTCTTCATCAGACCAAAACCATTCTCTATTCTTATGCTTCAAAGTCTCTTTCATTGTCCCTCTTCACCACTTTCGATAGTAATTCTTACGGTTTGATCAGCTTTCATTAATTTATTAACTTTATCTATTACCTCATCATCTTCAGCCGAGAAGTCCAGAGTTAATCGAGCCACTTTATCAAGGCTCACCAACGACTTGATTTCCAGCTTCTTAATAAGTGCTTCTATTGTTGTTTCCATTAGTTATTCCTTTTGGGTTAAATAAACCTAGTATTTTTTGTTCAGCTAAGCAAATAGTATCATTATGAGCACCTCCATGACATACTAGAAGTATCTCTAAAATCTCATAATGTCGTTTTATTCCCTGACCAATAGAATTCCAGCCGAAAGATAAAACTGTGCCACCCGAAATTAATATTTTATCTATTAAATTTTTCTCTTTTCTCCATGCACCTTCCCTCCCTGTCATTTTTAATCCTACATTATCATAACATTCCCTTACTTGTCTCGCTGAATATGGTGGGTCAAAAAAGACTAAATCCGCTTTAATTTTTCTATCAAACATATCTTGCAGAAAATCTAAGGCAAGCATATGATATTCAGCCCTTGTATCTGGATTAAGGTCATTAGTATAGGTTGCCCATTTTTTATCCCTAGCAAAAGGGTCAATAGAAATCTTTGACTTACTAAGATAATATCTTACAAACTTTCCTATAGGGAGAATGTCAAAAGTATTCTTTGAAGGCATAGCCCAAACTCTTTCAATTTTCATTTATTTCCCCCCTGCCTATATCAACCGTCTTTATTTCCAAACTCCAATCCCTTAGTCCAATGACCCTTTTCTGAACCAACGGTAGCGGTCATAGAATTTTTATCTATCTTCAATATTTTTACACTCTTTTTAATTGCTTCTCTAAGTGCTTTGAATGTCATCTCATCATTTAACATAATTCTCTCCTTTCACTCAATAATCTCATCCAGTATCATCATAACGGCCACCACGGCAAAGGGGAACAGAATAACGGCTACTGCGCAGACTAGGAAGACTATCTCAAATATGGTTATTCCGTGTATTATGTGCATTTATTTGGCCTCTTCCTTTTCCTCTCTATCCCATAAAGTCTTTTCTGCTTCTAATCTAGCTTTGGCTATGTTACAATATTTTTCACTTGTATCAAAACCAACGTAATGCCTTTTTAAGTGGACACAAGCTATAGCGGTAGTCCCTGAACCGATACAATTATCTAATACTATATCACCTTCGTTGGTATATGTTTTTATTAGATATTCAAATAGAGCAACAGGTTTTTGAGTAGGATGTTCTCTGTTGTTATTAGGATTATTAAATTTAATTATTGTTTTCGGAAATCTTTCCCCTTTATTATTAAAAATAACTCTATTATGGCCAATCCCGTATTTATGTAAATTACCTAATGATTTATTATGTATTCTTTTATCTAAATATGGTTTTCCTTTTTCCATAATTGGGTTATATGTTGGTTGTTTTTTATAAAAAATACAAACATCTTCGTGTAGCTTTGCAGGTTGTCGTTTAAGATTTAAAAAATTACTACATACGGTTTTTTCCCATACCCAATTATATCTATACAATTTTAAATTACTGAAAATTAAAAATGAAGTAAACGGTTGCTGAGCAGTTAATATAATGGCCCCATTATCCTTAATAACCCGTTTATACTGTTTCCAAAGAGGCTCAAAAGGAATTATTGTGTCCCACTTGCAGGCAGTTGTTCCGTATGGTAAATCACAGAGTATCATATCAACAGATTTGTCAGGCAATTTATTCATTCCTGGAAGGCAATCCTCATTGTAGATTATGTCAGTTTTCATTTATTTCCTATAAGTCCAAATATCCCATAAAATCTTCATTAAAAACATTCCTACTATCATTCCCAGAAGTATTCTAATCCCACTTACTTCCTTGATTAATTGTTCTAATAATTCCACTTCCACCTACCTCTCCTTTCATTTATATTCCCTCTCCCCAATATTGCCTAATTATCATCTGTAACTTAGCTGCGAATTCCTTCAACTTACCGTATTGCGCAGGCTCGAATTCTCTCAGATATTCTAAGTGCTCATTCTGTTTAACCAGGAATTCCTGCGCAGCCAATATTTTGAGATATAACCTTTTATTGAGAGCCTTTGGCCTTTCGCTCAAATCGTAAAATCCTTTTGGCATTATGTTACCTCCTCGTCACCAATGTCACGCGAGTTAGCCACCATCAGCTCAAGGCAAAGGCCGTCCCTAACTTCCTGGCTGAACCTGTCATCCGGGTCAATGTCGGCCAAGTTACGAATTCTTTCAAGCTCATCTTCGAGCAAGCCAAATATTCCTGGCGGAAGTTTGCAGGTAAATGTCATCCATTGTTCACTCATCCTTCACCCCCATTGTATCTTTTTTTCTGAGCTTTGTCAAGTAATTCCACTTTTCTCAGCTCATCCCTAAGAAACCAATGCTCACTCTTTGTAGAATCCAACTTAATGATAAGTCTAGTTTGCTCCACTTTTTCATTTTCATAGCCGAGAAAAATTCCTTTTTCACCTGGAAATGGAGCATTTTTACCTATTATTTCTACCCTTTCTCCTTTCTTAAATTTTGGTATTGTCTTCACCCCCCTTCAATTTATACAACTCGTCCCCCTACTTCTCATACTCAAATACGTGCCAGATTAAGTCGCTTTCTAACATCTGGACAGTCCCTATATACCGTGATGCTTCCTTTTCGATAATCGGATGCCCTGTTCCGGCTATACGAATATGTCTCTTCTCTTGTAGTTTAGTAGGATCAACAAGAGCCCACAAGCAAGGTGTTCCCCTTTGTATTTGAACAGTCAAAATAGTACTACCTTTAGGTAATGCTATCACCTGATTATCTTTTAACGCTAACTGCATCTTCCAAATTGTCTTCATCCACCTCTCCTTTCTTAATTTTATATAGCTCTTCCCTATGCAGATAAGGTTCTATTAGGAAATGTGTCCTCTGATGGTCTGGCCTGCAAACTGCGATTTCATTATCAGGCACACACTTCCCACCTTGTGATTTGTAAATAATCTCATGCGTCTCGACTGCCTCAACCTGCCCCTCCCTTCGGCCAGGCACACCTCGCACCACTTATGCTCCTGCCAGTATGCTAATTGAGCCTTGCGGTCAGATAGTTGCTTCTTCTGCCATTTTTTCACTTAACTATCTCCTGCTTCTCGGCCAACTTCTGTAAGCCATCAACGAACTCCACCAACTCAGCCTGCTTGTCTATGAGTGCCTGGACTACCAGCACTAGGTTGTCGTCGCTGGTTATCTTGCGGTATAGGATTTTGTTCATTTATTTGGCCTTCCTAAAAACTTTATCCCTCATTTTTTCTAATTGCAAAATAAACTTATCTACTTCCTCTCTTGTCTCAAATTCGCACCAATAGTAACCATCATCAATATTAGACAGCCCCACTGTGTTATCACATTCATAAATTTCGTGTACTGTTCCTTTCATCTACCTCTCCTTTCACTCAATTAATATCCCCTCTGAATCGAAAATAGCCATAGCCCGATGCTAACATAATATCCCCTGCCTTTACACCATTTCGGCAACCATACGTGAATCCAAGTATCTCTAGGTAGAAGATAGATACCATATTTAATTTTAGAACCCCATTCTAATTTACTTATTGGAAAACGATTACCTCGACACAGAATACACGAACAAAAATGGCTACTCCACATAATGCAAAGCAATCCCTTTCTGAAGTAAGAATATCTAGGTTTCATTTTGACTCCTTTTTAGCTAATTTCGCCTCAATATACGGATTTATGAGCATACCAAGCAGATAATCAAAAAATACTTGAGCCGATTGCTCAGTTATCCCCTCGAATTTCATTACTCCGTTACCCCAATATAGCCGACCAATATCCTCTTTACCTTTGTGAAATATCATACTATACATACACTCTGGCGCTATATCCATTTCAACTGCCCCAATTGTTTTTTCCTTCAATATCACTTTTTTGCTCATCTACTTCTCCTTTCACTCCCTCATATATCTGCCAAACACCTAACTTTCCTCTGCCGTTGGATTGGCTCGCTTCTCTCAATTCGCCTACCCTGGACAGTCTCAACTCCCACGTGCTGGATCCGGTAGCCCTGCTTCTTCAGCTCGTCCTTCCGGGCGGTGAATCTGGCTATTGCGTTTATATTGCCCTTATAGCGTTCAATTACCGCCTTGTTGTCCAGGCTCACCGTTATCTGCTTGCCCTTCTTGGTTGCTATGAATGAGTCCATTATTTTACCACCTCTCGCAATCTTTCTACGCTATAACACCCTACTATCCCAGATAGCTTTATTACAGGCGTGCCGTCGCCTAACCGCCAAGCTTTCGAACGAGTCTGACATAATCTTTCGTATCCATCATCTAATTCTACCACTACTGATTGCCCAACTTCAAGAACTCTTGCTTGTTCATAGTTCATTTTAGCTCCTTATCTCTTTACTTTCAGCTACCGCCATCAAAGACCTTGCTTTTATAAGCGCCAAAATCAAGTCGTCCAATATCAGCGCTTTCCAATGCGTAATATCAATTGTTTTGTCTTCATCTTCAACTATAGATTCTAATTTTTCTGCTACATCTCTCAAAATTTCATCAGCTTTCAAATATATCTTATCCATTTTAGCTCCTTTCATACCACTCGCTTAGTAACTCTTCTATCTCTTCTTCCTTGCCCTGCTCGGCCTCTAATTTACCCTCTACTATATCATTTAACAATACCCCCAGCCAGTGTTTATTGCCTATATTTACACAGTCGATATGCACGCAAGCCTCTCCCCAACCTTGCATAATCTCTTCTATTTCAATTTTAGATAATTTCTCCCCTTTTATTATCGTAGGCTTAGGTGGATACGGTTGTTTATTCATCTTATAAACACTTTTCAGTAATTTGCCTCGTAATGTCTTGTGTAATTTATCACTACTAACCTTGCCGGCAATAAAATCCTGCCATAATTGCCGATGTGGATTGCCTTTCTTAAATACTGATTTATCCAATGGATCTTTAATAGATTCTACTTTCCTTTGTTCTACGTCATCTGTTACTGTATCTTGCCGTGAGCTTGTCATAGTTTTGCTCCTTTGTTTCTTGGTTTTCTTTCCCTATCCTAAAATTCTCAAACGGCTTATTGATAGTCAAAAATTTATCCAGTCCCCTAATTAAAAACTCTCCTACAGTCCAGCGGTATTTCCAGAAATACTCCTCACCTTCCAGAATAGTCTTATAATTTTGCATAGCCTCTCTGATTGTCTTCTCATTGTTATCCTTAAGAGCTTGCTCCAAACAGCCCTTAAATGTTCTATTACCTACCTTACCTTTTATGTTTTTATGAATTATGATTTTAAGGGAGTTCCAAAAGTCAAAAAGACTAAAGGTCTTAGTACTAGTTTCTTTTGTTAGTTTTCTTTTGTGTGCACCATTTTTGGTAACGAATCTTGTTACCATTTTAGGGACATTACCATTTTTGGTAACGGTTTCTGTAACCCTTACCTGTATTGTTTTTGAAGCTAACTTGTTACCATTTTTGGTAATAAGATTTTTCCATCGACTGTAATCCTTTTGGAAAGCCCATCTTGTTATATATTTGTTACCATTTTTGGTAACGATATTCCTACTAACTAAATATTCTAATGTCCTATGAATATGCCTTCTGGCTATTTCTGTAGCTTGGCTAAACTGGCTAATACTGATTCTGTCATCTTTCTTGTGCCACCCGTAAGTTTTTCTCCATAAAACCCAAAGGACTCTTGACTCATATCCTGATAATTGAGTTTTAGCTAATTGTTCAGCTATCTCATTCGCTATGTCAATATGTCCGTTTTCGGCTTGAGGCGAGGCCATTAGTTTATCCCATCTTTTCTTCCATATAATTTATAACTTCATTCACACATTTTTCAGGATTTCTATATACTTCTCTACCAGAAAACCTGATAATTTCATATCCCTCAGAAACTAAATCTCTTTCCCTTTTTTTCTCTTTCGTAAATTGTTCTGGTGTGCTCCCATGCCATAAATAACTATCTAACTCCACAATAACACTTTCTTTTTTATCAAACTTTTTCCAATCTTTTGTATATTTGATAAAAAAATCAACTCTATATTTTTTACTATTTTTAAGTGTAATGTCATACTGGGGATAAATATAAAATCTCTCCCAAGCAGGTGGAACATTATTTTCTTCATCCATTTGATATGCCCATTCTATAAAAAATAGCATCTCAATAGGAGTTAATTTTTTACCAAACCGTTCTTCAATATTGTCCTTCCATTCCTCAGCTAAATCTTTAGCTCTTTTTTCAAGATATTTCTCTACATTCTTTTGCATTATTTTACCCCCTTATTCACTCTTCATATCCCATAATGTTTTTTCTGCTTCTAGTCTAGCTTTGGCTATCTTGCAATATTTCTTACTGGTATCAAATCCTATATAATGTCTTTTTAAGTGGACACAAGCTACAGCGGTAGTCCCTGAACCGATACAATTATCCAGGACTATATCATTTTCATTGGTATAGGTTTTTATTAGATATTCAAATAAGGCTACTGGCTTTTGGGTAGGGTGTTGGTTATTCTTTTTATTTGAACAATTAGCAAATTCAATTATATTAATAGGATAATATTGGTCATTAAAGGTTTTATATTTTGAACCTAAATCAATAAACATTCCATTATCTTTTTTAGCACCATCTTTTATTCTTAACTTTCCCGTTCTCATTTGAGGGTAATAATTACATCTACCAAAAGCAAAAATCAAAATGTCTTCTTCTATTTGCAATGGCATATATTTACAATTCAAAAAACTTCCACTTTGTTTTTTATTCCAAACCCATTTATGTTTGTAATTTTGGATATTACTACATACCAATTTACTTGTGAATGGTTCTCTTGCAGTCAATACAATAGCTCCATTATCCTTAATAACCCGTTTATACTGTTTCCATAATGGCACAAACGGTATTATCGTATCCCACTTGCAGGCGGTTGTTCCGTATGGCAAATCACAGAGTATCATATCAATACTTTTATCAGGCAATATACACATACCCTTTTCACCTATACAATCCTCATTGTAGATGATATTAGTTTTCATCTTAATTCCTTCAGCATCTGCTTAGCCTTTTGTGTTAAACTTATCTGCCATCCACATTTAAGATAATGGATTGATATAAGACCTGAATATTGTAATTTTCTGAGAAATGAACCGCCTGCCAACCACATACCTTTACCTCTAGTAGCACCATTTCCGGTATTATATACCTTTGTCCAGCAAGGTGAATCAGGCCACATCAGTTCAGCAAACCTTCTAGCCCTATAAACATCATTATTCTGTATTATTTTTAATGCCCTGATAGTACTTTTATATTTAGCCATAATGTATCCTCATTGTAGATTACGTTAGTTTTCATCTGAGCCTCTCAATAAAAATGGGCTTGCCACCAGGGAGACAGGAGAGAAACCCCAGCAACAAGCCCGCAATAAAAAAACTGCCCTGGTATCCCTGGAGGAATAGGCTGAGTATAAGCCTAGAGCAGTTTTTAATTTTCCTTATATATTTTATTATACTCATTTGTTCCTCCAGTATTTATAGTATATCAACTTTCCCAGCTTTGTCAACCCTTCTCCTCATTCCCCTCCCAGTAAATATCACCCTCTTCTATCACCGACTCATTTCTTCGACAGATAGAGTCTTTCAAAACTTCTAATCCAA
>SDBU01010336.1_pt1 | contig 10357 bp, 6 predicted proteins | sample 2277071 | NCBI WGS metagenome assembly SDBU01 (sample SAMN10397929, study PRJNA504765) | marine sediment metagenome | isolation source: marine sediment core GS08_GC12, 126 cmbsf | place: Arctic Ocean: Gakkel Ridge, Loki's castle | collected 2008 | reverse complement strand
CTCCGGGAACATCGACAGCAAAAGAGCCAATGACCGCTTGAAAGTTTTGAAGCGCTTCCGCCTCTACAGTACCAGGATCCGCACCCACCGTTTCAACGGTAGTTTCGGCGAACTCCCCGAGAGTTTCGTACCGAGCAACTGCAAGGTTCTCATCCTGGTTTAGAGAGTACGAATCGATGACCATTCGCAGGAAATCAACTCTCAGATCTTCACGCAGCTGCGCAGATTCACCATCTATCCATTGGACCGGGCTAATCACCCAACCATAAAGCAAACCAAGTGCCAGCCCTAACAGGAGGGCTCCTACTCCCAAGACCCATTTTCGCTCTAGCAAATCGCTTACAACATTCATGGCCTCTCTCTTCCTGAAGCAATTGCCCAGTATGAATTACCACCAACCAGCATAAGTCTATGTTCGATTTTAGACTGTTCCCCGATCAATGGCAAACAAGGTGTTGCATTTTTTATGCCATTTCTTGCGATTTTTCCTCAATTTCTGCTAGTTCGTACGTATTTTCGCAAGCCAAACAAGTTGCATTTTTTTTATTATCAACCACGAGCAACCCTGCACAATTTGGACATGGGGTTACCAAGGGTCGCTTCCAACTAGAAAAGTCGCACTCCGGATAGCGTGAACAACCATAAAATACTCGTCCCTTACGCGTCCTGCGCTCGACTACCTCCCCCTCACACTTTGGACAATGAACTCCAACTTTTTCAAGCCACGGTTCAGTATAGCGGCATTCAGGAAAATTAGAGCAACCTATGAATTTCCCAAAACGTCCTATTCTGACCATCAAGGGATGACCCGTCTCCGGGCAGAGACGATCTAAAAATTCTGGTTCTGCCTTAACTTCAGGCATGTGTTCTTTTGCTTCTTCCAGTTGTATCGCAAAAGGCTCATAAAATTCTCGAACCACCTCAACCCATGGTTTCGCTCCACTAGCAATTAGGTCTAGATCATCTTCCATCCTTGCCGTAAAGCCTAAATCCACGATATTGGGGAAATGATCGACAATCAACTCATTCACAATTTCACCGATCTCTGTTGGGAACAATCGTCGATCCTTTCTTTCAACATAGCCCCTTTGTTGAAGTGTGGAAAGGATTGGCGCGTAGGTGGATGGTCTACCAATTCCATGCTCTTCGAGCGCACGCACCAGGGTCGCATCTGAATAACGCTTGGGTGGCTGTGTAAAATGTTGATCGTGTGAAAGCTTCAAAAGGTCTAACGGATCGCCATCCTTCAACTTAGGTAATTTTGCCAGCTTAGCTTGCAATTCGTCGTCTTTTGAATTTCCCTTGTCCTTGGCAGATATTTCATATACTTCAGTAAATCCCTTGAAGCGAACACTTGAAGCAGAAATACGGAAAATAAAACTTTGGGCCTCTGATTTCCCCTCCACCTCTATCGATAAAGTGTCGTAAATCGCCTCCGTCATTTGTGAAGCAACAAATCGCTTCCAAATGAGTGAGTAGAGCTTGTACTGCGCGCTTGACACATAATCTTTGATCTTCTCTGGTGTCCTCAGAACTGAAGTCGGTCGGATTGCCTCATGAGCCTCCTGTGCCCGTGCCGACTTAGTCTTATATTGTGGTGGTTTTTCCGGGATATATTCAGGGCCATATTTCGTCTTGATAAATTTCCTGGCTTCGTCTTGAGCGGTTTTAGAGACATTGGTCGAATCGGTTCTCATATAGGTAATCAAACCTACAGGCTCTTCCGCATTTAAATCTACACCTTCATAGAGCTGTTGAGCGACTCTCATCGTGCGCCGAGCAGTGTATCGAAGTCTTCTCGAGGCAGCTTGCTGCAATGTACTGGTGGTAAATGGAGCAGATGGCCGGCGAACTCTTTCCCCGGTTTTAACACGCTTAACACTGTACTTAGATTTCCACAATTCATCTAAGAGCTTTGTTACATCCCCCTCATTCGTTAAATTGGGTTTTTCACCATTTATTTTCGTCAGTCTCGTTTCAAAAGATGGTGGGGTCTCCGGCTGCAGAAACTCAGCATTAACGGTCCAATACTCTTCCGCAACGAAATCTCGAATTTCCTTCTCCCTATCAACTACGATTCGCAATGCTACCGATTGAACCCTTCCCGCAGACAATCTCCCTCGGACCTTGGCCCACAGCAATGGGCTCAGGTTGTAGCCTACCAATCTATCGAGGATTCGACGAGCCTGCTGTGCATCCACAAGGCACATGTCGATATCACGCGGATTCTCAAATGCATTTTGTATAGCGTCCTTTGTTATCTCGTGAAAAACGACCCTTCTGACTGAATTGGGGTCTGCATCCACTGCTTCGACCAAGTGCCATGCAATCGCCTCGCCCTCTCTATCTGGGTCCGTTGCTAAATACACCTCTTTCACACGAGCCGCATCCGCTTTGAGCTCCTTTACTACATCACGTTTCTCATTTGGTACACGATATTTGGGTTCAAAATCGTTTTCAACATCTACCGAAATTTGCGATCGGAGAAGATCTCGAACATGCCCTACAGATGCCTTAACTGAGTATTCTTTTCCCAGGAAACGCCCGACTGTTCGAGCTTTTGCTGGGCTCTCAACAATAACCAATTTTCCCTTTCGAGGTTTGGATGTTTTGCCTTTCCTCTTACGCTTGCTTGGAATGGATTTTGGTGCCACCAGTCCTGCGTGCGCATCAGTTCGACCCATTCGGTAAAGATTGGTGCCACAAACCGGACACACTCCTTTTGTCGCTGGATTACCGGACGAGGTAAATGTAGGTTCCGAATTTTCAATCGGTCTTTTTTGCTTACACTTAACACAATATGCTTCCACCATTACTCCTAAAGATAAATATCCTTCCCCTGCTCAGATAATATCTGCACAATGTTTCTTACATCTTCGGCGTGATCTCGATTACAAACAAGCAGCACATTACCTGCGTCAACTACGACAAGATTTTTTACACCCAGCAGGGCGATTAACCTTTGATCATCCTCCGCCACCACCATTGAACCGGTTGTGTTCACCAATAGGGACGAATCGGAAATCACAATATTACCACTATCATCAGTTTCCAAAACATCGAACATCCGATCCCAGCTTCCAATGTCAGTCCATCCCAAATTATTTGCTGGAAGTACAACCACCCGCTTGGCTTTCTCCATAATACCGTAATCAACGGTTTGACTTTCCAAGCGTTTCCACACAAATTTTAGCACTTCAGCCAAAGATGGGCCTTCAATCGCAGTTTTGATCTCAGCCAACCCACTCGAAAGATTGGGCATATGTTGATGGATCTCTTCAAGGATGCGCTTCGATTTCCAAATAAACATACCTGAGTTCCACGAGTAGTCTCCACTTGATACATATTCCTCCGCAACCTTAGGGGGCGGTTTTTCTCTGAATCCTAAAGATCGATAATATCGAAATCCATTCACTGCACCCAATTCTTCTCCTCTTTGAATATAGCCATAGCCAGTCGAAGGGTATGTTGGGCATATGCCTATGGTAACCAATTCACCCAGGGAAGCAATTTCGTATGCCGCCTTAAGCATCTCTCGAAAAGTATTCTCATTTTTGATTAAGTGATCCGCTGTAAGTACGGCCATCACGCTGTCTGGATTTCCGCTGTTTAGGATTGTTGCTGCTAATCCAACCACCGAAGCAGTACCCTTGGGTGAAGGTTCAAGGATAAAATTTGAAGTAGGTAGTTCCGGAACCAAAGTCTGCAATTGATGTGCTTGATCTTCAACTGTGACCACAAAAATGCGATCCAATGGAATTAATGGAGAGATCCGGTCAACCGCAATTGTAAATAGCGGTTTTTCTTCAATTAGACGTAGCGTTTGCTTCGGACGTGCTCTTCTAGAAAGAGGCCACAATCGGGTCCCTCCTCCACCAGCCATTATCACTGCGTAATAATTTTCCATCGTTACTCTACTCGATACTCACGTTTCAGCTCACGAATTCGAACGTAGTGCATTCCCCCTACTTGCCTCGCTTGTCCTTTCAACTCCAGCATCGATAGTGAGGCTGTGATCTTTGAAATCGGCAATCCACAGGCCGCCTGGATATCATCAACATGAAGAGGATCCGCAGATAATTTCTCATAAATCATCCGCTCAACATCATCCTCAGGCAAATAATCTTCGACCATTTCCTGTCTTGCGACTAACTCAAGATTCAACACTTCTAAGACATCATCTAGGGCGAGATAAGGGATCGCACCATTTCGAATTAGGCGATTTGTCCCTCGACTTTTTTTACTGTGTATACTTCCCGGCACGGAAAATACCTCACGTCCGTGCTCGGCTGCAAAATTGGCCGTTATGAGTGCCCCACTGCTCTCGCCCGCCTCAACTATGATTACTGCCATCGAGAGCCCAGAAATTATTCGATTTCGAGGTGGAAAATTTTTTGCCTCCGGTGCTGTTCCCAACCCATACTCAGTAATAATAGCACCGCGTTGTGAAATCGCCTTCGCTAAATTCCGGTGTTCAGGTGGATAGATTCGATCCATTCCTGAACCTAGTACTGCCAATGTCCGGCCTTCGCCTTCCAAAGCACTTTTATGGGCAATAGCATCAATTCCTCTTGCCAATCCAGACACGACAGTTATTCCATTTGCTACTAAACCGAGCGCTATTTCTCTAGCCACAGTTTCGCCATAAGGAGATTTCCTGCGAGTACCCACAATTGCGACTGAGTACCTATCTACACTCTCGATCCTCCCCCTAACATAAATCACTGGTGGCGAAGAATCAATTTCTAATAACCTACCTGGATATAAATGATCATCCCATGTAAGCACTTGGATCCCAAGAGAGTTTAATTCAGCCACCTCCCTATCCAAGTTTAATTCGTTTTGCGCTTTGACAATATCATCAACCACTCGACGATAGAGGCCGGTATTGATCAAATCCGCCCTACTTGCCTTCCAGGCTTGTTCAACTCCACCAAATGTGTCAATTAGCTTCTTCAGTCGAGCTGGTCCAACCCCGGAAACTAGGTTGAATCCAATCCAGTACTTTTTTTGTTCCCCCATTGAGAACTCCCGTGTAAGAATCAGGCAGACGGCTCAGAATACCACGCTGAAAATGCGAATGTCAAGTTCGGGCGCGAGTGATGGATCGCCCGAATGATCAAGTTTCGGGTAGTTTTCTGATCGTCCTTGAGAAAGTTTGACATACGATCAACATAAAGCGAAACTGTTCATGGAGGTCAATGGCCTATGCCCAATCAAAAGCGCACTCTCTCGGAAAGGTTTGTATCCGCCTTCGAAGTTGCATTTCAGCTGCACGGAAGCCAGATGCGAAAAGGGTCCGACATACCCTATATGAGCCATTTGCTGGGAGTTGCCTCAATGGTAATGGAGGATGATGGTGTTGAGGATGAAGTTATTGCCGCTCTCTTACATGATGCAGTTGAGGATCAGGGCGGTCTCCCAACTCTGGAACTTATTCAAGAGAATTTTGGTAGGCGGGTCGCATCATTAGTTGCTTTCTGCACCGACACGATTGAAACACCTAAGCCGCCATGGAAAGAGCGTAAATTGGCTGTTATCCAAAAGGTAGCCCTGGCCTCGAAATCCGAATATAAAATATTGCTGGCAGATAAATTACACAATTTAAGGACGATCCGAAATGCTGTAAAGCGATATGGTGAAAGCGTCTGGCAACGGTTCAAGGGGGGAAGAGAGGGCTCGCTCTGGTATTATCGTGAATTGCTCGCGTCTTTTCGCGCTCGCGGAAACCATCCATATCTTGATGAGATGGAATCAGCCCTCGAAGCTTTGGAAGGTGAGCACAACTAGATCTTCACACAGGCCCTTTCTCATATTAAAACGCCACTCAACCGCTTGGATTTCGCCTATTTTCGCATCGTCCCAACTGCTATTGGATGAATCAAAAATCCTGAGGGCGAAATGATTGATCAGTACAAATGAATTGTACCAAAGTGGTAAAATCATTGTTTGTACGCTTCGTGCCCTTCACTTTTATTGAAAATAGACTTGAGCACTTCTAGTCGATGAATGTAACTAAAGAACAAGAAAATCTCAATCTTCAAGAAATCGCTGATCTCACTCGCGCCCAGGGTCTGTGGAAGCTGCTTTCTGGTTTCCGGCTCATTTATTTGCTCGCGGCCCTGAGCTTGGGTATTGCTGCCGTGCTCAGGACAGGAATATATTTTCTCATCCGTTACCTCGTTGATGATGTGCTGCTCAGTGAGAATCAACGCAGTGTGCTACCCATGATCGCGGTTGGATTTTTAGGCTTGGCTCTTTTACAAGGCGCATTCACGTATTTTAGTGGTCGATTGGCAGCTCGGACCTCCGAGGGTGTTGTCCAGCAATTACGCGATTATCTCTTCGATCACATCCAACGGCTTTCCTTTGGCTATCATGACATCACCCCAACTGGTGATTTGATTCAAAGGACGACCTCAGATGTAGATGCCATCCGACGCTTCTTTGCCGACCAAGCCATAGGTTTCGGCCGTATAGTGCTCCTTTTTGTCGTTAATTTAACTGCCCTTCTCTTCCTCAATTGGCAGCTGGCGCTGTTTTCAGTGATCGTCGTTCCTCTAGTCATTCTGCTCTCCTTCTATTTCTTCCGTCGAATATCAGCTGCCTACGAAGAGTATCAAAAACAGGACGCCATACTTTCAACAACGCTTCAAGAAAATCTATCCGGCGTTCGAGTTGTTAAGGCATTCGCGCGTCAAGAATATGAGCGGGATAAATTCGATCGGGAAAATTGGGAGAAATTCTTACGCGGCAAACGCCTGCTGTTGATTCACTCACTCTATTGGCCAATCTCCGATATCCTAGCAAGTTTCCAGATGCTGGCCGGTTTCGCCTTCGGCGCTATCCTGGCGATAGATGGCACGATAAGCGTGGGGACCTACCTTGCCTATGCAGGGCTCGTCATCTGGATCATCTGGCCAATGAGAGGTTTAGGGCGATTAATCGTTCAGATGTCAGCCGGGCTTGTGTCAATGGGTCGGATAATAGAAATCCTAAAGATCAAACGGGAAGAATTGGACGTCGGAATAACCAGTTCTGATTGCAAGATGTTGGGTGAAATTAATTTTGATGGTGTCGGATTTCAATATGATGAACACTCACAAGTGCTCCAGGACATTAGCTTCCACTGTAGCACCGGCCAATCTGTCGCACTTCTCGGCCCAACTGGATCGGGAAAAACAACGCTGGTAAATTTGTTGCCTCGCTTCTACGAATACAACCAAGGAAGCCTCACCCTGGATGGACGCGAGCTCAACACCTTTTCTCGAAAATTCTTACGCGAGAATATCGGCATCGTCGAACAAGAGCCATTCCTTTTTTCAAGGTCAATTCGTGAAAATATCACCTACGGAGTGGCGCGTGAGGTCAATGACCAAGAGATTGAAGAAGCTGCTAAGGCGGCAGCGATTCACGATGTGATCCTGGATTTCCCCGAGGGCTACAACACGCTGGTCGGCGAAAAGGGTGTCACATTATCTGGGGGTCAGAAACAAAGGATTGCAATTGCGCGCACCCTGTTGAAAGATCCCTGCATACTGATATTTGATGACAGTACCTCTTCAGTTGATCCAGAAACAGAAGGTGAAATTCGTGAGGCGCTGCAACGTCTGATGGAAGGACGGACAACTCTTATTATCGCCCACCGGATTCAGAGTGTTCAGAATGCAGACATGATCATTGTGCTGGACAAGGGAAGAATCGTTCAAATGGGAACTCACGATGATTTGATGTCCCAGGACGCCATATATCGCCAAGTGCACGATCTGCAAACGCAAATCGAGCTTGAGCTCGAAAGGGAAATCAGCGGTGTCTGAAATCGAATTCGAAGAGGAAGATTTCACTACTCAGTTCAACGGCAGAACATTGCTCCGTATCCTGGGCACTACAAAGCCACATTGGCGTTGGCTGGTCAGTTTCCTCATTGCGGTTACCGTAATATCAATCATTGAATCTTATACAACCTTCATCAGTAAGAGAATTGTTGATGAAGCTATCCTCACCAGCGACAAGCAGGCCCTCCTGGAGCTGGTAGTGCTTTATGGCTCGCTCACCTTGATCTCCGCGGTCGGAATCTTTGCATTCCTTTATCTTACAAGCTTGCTCGGAGAACGTATTCAATACGATCTTCGGCAAAAGACCTTCAATCATCTTCAGGAACTCTCACTCACCTATTACGATAGAACGCCTGTCGGATGGATCATGTCGCGCGTCACATCTGATGCCTCAAGGGTCGCAGAGCTGGTCACTTGGGGAATGTTAGACGTTACATGGGGCGTTATGAGTATCGCCTCATCGGTCGTCTTCATGCTAATCATCAATTGGCGTTTGGCTCTACTCGTATTCACCATCATCCCGATGTTGCTCATCGTTTCGACGCAATTTAAAAAACTTATCATCACTGAGTATCGTAAGGTCAGAAAACTGAATTCCAAAATCACCGCGGCTTACAACGAAAACATATCAGGCGTTCGTGTAATAAAGGCCCTGGGGAGAGAGGAAAAGAATCTTGATGAATTCAGCCAGTTATCTGGAAATATGTACAATGCCGGCTTCCGCGCGGCCTGGCTCTCTGCGCTGTTCCTTCCTATTGTCCAAATCATTTCTGCTCTGGCGTTAGGGATGGTGGCATGGTACGGAGGGATACAGGCCGAACTAGGGGGCCTGACAATCGGTGGTATTCAAGCCTTTATTTCCTATATCACATTCATGCTCTGGCCCATCCAAGATATGGCGCGCGTCTATGCAGAAATGCAAAATGCAATCGCATCGGCCGAACGGATTTTTTCTCTGATCGATTCACTACCTGAAATTTCAGATCGCCCCGGAGCGTACGATCCTGGTTCGTTGCGAGCCGACATTCATTTCGAAAAAGTTAATTTCTATTATCAAGAGCACAAACCGGTTCTTCAAGATTTTTCTCTTACCATCAAACAAGGCGAGACGATTGCGCTTGTGGGCCCTACAGGCGGTGGTAAATCAACAATTGTGAACCTGCTCTGCAGGTTCTACGAACCACAAGAGGGGAGAATAATGTTTGGTGGGCGGGATTACACCGAATTCTCACTGCATTCGATTCAATCTCGCATTGGGATAGTGCTGCAGACCCCACATTTATTCTCAGGAACGATCCGGGAGAATATCCGCTATGGTCGGCTTGATACCTCGAACCATGAGATTGAGGAGGCTGCAATCGTTGCAGGCGCCCATGAATTTATCCTTGAACTGGAACATGGGTATGAAGCTCAAGTTGGTGAAGGTGGCAATTTACTCTCTGTTGGTCAGAAGCAGTTGATCAGCCTTGCGCGTGCTGTCCTGGCGCAGCCTGAGATTTTCATCATGGATGAAGCAACGAGTTCTGTTGATACCATTACAGAATCTTTAATCCAGAAAGGAATGCAAGCCCTATTACGTGATCGGACGAGTTTCATCATCGCACATCGTCTATCGACGATTAAAAAAGCAGACCGAATCGTAGTCATATCCGATGGCCAAATCACTGAAATGGGATCACATGCTGAATTGCTCCGCAAGAAGGGCCATTACCATCGTCTTTACACAAAAGAATTCCGTAAAAAGCTCGAAAAAGAATTCGATCCCTTTGCACTTCAGCCTTCGGCGAGTGCGTAGAGCGCCTGTAGATTTCATTTCAATTTTGCTGTCGTAACAATGTATTTATAGGCAATACACATTCAATTCTCAACAAAATCCTCATGGAAATATAGGAAAGACTAAAATGCAATCGAACATTCTCAATAAACCCATAACGAAATCAGAAATCAAAAAGGTTACCGAAACTGAAACTCCTCATACTGCTTGCCCCTCCCAGGTCTCAATCGTCGTCACGGAGGATCGATTTAGTGGTGTACTTCAAGCAATCGAGAATTTAGGAGAGTTTTCTTTCCAGGATGAGCATGTATTCCTTAAGCCCAACTTCAATAGTGCAGATCCTGCTCCAGGATCGACACACACGGATGTTCTGAAAGCGCTCGTCAAGCACATCAAAGAAAATGGTGCGAGCAAGATCACCGTGGGAGATCGAAGCGGAATGGGGAATACGCAGAAGATCATGGAAGAACTAAGCACATACTCCCTTGCCGAACAGCTGGGTTTTGAGGTGCTCGTGTTTGACGATCTACCGGCGGAAGAATGGGAATATGTTCTGCCACAAGACAGTGGTTGGAAGAAGGGATTTGCCATCCCTAAAATCCTCCGAAGGGTAGATTCGATTGTCCAAACATGCTGCTTGAAGACGCATAGATATGGAGGGCATTTCACAATATCACTGAAAAACTCTGTTGGTTTCGCGGCAAAGAAAGTCCCAGGCGATCGACATGACTACATGCGTGAATTACAC
>SDBU01010335.1_pt1 | contig 10359 bp, 9 predicted proteins | sample 2277071 | NCBI WGS metagenome assembly SDBU01 (sample SAMN10397929, study PRJNA504765) | marine sediment metagenome | isolation source: marine sediment core GS08_GC12, 126 cmbsf | place: Arctic Ocean: Gakkel Ridge, Loki's castle | collected 2008 | reverse complement strand
CCATGCACACCTTTTTCGTGCATATAGTTTATTGCATAAGCTACTGTCTTTTCAGGTTCTATATGGTAAGGATTTTCAATCATTACGCTTCCTGAACGCTTTACTTTCAGAACTTGATCAGTTTCCTCTTTGATGGAAAGAAATCTATGAATTATCCCAAGTCCTCCCTGTCTTGCCATAGCTACTGCCATTGCTGATTCTGTAACAGTATCCATGTTTGCACTAACTAACGGGATGTTAAGCGAAATGTTCCTAGAAAGTTTTGTTTCCAAGTTAGTTTGAGATCTACTTGTGATATCGGAATATTTAGGAACAAGAAGAACATCGTCAAAGGTTAATCCTTCTCTGAACTCCAATGAAACCTATAGTCATGATTTATGAAGGATTATAAGCCTTTCTTGGTTTTTTTTGAGCTAATTTTTGTGCTATAGTGATTGCATTTTTAGATTCTTTCACATTATGTGTGCGTATAATATCTGAACCATTTAGAACAGAAATTGTCTCAGCTGCTAAAGAACCATAAAGTCGATCAGATGGATTTTTCAGATTTAATAATTTTCCAATAAATGATTTATTTGAAACAGAAACCAACATCGGTTGCCCAAGTTTTATCTTCCAAAGATTTTGTAACATTAACAAATCTCTATCTACCCAATTTGTTTTTATTTTGGTAAAGAAAGGACCACTACCTGATTTTCTAAAAAAACCTATAGCAGGATCTAAAACAATTTTTTTCTTTGAAATTCTCAAAGATATAGCAATATTCATACTCTGTTTTAGAAGTTCTTTGGTTTTTTCCAAATGATTTCCTTGAATTATTTTTTGACTGTAGGCAGACAAAATTAGCGAAGGTTGGAATTTTTCAATAACTTTATGCATGTTTTCATCATATTTCAAGCCGGAAATGTCATTGATGATGTCTACTCCTATCTCAAGTGCTTGTTTTGCTACATAAGCTCTACAAGTATCAACTGAAATAGGAAGATTAGAAACTTGTTGAATAATTTTAATGGCAGACATTACACGTTTTGATTCTAGTTTCTCAGAAACCATTGTGGTTAGATATGGAGCAGTAGACATACCTCCAACATCTACAAAGTCTGCTCCATCTTGTTCCATTTTTTTGATAGTGTTAACAATATCATGTTTAGTTGTCCTAATCGAATCTTTGTAAAATGACTCCGGACTGGTGTTTAGAATACCCATAATTCTTACAGGATTTTGTCCACCTACAGAAACACTTCCTAGCTTATTCACATGATTTATGGTTAGGACTGCCAATTTGAGTCATATGACCATTACAGGTTGGGAAACAAGGTATTCAGAAATTCTAAAAGAATTTGGTTATAGTAGAAAAAGCGATACAGAATCGGCTAAAAGATTAAGGTTTCTTCTAAAAAATAATTATCCTCTTAAAAATTTACAAAAACTCATTGAGAATCAAGTTGTTTTTGTTGTAGGTGCTGGTCCTTCTCTAAAGAATTCTGTTTCATTTCTAAAAAAATACAATTACATCACAAAAATTGTGGCAGATGGAGCAGTAAAAGCACTAATTGAAAAAAAAATAAAACCAGATATTTTAGTCACAGATCTTGATGGTGATATAATGTCTCTAAAAAAAATTGGAAAAACAAAATCTATAATGGTTGTACATGCACATGGTGATAATTTAGAAAAATTGGAACTAGTAACTAAATTTAGAAATTGTATAGGAACAACTCAAGGAAAATCATTTGGAAAAATTTACAATTTTGGAGGATTTACAGATGGAGATCGATGTGTTTTTCTTGCTCATTATTTTAAAGCAAAAAAAATTGTTTTGTTTGGAATGGATTTTGGAACTACTATTGGCATGTATTCTAAAAATAGAGTTTCAAACAGAAAGACTAAATTAAAAAAACTTAGAAAGGGAAAAAAACTTTTAGAGTGGTTGGTTTCGAAAAATTCCTTAGATCTTTATACTACCTCAAGATCAATTAAGGGATTCAAAAAAATTCACTACGCAGACATTAAAAACATTCTCTAGATGAGAATGCGTTTTAATACAGTAAATATATGACAATAATTATGGAGTTTTCTGAAGAACAAATTCGAGATATACTTGAACTTAAAGAACGACTTACTGCTCAGATTGAAAAGCACAAAGAAGATATTGAAGAACTTGAAAAAAATTTGAGGGTTTTAGATTTAATAGTTAAACAAACTAGTTTTACTAAAGCATCTTTACTTGAGAATTCTTCAAAAGTATCAAATGCTGATGATCCAATTCCTATTACCATAAGTGATGGTTCAGTAATAGGTAACGCGTTTGTAACTCCTAATCAAGTTTCAATTATTATAAATGAAAATATTGATATTCCTGTTGAAACACCTCCATTCAAATCGTTTTTCTTAGATAGAATAATTGGAGGAATGAAAAAACAAGACTATCAAGAAGCTGAAAACGGCAGATTACAAAAAGAATCTGCTATTGATTGTATTGTAAACAAAAAAGGTTCTCAAATTAGGGAGATTATAATCAAAAATTATAGGCAAAGAGAAAGAGTTAATGAAATTATCAATACAGCTGGTTGGTCTCTGTCTAAAATGATTGAGAATTCAAAAAAGTGATCTAATGGATAGTATTGCGGTATTAGATTTTGGATCGCAGTATAGTCACTTAATTTGTAGGAGAATTAGAGATTTTTCTGTATTTGCCGAATTAGTGCCCTATAACATTCCAATTGAAGAGTTGAAAAAAATGGAATTAAAGGGAATAATATTTTCTGGAGGACCATCAAGCGTATACAAATCTGATGCACCATTACCAGAAAAAGAAATTTTTGAATTGAAATTACCCATTTTAGGAATATGTTATGGTCATCAGTTAATCGTTGATAATTTTGGCGGAAAGATAAAAAGAGCAAATAAAGAATATGGATCCTCGTTATTAACAATTGATAACGATTCGGATTTGCTAAATGGTATTGGAGAGTCTATACGTGCCTGGATGAGTCATGGTGATGAAGCAGAACAAGTTCCTAATGATTTTGAAATAATTGGGCATACTGAATCAGCTCGCACTGCAGCAATTTCAAATAAGAAAAATTCAATTTATGGAATTCAGTTCCATCCAGAAGTTGTTCATACTGAACAAGGTAATAAAATTCTGAAAAATTTTGCATTAAAAATTTGTGGTGCAAAACAAGACTGGACAATGGAAACTTTTGTAGAAAATACCATAAATCAAATTTCCAAGATTGAAGGCAATATTTTATGTGGAGTCAGTGGGGGAATTGACTCTACAGTTACTGCTTTGCTAATCCACAAGGCCATCGGAGATAGACTAAAGTGTATTTTTGTTGATAACGGACTTTTGAGATTAAATGAACCAGATGAGATTGAAGAAATGTTTACAAAAAATTTTTCTGTAAATTTTCATCGAATCAATGCAAATCATCAATTTTTATCGAAATTGAAAGGAGTAAAAGATCCCGAAGAAAAACGAAAAATTATTGGTGAAGAATTCATTAGAGTATTTACCGATTTTGCAGAAAAGAATGGTCCCTTCAAATGGCTTGCACAAGGAACCTTGTATCCAGATGTTATTGAAAGTGGTGTATCAAAAGGTCCTGCTGCAGTAATTAAAACACATCACAATGTTGGCGGTTTACCTGAATGGTTAAATCTAGATGTTTTGGAACCGTTACGAGAGTTATACAAAGACGAAGTAAGAAGAGTTGGAAAAATTCTACATATCCCAAAGAAACTTCTTATCCGCCATCCTTTTCCTGGACCAGGTCTTGCTGTCAGAATAATTGGTGAAGTAACTGAAAAAAAATTAGAAATTGCAAAAATTGCAAGTAAAATTGTAGAAGAAGAGCTCCAAGAGGCTGAACTTTATGATAAAGTATGGCAAGCATATGCAGCAGTTGGAGATGATAAGGCAGTTGGAGTTGTAGGGGATGAGAGAAAATATGGTAATATTGTAATGATTAGAGTTGTAGATTCAATTGATGCTATGACAGCTGATTGGACCAGATTGCCACATGGTCTGCTAGAAAAAATTAGTAATAGAATTACAAACGAGATTGAAGATGTTACATGGGTTTCATATGTTGTATCAAGTAAGCCACCTGCCACTATCGAACCACAATAAAATTAGTTTATTTACTTAAAGGCATCCATATTCTTCCACTAGAAAAATTCCTACTGCTGAAATTATGGGTGCAATTGTATGTATTTACCAATAGTTTCTTCTATCACAACAAGCACGCACCAAAAACACCCGCCGAATCACCTAACTGATTTTTTAAAATTGGGGTATCTACCAAGTCACTGAAAACCTTGTCGTACACCGCATCTTTACCTTCGTCATAGAGAAATGAAATATTTGAAACACCTCCTCCCAAAACAACAACATCGGGGTCTAAGATATCAATGACATTAGCAAGACCGACTCCAAAATTTTGTAAAAATTCTGATTTCCACTCTTTTGCTTTTGAATTATTGATATTATTTACTATTGAAGACAATGTTTCATTTTTTCCAGTAATTTCTTTCCATCTTTTTTCTAATGCTGGACCGCTAAGATAGGTTTCTACACACCCATTTTTTCCACAATAACAGCTGTTACCTTTCTGTTTTAGTGTATGATGACCCCATTCGCCAGCAATGAAAGTTCTTCCTTGATGAATTTTACCGTTTAGCACTATTCCACCCCCTACACCAGTACCCATTATTACACCAAAAACAACATCATAATTTTTTGCAGCACCCATTGTAGCTTCTGCTAAAGCAAAACAGTTTGCATCATTTTCAATTGTAATCTTGTCATCCAACTCTTTGTGTAAATCTTCTTGAATTGGTTTACCAATGAGACATTGTGTGTTGCTATTTTTTATTAAACCTGTTTTTTTAGATATTGCACCAGGTGTACTAACGCCAATTCTTACATCACTTTTTGCTAAAGTTTTCAGATCCTTGACTAGTGAAATTATTGAATTAATTATTGAATCATAACCTTTTTGTTGTTGAGTTGGGATTCGTTTTCTCTCAACTATGTTATTGTCATTATCAAGTAAGATTCCTTCTATCTTTGTTCCACCGAGATCAATTCCGATTTTATTCACATTTTTCAATTATTAGTATCATTTTTGAATTTTTCATTTTAAACTTCCTCCTTGGGAAGGAATAGGTATAGTGAATTTGTATAAGTAATATTTGGAAATTTTCTAAGTAATGGTATTTAGCCCATTGGAGGTGGACCAGATGGTCCCGGTGGACTTCCGCCAGAAATTGCAATAACATCATCTATTCTTAGTATCATGCAGGCAGCTTCTGTTGCAGATTTTATAATTTGCTCTTTAACTATCAATGGTTCTACAATATCTTGAGAAAACATGTCAGCAATTTTTCCTTTTTTTGCATCAATTCCCGTCCATTTATGTCCTTGACTTTGTTGTGATCGAAGAGCTACCATAGTATCGATAGGATCCATCCCTGCGTTTTCAGCAATGGTCAAAGGGATAGACTCTAAAGCTTCAGCATATTTCTTTATTGCAAGTTGTTCTCTACCATCAAAACTATCTGCCCAATCCTTTAGATGTGAAGCAACGAATGATTCTGGGGCTCCACCTCCACCAACAATTGATGGTTTTTCTATTACATCTTTTACCACCATCAATGCATCATGTATTGAACGATCAGCTTCATCAACAACTCGTTGTGAACCTCCTCGTATAAGCAGGGTTACAGATTGTGGATTCCTACATCCTTCAATGTAAACCCACTTGTCTGACTCTATTTTTTTCTGTTGAACAATGTCAGCGTAGCCAAGGTCAGAGGGAGACAAATCATCAATGTTAGTTGAAACTCTTCCACCGGTTGCCTTTGCAAGTTTAGTCATATCGCTTTCTTTGACTCTGCGTACAGCCAAAATTCCATTTTTTGCAAGATAATGCTGAGCGATATCATCAATTCCTTTCTGGCAAATCAAGACCTTTGCTCCAATTTCATGAATCTTGTCTACCATGGTTTTGAGCATTCTATTTTCTTCTTCTAAGAACATCTGCATCTGTGTAGGATCACTTATTCTAATTTCTGCACTCATCTCAGTTTTTTCAACTTCAAGTGCTGCATTAATCAGAGCAATTTTTGGTTTTTCAATTTTAGTTGGCATACCACTATGAACAATTTCCTTATCAAGAACTATTCCTCGAATTAATGAGGTGTCTTCAATAGACTCTCCTGCCTTTTTTTCTACTTTGATATTATCAAGATCAACTGTATACTTTTGTTCTTTTTTTGTAGCGATGCTTAGAATTGCATCAACTACAATTTTTGAAAGAATACCGCTATCTTCAGAAATTAATTTTGATTCCATACTTGTTTTGGCTATTTTGAGTAATGACGCTTTATCATCTGGTTGTATGGTTTTTGCCATCTGAGATAGCAATTGGAGTGTTTTTTCAGCAGCTGCCTGATAACCCTCAACAATTACAGAAGAATGAACATCTTTGTTCAATAGTTGTTCGGCCTTTTCTAATAGAGCGCCTGCTACAACAACTGAAGATGTAGTTCCATCTCCTACTTCATTATCAAGAGTTTTTGCAATTTCAACCATCATTTTTGCTACAGGATGTTGAACATCAATCTCTTTGAGAATTGTTGCACCATCATTTGTAATTGTAACATCACCAATAGAATCCACAAGCATTTTGTCAAGACCTCTTGGTCCTAGGCTAGTTTTTACTAAATCTGCTACCAGTTTAGCTGCAGCTATATTATTTTTCTGTGCATCCTTTCCTTTTTGCTGAAGAGCACTTTCTTTTAGAACTAATACAGGTCCTTGTGGAGTTTGTTGAATTGAAGCCATTAAGTTTCGATTGGAATGCAATCGAAGCCCCTTTTTAAGATTTCTTACTTGAAAGGAGGGATATAGGATCTTGTTTTGATATCAACTATTCCGCTAAATAAAATCCTAATAGCAGGCAATGCAAGAAAAGGTAAAAATAGCGGGATCAAATGCGGATTTTGAAATTTACAACCTGAATCTAGGATTGTGGAATTAACATCTTGAAAGTTTTGAGAAACTTTTTCAAACGAATCTGTAGAAATTATTCCAGCCAATTTCAATGGCAAACTTGCAAGGATTTCTCCATTTTTTACTACTGTCATTCCCCCTTGAAATTTTAGCAAATTATTTGCAGCAAGTTGCATGTCCTCTTCATTTGAACCAATTACTATCATATCATTTTCATGAAAACTCCAAGTTGAAGCAAACGCCCCAATTTGTGGACCAAAATTTTTCAAAAATCCAATTGCTCGCTTGCCAGAACCGTATGTTCTATCAAATGCTGCAACCTTCCAAACATCTTTGTCCACAGAGGCACAGACATTCCCATCTTTGACCCCAAGTTCCTCTTCATCTTTTTTGGTAATAATTTCTGATATCATATGAATCAGGTTTGCAGTAACTGATTTTGATTTTGATTTTATTATGAAATCTTTTGCTGATAATTTTTTTAGTTTTACAGTCTTTGTAAGCCATTTAGGAACAGGTTTTTTGTTGATTTTAGCTACAAGGGTTCCATTTGAAACAACCAGTTTTCCACCAACAAACACCTTGTTAGGTTTCATGGTAGTTAGATAATCAAAAACCAAAATGTCAGCTATCTTGCCTGGAGCAATTCCTCCAAGATCCTTTCCCATATTATAATAATCAAAACAATTCTTGGATGCAATTGTAACTGCATCTACAGGATCTAGTCCTAACTTGATAGACTCTCTAACACAATGATCAATATGTCCATATTTAGAAAGATCTAATGGGTCTACACCGTCAGAACAGAACATTAATCGGTTGGTAAATAGTCCTTTTGACATTACTTGAGGAAGAATTTCCTTCAAATCTCTTCTAATAGAACCTTCACGCATCATAATCCACATACCAAGTCTTAATCGTTCTAGCACTTGATCAAAGTTAATTGGTTCGTGGCATGAAAGAATACCAGATGAAACATATGCATTGAGTTTTTTTCCTGATGCGCCTGCGGTATGACCATTGATTATACAATCATTATCTAACATTGTTTGAAGAGTCTTCATGGTTTTTGAATCTCGTGTAGTTACTTTGGTCCATGAAAATACTTCACCAAGACCAACAACATTTGATAATTTTATTGCCAATTTCTCTTGTGATGCAGAAAGTGCTTTTCCATGACTAAATTTTCTATCAACAGGTAGTCCTCCCGGTATTACATTGAAGATTCGTATTGGTAAATTTGAACAAAGTTTGACGAATTCTTGAAAACCTCGATAACCACATACACTTACAATATCAATCGGATCAGAAAAAAGAGAAGTTACTCCACAAAGAAGAGATTTTTTTGCAAGCTCTGATGGCAAAATAAACTGATCAATGTGAACATGAGGATCTGCAAAACCTGGAGTGACATATTTTCCTTCTAAATCAATAACTGTTGTGCTAGGTCCTACTGTATGTGAAGAATCTTCTCCAACGTAAGCAATTCTTTGTTTTGAAATAGAGATATCTATCTTTGATAAAATTTCTCTAGAGTAAACGTTTACAAGCGAACAATTTTTGAGAACCAAATCTGCGGGTTTATCACCCATTGCCACTGAATTGAGGGAACCAATTACAGAAGAAAGATGATTTTGCATAAAAGAAATTTGTTTTCGGAACCTATTATAGATTCAAGGCGATGTTTAAATTACCGACTAGGCTGGCAATTTTTATGAACATACCCAAAGAAGTTAGAAGGTATTGCCCAAAGTGTAACAAACATACCAAGCAGAAAATTTCTACTTACAAAGCAGGAAAACGAAGGGGTTCTGCTTTAGGGGAAAGAAGACACGCTAAGGACAAAAAAGGGTATGGTGGACAAAAATTCCCAAAACTTGCAAAACCTGCCAAAACCACAAAAAAGTGGACACCAATATTGACGTGCACTGTGTGCAAAAAGAAATTTAATAAGCGTGGTATAAGAATTCGAAAGATAGAGTTGGTTGCACATTGAAAAAGGAACACATTCTAATTCCTGAACCTAGCAGTAAGTTTCAAAAAGTTAGTTGCAATGAATGTAAAGAAGAAAATATTGTGTACTCACATGCATCATCAGAAATTACATGCAAGTCATGTGGAAATGTGATTGCAGAGCCAACTGGTGCTGTAGCAAATATTCATGGAAAAGTTTTAGGAAGTGTCGAGTAACCTATAATCTTCTATTGTGTTCATGTTAAAAGCAATTCTTTTGTCATTAAGAATATGAAAAATTTCTTCAACTGAATCTAAATTATTGATTTCTTTTGCATTAACTAGTGATATTCCTGTAAAACAACATTCTTTGTTTTGAAAGGTAGTTGTAAATTCTGATTTTAAACCAAGGGTTATGAGAAAATCTTTTGTTACTAGGTAGCTTGTCCAAAGGCTATCAGAATGTTTTTCTTTTACAATGGTTGAAACCATATCTTCATCAAAAAGTGGAAGATCTCCAGGCACTATGAAAACTTCTTCATTAACGGTTTGTAAAAATGAATTCAAGTCAACGACAAATCCTTCACCTGGTGTCTCAAAGATATCAATTCCAGCATTTTGAAGCATTTCTTTTGTTTTAGGTGAATGCGGACTGGTTGCAGCAATGATTTTTGAAAAACATTCAGAGTTTTGTAAAGCAAAAACTACGTGTAAAATGGTAGGATGAATGTGTTTTAGTAGAAGTTTTTCATCGGATATATTCATCCTACTTCCTTTACCACCTGCCATCACTAACCCAATCATATCGATACAAAAACAATGAGAGATGACAATCTGGTTAGTTCATTTGTAGCACCTAAAACATCTCCAGTAATTCCACCAAAACTTCTAGTTGAAATTGCTACAATAAAGAATGTAATTGAAATAGTTACTGCAAAAGCAATTGCCCCAATTGTACCTCCTAAAACAATCACTGGAATGATAGTAATTGCACTAGCCAAAAACAATCTTTTCTTATCCTTCATAATTTGTACAAAAGGAGAATTAGAACCAGTAACAGCTGATTTGCCTAGGGCTGCTTGTAAAACCATAGCAAACTTTGCTAAAATTTCACTAAGTAAAATTGCTGTAAATAGCTGAAATCCTTGCATTAATGAAAGTGCCAGAATCATTCCAACAACATAAAGTACAATGGATACAATGCCTGCTGTACCAGTTGAAACATCTTTCATAGATTTTAATTTTTTTTCTTTATTTCCTTTAGTCATCAAACCATCTGCAAAGTCTGCAAGTCCATCGGTGTGATGAATTCCAGTAATTATTGCAAGTCCTGCAACAACTAGTAGTGCAACAATTAATGGCTCTAAAAATAATGAAAGACC
>SDBU01010334.1_pt1 | contig 10359 bp, 10 predicted proteins | sample 2277071 | NCBI WGS metagenome assembly SDBU01 (sample SAMN10397929, study PRJNA504765) | marine sediment metagenome | isolation source: marine sediment core GS08_GC12, 126 cmbsf | place: Arctic Ocean: Gakkel Ridge, Loki's castle | collected 2008 | reverse complement strand
ACGAAAAGACCCACAATTGTGGCAAGAATCCAATACAGCATGAACTTTCTTTGGGCGGATAGTGAAAACAAATATTATTACCTTTATAATGATTAATTCCTAATTTCAGATAAATACATATCAGCTTCCTAACGGATAAGCTCACCCGCCTAAAACATTATTGATATTATAGCGGCGAATTTATATAACCATTCGCTAATTATGAGCGGTTCGAGATGTGGGTGGTATTGGACTCGATTTTCATCCCTTATTAAGATAGCCCCGAAAGCAAGTTTCACTGTCCCTTGGGTTGCATAATAAGGTTATTAGTACAAATTGAATTAGATGAGCGGTTGGATATCTGACGACCAAACCATTAAGGCCAGCAGATGTCAATTTACCGGCTCCAACCTTCCACTGCACCACTGATATTCAAGAGCGCAACCTGGCAAGTAAATGGATTGACTACCACAGGAAATGGGGCGCCATCCGTGGTACGAGTATTGACGATGAGCCAATTGCCATCCGGCCCCCAGACCGAAGTAAAAGACGTCGGAACTGCCGGTTCTGCAATCAGCCTACGCTCTGAACCACCCAGGCGGGCGATGAAGATACTCCAGTTGACAGCCTCGCCAATATGGTCACCAAAAACAATCCACTGTCCATCAGGTGAGATTGCGCCGTACCCCGCTTTGTTATGGATAGTGAACAAAGACTCTGTTTCGCCACTAGGCAAGTCATGCCGCTTAAGATCAAATCCGGATCCAGTGAGGATGCTGTAAATAACGCCCTGGTTATCCGGCAGCCAGCCCACCGGTGATGTAACCTGGGACAATTCTGTCTTGATTTTTTCAAGTCCAGAGCCATCAGCGTTGACCACATATAAATTGATAGTTGTCGTGAACAGCAGGCGAGTATCATCCGGAGACCATATAATGCGGTAACCGTCGGTCCCAATAACAGTATTAATTCCGGTTTCAAGATCCAGGATGTTCAGCCCATCTGCTGTACTGTATGCCAGCCGAGTTCCATCGTTTGAGAGTGAGGGCCAGGCACCGATAGCGGCTTTTTGAGAATATTTTCCATCGAGGCTGCTGATATATATCGCTGGATGAGGACCACCTTCATTGACTGTTGATATGATTCTGCCTGTAACTTCAGGAATATGCAGATCATTCTGATCGGATAACTGAATCCATTTGGCGAGAGTGAGACAAGCCTCGGGTTCAGAGATAGACTCGGTGGCTTCAAACGCGGGAGGATTTTCAAATGCCCACTGTATCGTCCATGTTTCAAGTGGAGCGGCCACCAGTAGATCGGAGAGAATTATGCTCAGTTTGCCTAAGGGAAGCTCTGTGTAGGACCGACTCACTGAGACCCGCCCCAATCCATATCCGCCACCACCGCCACCGCCGAGGACATTGGCCCCCTGGATTTGGAGAGAAAGACTGGTTACATCCAGATCCACCGAAAAAACAAAGGAGTAACCATCGCTTGCTGCCCGTACAGTTTCCAGTGTAATAGTCCTTCCACTAATTGGATGGGTTGGTTAATTATCCACTCCTGTCCTGGTTGGGGATTCTCTCCAGCATCAAACTCGAACATAGCGATGGAGTCAGCGACCGGCGCGATTTGTATCCAATCAAAAGATAAGGTTAGCGGGAATTGAATTTCGGATTGGAACTGCATACCCCAATCAAAACTGGGTAAATCATAGAGAGAGGGGTGTTGGATATAGACCTGTGAACCATCGGCATCGGTCACCTGCATCTTTATTAATTCAATACGCCCGCCAGAGTCCGGCTGATTGATGATACCAGTTAGGATATATTGGTCCCCGATGAGTAAGCTATTGTTGAGCTCAAAGGGCGCCTCTTGATTATTCAACGCCGTAGGTTCGGGAGTTAAGGTGATCTCGATTACTGGAACAATTGGAATATCGGGCGACGCTTGTCCGAAATGGAGGGACAGTTCCCAGTCTTCCGGCGCGAGGTCGGGTAGGGAGTTCATGATACATGGTAAGACAAAGGTGGCCTCGTTTATTCCAGCTGGAATAGGTGGATATACACTCCGGATTTGAACCGAGTTACCTCCACCCTCGCTAGATACTAGCTCATCACCATTGGGTAGACGCAGGAACGGCATCTCAAGGCAGCCGGGCACATCTTCCTGGTGGGAGAGTATATCCCAGGGGACATTTTCAAGAGTATGCAAGATGATGGTTTTCTCACCAGTCAACACCGCATCTGTGACGGTTAATGTAATGCCGTCCCGTTCTGCTGCAATCGGCTGGGTCAGCACGCGAATTGGCGTGTCAATCTCTATAATTCCTACTCCGGGGATGTAGCCGAGAGAGCGGCCGACAGCATAGACAACACCGCTCAATAAGCTGAGGGTAAGCACGAGGATGATGATTGAAACCGCCGGGCGTGCGTGCATGGTTTTCTTAATGGATTTCCTTTCGAGTTGGGCTGCGATGGACGGAAACAGACTAATTTCGTCTGGTACGTGCTGTCGGGCAACATTATTCAGTATGTTTCGATAAGACCTTTTCATTTTTCGCTCCTTTCCGAACCGAGCAATCCACGCAAACGGGTACGGGCAGCATTCAATAGCCACTTGATCGTACCGGGTGCAGCGTCCAAAGCCTGCGCCATCTCCTGCTCGCTCATTTCAAGGTAATAACGTTGGACAATCACGGCCCGTTGTCGCGGAGAAAGTTTGGATAGAGCCTGGAGGATTTCATGGGAAAGTTGGTTATATTCCACCTGCGATTCAACCGAAGCCGCATGCTCCAGCAGGGTTTCCAGGGAGGTGGTGTCAGTTTCTATTGAAACAAATTTCCCATCCTGGCGAACAGCATTTAAGGCAGCGTTGACTACGCTGCGCATCAGATACGGTTTGAATGGGCGAGTTACATCAAAACGACGGATACGCTGATACAGGCGGATGAAGGTCTCCTGAACGACATCCTCGGCGAGGTATCGGTCGTGCGTGATGAGAAACGCAGTCCGGACTGCACTGACTTGATACCGATTAACCAAAACTTCCAATCCATCAATCTGGCCGTTCTTCATCCAGAGAATGGCTTTGTGATCATCCATGAATTTCTCCATTGTTTGTTTGTGCGTGCACATTAAATATACACATAAATGTGCTAAAAGGTTGGGGGCAATTTATGCCAGAATTGGGATGGGATACTAGAAAGCCTTGAAATAAATTGTATATAATGAATTGAAGGAGAGCGTCATATTTAAAGATGGGATTATTTAGATCCGTGGAGTGAGCAATGACTAACAACCTGGACCGACTAGCAACCCTACTTACAGAGATGAATTCTATCAGGAACAGGATCTCAGAGATTACTCAGAGGCCGGCAACAATTGGCCATACCGGAGAATATATCGCCAGCAAGATCTTCGATATTGAGCTGGATGAGTCGGCTTCTTCAAAAGGAATAGATGGTCACTTCAGATCCGGACAGCTTGTTGGGAAATCCGTCAATATTAAATGGTACAGCAAGCTGGAATATTTGCTAGATATCACACCCCAAACTCTTCCTGATTATTATTTAGTCATGACTGGACCTAAGGGGCAGGCAGTAAGCTCCCGGGGAGTGAATGTAGGAGTTGCCTCAAGTGTCCGTAAACATGAGTGGCAAGCAGCTGAGATTTATCCAAATAAGAGAAGCATGGTATATCGATTGTCAGACGAGCAAATGGCCAAGATTTAAGCGTTTGGATCTGATTGGTCAGAAAACTGGTTCTAGACAATGCAGTTAGTCGGCATCTGAGAATAACCCAAAGGATAGATGAAAAAAGACCTGCTAATTATTGAAAGAAATACAAGAGACATGCTTGCGAGCCGTCTTAGCGCAGAAGGATACTCAGTTTGCCTTGTTGCGACAGGTACAGCGGCCCTGGAAGCTCTAAAACTGCACAAGATAACCCACGCAATTATTCTCAACGCAATTTCCATGCGAACTAACGGAGCAAGGACCTGCGCCTCTCTGAAGCGAGCAGCACCAGGGTTTCCAATTTTGATCTACTCTGATCAGGAGAAGCCGGCACAGGCTGACGTATTGCTCCCTCCGGGAAGTACAATCAGGAAGCTTGTTAATAGGGTAGAGCTCTATTCTCCGATGGACAAGAAGCGATGTCTCCAGTATGGGGACATCTATCTGGACGAGGAGAAACAACGGGTCTTTACTCCCAAGGGCGTTTCCCATTTATCTACCAAAGAAATCCAGATCCTGAAATATCTGATAAAAAAGAAAGGTGCTCTGGTGCCCAAGGAAGAACTCTTCACCAAAATCTGGAAGACATCCTATGTGGGTGATATGAATACACTATACACTTACATAAACTTTCTAAGAGGCGCGATAGAGCAAGATCCTTCAGATCCTCGTTATTTACTCACCGTTAGAGGCAAGGGCTACAAGCTGAATGGAAAATGAGCGCTCCCAGGCGCTCTGAGAGAGTCCGGGCTAGAGAAACATATACTTAGATTGCCCTGAAAAACAAGCAAAAATACCATATTGCGTATAGGCAATATGGTATTTTGATCAAGCTAATTCAAATACACAAATAAAAATAAACACTCAAATTCTTATAAAAATGGCTTAGTCCAGGCGGTCGTGTGGAGTAGGGGGTTAGATGGCGCATATTTGCATCAGCTGCTTTTTTGATAGTTTCTAAACAACATTACTCCCGTTATTGGAAGTAATGCGTTCAATCCTAATCCTATTATGATATGGAAATTCAAGAAGAAATTATTAAGAACACCCTTATTGATTAGGAATAGAATTGACCATAAACCCACAGGAATATTTATGAACAGGCTCACAAACAAACCTGGATTATATAATTTCCCAGCTCTAATTGCTAACAGAACATGAGCTATCCCAGCGAAGAAAGAAAAATAAGGAATCCATAGACCGTATTGATAGTCTATTATTGACAGTAATCCAAACAACGGCAAGATGATCCATATCAAGATAACATTAATAAAAAAAATGAAATTCTGGTCTAAAGGTCTATCTTCAGTATCAAGTTTGAATATTTGCGTGTTGAAAAATTTTCCAAATCCACCTGGAAATATATATTCTTCTGTCTGGTGAAGCATATAAAGTGGCGTTTGTAAAAGAAGAACGAAAACTACTATATCGTACTTGCGCACAAAAATGAACAAGAAAACAAACAGGAAAATGGAAAGAATGAAACCTGTTTTCGCCCAATCTTGCTTCAGCCATTTGTAGAAGTCAGAGATTGTCATATCTTTCTCCTTCCCGAATTGATTTTAGATTAACTTACAATTTACGTTTCATGTTATTTCAAGCGCTATCTAACGGATGAGCTCACCTGCTCTGAGTGAAGCGAAGCGAAAACGAAGAGTCAGGTGGAGCGTGGGTTATGCTGAAAATTTGATTGATGTAATTAATTCTAACCGACATCAAAAGCCCATTCACCTCCACGCATAATTGGTTCCATTTCGTCATCCTTCCCGATGCCATCAATATCCATCTTCTCGGATCCAATCAAACAATCGATATGAGCAAGACTGTCATTTCCTCCTGCGGCTGCAAACTCATCCTGGGACATAGATTCACCTTTACTTAGGCAGAATTTGTATGCCCGTCCTAATGCAATATGACTCGATGCATTCTCATCAATAAGAATATTGTAAAATATTTTTCCAATTTGTGAAATAGGAGAACTATGGGGGACCAAGGCTACCTCACCAAGTTGTTTTATTCCATCGTCTGTAGCCAGTAATTTATGAAGGCTTTCCTCTCCCTTTTTAGCAGTTGCATTGATTACCTTACCGCCAGAAAAGGTAAGGGTGATCTCCTCGATAAAAACACCCCCAAAACTTAGGGGCATTGTGGTTGTAACAACACCTTCTGTTCTGTCTTTATGAGGTATGGTGAATATCTCCTCTGTAGGTATATTGGCCGTGAAGTCAATTCCTGCCTGGTTTTTCATACGGGCAGATTGCCAAGTATGCCCCTTCGGCAGACCAATCTGTAGATCCGTACCAGGAGCATTAAATTTCAAGGCACTATACTTCTTTAGATTGAGATAGTTGCTTCTTTTTTCAAGGTCGGCAACATGACAGGACCAGGCTGATACAGGATCCGCCTTGTTTATCCGACAAATATTGAAGATCTCCTCCCAGAAGATAGCAGTTCGATTTTCTGGAGGAATTTCTGGAAAGACTTTTTCAGTCCAGCCTTCTACAGGTGCGGTCACAACTGTCCAATTCATAGCGTTTTTTGACCGCAGGTCATTGGTTGGCTTCATATGCGTCATGCCGGTTTTTCGATAGGTGGCAACCGACTCGGCGTCCTGTTCCAACAGAAGATCAGGGTTCTCAGTTAAAAAGTTCAGGATAGCGTCCCCTTGTGAGGCAATGTTATAAGCCGCCTCTGAGCGCCAGGTTGGAAATTGTTCAAAAGAGTCCCGGTTTGCCTGCTGAAATCGCAACAATCTCAATTGATCATCTGTCCAGATTACGTCTACCAAACTAGCGCCTGCTTGATAGGCTTTTGTGACAATCTTTCTCACCAGAGGAGCTAATTCAATTGGAACGCCCAATATGCCATTGAATGGTGGTCCAATGAGCAGACGTTGACCTGGTTGAATATTAAGACCAACTTTTACAATTACTTCGGCATATTTCTCTAGTTTATTTTCAAAATCAGAATTCATAGCTTGACCTCCCAATATAAGAATTGAAAAGCATAACCTATAGATAACGCGCAATTTGGCCTATTATCTGCTTATCTGTATTATAGATGAATAAATTCTAATTCAATAAATATAGGTTCTGGCGCGATTCTTCTTTTAATGTATAATGCTTACGTAAACCGGAATATACGCAAGTATTAGAGAGGGTGGAAAAGAAGGTTTTTAGGACCAAAAATGAGCGAAAATAACGATCAGAATTCATCAGAAATCATATCATTCCAACATCTGGATCCCGGGACTTTTGCCATCCAGGCTATCCGAAACGACCCCACGCTGCAGCCTTCTACCAAGCACCAGTACATCAAGGCATTGGAAAACTACCTGGCCGCTGGTGAGAAATTGACGGATCCGGTAGCCCTGACTGAATACGCCCTGACCGTTGGCAGCTCCACGCGATCATTTTTAGCTGCGGCAGTAGCGCGCATGGCCCAGGAGCTTGAGCTATTAGCAAAAGGCAGCGCCACCCCGGACAACATCGCTGTCATCCAGGCGGCCGTCTTCCGGGCTCAGGCGCTGCAGAACGCCATCAAGACCACACAGCCTCAAGGAGAAAGGGCACACACCTGGTTGACCTGGTTTGAAGCTGAACAATTATTAGACGCCTGTCACCGAAGAGATTCAGGAAAGCCGGAGTTTAAAATCTTCGCCCAGCGGGACCGGCTGGCGATTGGCCTGATGATGGCTGCTGGGCTGCGTCGCGAAGAAGCCGCCAGTCTGCAGTTTACAGATATAGTTAAACAAAACGAGCGCTACGTGCTGAACGTGACAGGAAAAGGCGCCAAGGACCGCGTTGTTCCTATCAACGAGCGTTTAGCTGAAGCTATTATTGATTGGCAATTTCTTGTAAATGCAGAAGGATTAATATTGCGGAGCCTGGGAAGAAACAAAGAGCCCGGGGAAAGCATCAGTACCACAGGGTTGTATAATATCGTTCAAAAACGCGGGAGAATGATCGGGGAACCAGAACTGCAACCACACGATCTCAGGCGGACTTACGCCGAGCTTGGCAGGCGGGCCGGAGTGCCGATATCCCAGATCAGTAAGCTGCTGGGGCACGCCAGCATTGAGACTACTCAGGAGTATCTCAACATTGAACTTGACCTAGAAACAACAATTAGTGATTTTGTGCCGTTCTGATCTTTCTGTAGCATTATGGTATACATTAGCACACTAAGTACTGCAAATTACGTTTAGAAGTGTTCTCTCTGTGAAGATTTTGCCCTTTTTGGCAAAGAAGTCCTAAAAACGGCTGCTGAGTTGGCTTCTGATAAAATTAGCTCTACATTTTGCTCGACAGGTCTACGATTAAGTTCAGGTGTATTTCTCAATGAATAATATTCTGCAAGAGATCCACAATTGCCGGAGGTGTCTTGCCGCCGGTTACGAATCAGTCCAGCCTCCTCCTATCTTCGAAGACAGCATAGATGCTCCCATTCTGATTATCGGGCAAACGCCAGGAATAGAAGAGTTTAACCAAAAACAATTCTTTGTGGGATCTGGCGGTAAACGACTCTTTTCCTGGTTTCAACAAGCTGGACTTGAAGAATCTTGGGTAAGGGACCACGCCCTCATCTTTCAGCGCTATCTTTGTTACCCAGGAAAGCAGCCCGATGGGAGCGGCGATCGCCGACCTTCTTCAAAGCAAATTGAACTTTGTCAGCCGTATTTTTTCAGGGTGCTTTCTATCATGCATAGGTTTAGTCTGAAGTTGATCCTGCCTGTTGGTAGATTGGCTATCGATGCGTTTTTCCCTGCTTCAAAATCTCTGGAGAAAATCATTGGAAAGCGGATAAAATATTCCCATGCTCATGTAATACCTCTTCCCGACCCAAGCGACATATCCCGCTGGCATCAAAACCAAGAACACAGGTCTTTGATTTATCAAGCACTGGAAATGATCAGCGATCTTGATTTACCATCTACCCCCCTGCCCCGTTGATGTCCCAACATTGATGAATTTATAGCGGATGAGCTCAGCGGCGCGGCCCCCAGATTCCGCTGTAGTGGAGATTACTTGAATTTAGTTGTGATGGGTTACAAATCTCAACAATATCCAATTGCCAAAAAATGAATTGCTTCAAATTTACTGAAAGTAAACTAATGTATGGGGTTTAATAAATCAAAATAGTCCCAATTTATTCCAAAATGGGACTATTCTTAATCTAGTTTATGGTCCCGGGGGGATTCGAACCTGCGACCTGGCGGATAAAGGTATATATCCAGCCTGGCTATAATTTGATAACCTTAATGTAATTACTATCTAATTTAGATAATAATTACATTGGTTTGAAGATTGACTCTGGATGATCTGATTTTAGTCGACCATAAAACTCAATTGCATAACGGTCTGTCATACCAGAAATGAAATCTGAGATTATTCTTGGTTGTTTGTCTCTATCTACACTAAAAAAAATCTCCCTGTAGTCACTTGGCAGCAACTCTGGATGGGATGATAAAGATTCAAATAAACTACAGACAATATCATAACCTCTGTAATCAGCAACTCGCATCATTGGAGAGTCGATTAATTTCTCGAATATATAATATTTAAGTACCTCTATCTGATTCTTTAATCTTTTAGAAGATAGATAAACATTCGATAATGGCGGAGGTTTTCCACTTGGCTCCCAATTTACACGGACAGCATTAACAAATCTGTCTATAAGTTGCGATGTGATTTCAATTCTTAAATAACCATTTGATGCACTTTCGGATGATCGCCAGTACATTTTTTGTATATATTGATGAAGATTATAAAAATTCCATTTGTATTCTGTATCTCCATCAATATTCTTCTGATCATACTCAGGTTCAAAAATATTTACAAATGTAAGAGTTAATATATCGCGAATTTCATCTAGAGAAACGCGACGGTCCATTCTTTTTCTGATTTTTAGTAAAATCCCATCTGCTGCAAATGCTAAATCCATTGGTTCAACGAAACCCGCTTTAAATGCATCTTCTAAATCATACGTGGAATAGGCAATGTCGTCAGCTAAATTCATAAGATCACATTCTAATGTTCTAAATGAATCTACCTCTATTGATGGACATACCTTTTGTTTGATCGTATCAACTAAATCGGCTTCCTCTTTATAGAAACCTGGTTGTTTTTTTAGTTTTCCAACTTTAATGTTTTTTTTCTTATGTATAATAATTCCATATTTAGATATATCATGGCAATCTTCTATAGGATGTATTTCGTCATTATCATTAACATATTCCCTTCCTATTAATGAGTCAGAGATTTCATTATCATATTTTAGAATTGATGCCAACACCCGATATGTAAGATTTAATCCTTTGCGAATATCAACGCCATCTTTATTGATAATTAACTGGTTTTTGTTGATAGGTAACTTTTTCTCTAATTTGGAAAGTATCCTTAATGTCTGTGCATTTCCTTCAAATCCACCATGTTTTGCCATACAATGGTCCAAAGACCGTTCGCCGGTATGTCCGAATGGAGGAGATCCAATATCATGTGCAAGACCAGCACATTCACATATATCTTCCGATATAATATAGTGAGATTGTCTTGGTTCAGCGTGAAATGGAAAAAAGACCATTGATAAATAGACACTCCTCAGCAGCCAGAAAGAGCTGGTGCTAAAGACTGGAACTGAGCATT
>SDBU01010333.1_pt1 | contig 10360 bp, 22 predicted proteins | sample 2277071 | NCBI WGS metagenome assembly SDBU01 (sample SAMN10397929, study PRJNA504765) | marine sediment metagenome | isolation source: marine sediment core GS08_GC12, 126 cmbsf | place: Arctic Ocean: Gakkel Ridge, Loki's castle | collected 2008 | reverse complement strand
AAAAGGCGTAAAAGATGATAGCTTGTATGAAAATTCGCATGGTATATTTATGACTCACTTTGATGCATACCAGTTTACAGAATATGACCGGCAGAAGCCCTACCGAGATCGAAAGAGGGAAAAGAAAGCAGGGGGCGCTAGTTCTTTTAAGGAGTGCCCCGCTTGTCACTACACTATCGAAGTTTCAAGGGTCACTGAGAAAATGGAAATTTGCCCTCAGTGCTCAAAGAAAGGAAAAGAAGTAGAGTTTGTATTGAAGGGAAATGATGAGAATTGAGATCCCGTTCTTACCCCCGGTGGAGTACTCCCCCAACAGCCGCAAGCATTGGGCCGGAAAGCATAAGGCTGGGAAGGAGTATCACGATGCTGTGTTCTACTGCTGTGTGGATGCCAGGAATAGGGGGTATCGTGAGGGGCTTTCCCTTCCCATGCTAAAGGCCAAGCTTAGCCTGACCGTTGTTTTTCCCGAGCTGCGCGTGAGGGACCAGGACAACCTAATAGCCAGGTTTAAGCCGGGGCTCGATGCGGTGGTTGACTCAGGATTACTCTTGGCCGATGATATGGAGCACTTAGAGATTGAGGTACCGGTAGTAATTGTGGATTCCGAGCGAGCTCCTCTCACTATAATAGAGCTGGAGGAAAAGAGGTAATATTAGGTAACTATCCCTTGACATACAGTAGAAAAGGTGGTATATAATAGGAGAAATGAGTAAACTAAAATTATTAGATTTGTTCTGTAAAGCGGGTGGGGCGAGCACGGGATATGCCCAAGCTGGTTTTGAAGTTGTGGGGGTAGATATTAAACCCCAACCGCATTACCCCTTTGAGTTTCACCAGGCAGATGCTCTTACCTATCCACTTGAGGGTTTTGACGCTTACCATGCTAGCCCACCTTGTCAAGGATATTGTAGCCATACGAAGGATGATAGCCCCTGGGTAAACTATTCACAGGGGAAACAAACACCTCGGCTAATTCCTGAAGTTAGAACATTGCTTCAAGTAACAGGTAGACCTTATGTTATTGAAAATGTGGGTGGGGCTAAATTGGAACTAGAGAATCCCTTTATGCTTTGTGGAATTATGTTTAATCTAGTGATAGCCCGCCATAGATACTTTGAAAGTAATATCAAGTTTCTACTTCCAAAACATGAGGATTGCCGAGGGTCTGCGAAGGAATATGCCGAGGCAAATGGACTTGAAATTCGTGATATGTCCGTTACTGGCAAGGGGAGGCATAAAGGTTGTGGCGATAGATGGTGCAAGTTTATGGGAATAACCTGGCCAATGTCACAATCAGAAATAGTTGAGGCGATACCCCCCGTCTATACTAAGTTTATTGGCAAAAATCTTTTAGAGGTGTTAAATGGAAAACAAACAGAAACCTTTAACCAAGCCCGAATTTGAAGCCCTACTCACTAAGGCTGCTCAACCCTTACCGAAGCCAGAGCAACCACCCGCTCAAGAAACAGAACAAACATTGGAGTCTCAGACTTCCGGTGATTGTAGCGGTAGCCATACTCATTCAGATAGGACTGAAGGTATTTAGGAGAGACGGCATGATAAACGCCATTGATACCACGCTTGACCAGCGACCAGAAGCCCTCAACTGTGTTTACATGGTTAAGACCTCTGGCATACTCACCCTTGCTATGCTGTATTCGCCTGTGGGTATATCCGAGCTTCTGAACGAGGTTGTAGCTGGCAAGCTCGTCTGTGTAGATGGTATTGGTTATCTCACGAGGCACTTGCTTCCAGATGATAGGCAGGATTGTCCGAGACTTAACATCATTGACTACGGAAGTCCTAACCTGCCCCTCGTCTCTATGAACCAAGCCTACCACTGGAGTTTTGCCCTCAGCTCCACGCCCTCTGGGACCGCTACGCTTACCGCCTATGTAAGTCTCATCTACTTCAATACTGCCATTAAAGGGATTGCTTTTCTCATCCATCAGGCTTCTAATCTGTTTGAACATACGCCAAGCTGTCTTGTAGGTAACTCCAAGCTCACGCTCAAGTTGTTTAGCAGAGATACCACATCGGGTAGAAGCCATCAAGAACATAGCATAGAACCAGAAGCGGAGCGGGGTCTCGGACTTGTGGAAGATAGTGCCCGCAGTCGGAGATACCGAGTGCCCGCAGAACTCACAAGCATAAACCTTAACGCCAGCACGCTTGTAATATTTAGTTACCTTCTGGCAGTTTGGGCAAGTAACGCCCTGGGGATAGCGAGCCTTGAAAAGAAACTCAAGGCAAGCATCATCGGTCGGGAACTGCTGGTTGAAGTTTTTAATCGTATACTTATTAGTTTTCATTTCTCACCTCTCACTAATAAGTATAACACAAAAGTTACTGTATGTCAAGGGATAGTTACCTAATATTATGGGAAAAGGACTAATATTCAAGTTGGTGAAATGGACACGGGCAATCAGGATCCTTTTTGGTGGCTATTCCAAGATGGAGGAGGAGCACAAGCTATTCCAGTTGCCCAGGCTCCTCACCCCCAGGGAGATATACAGGGAGCTTATTGATGACGGATATCAGTATAATACCTTGAGTTCAACCCGTAAAAAGCAGGTTTTTACACTGAGGAAGATGACCGACATCGACCACCAAATACACCTGAGGTTCTACAACGACAGGTGGGTCTCAGGGCACTACGAGTTGGCCCCGGAACAGTGGCCGATCGAGCATTTACAGGGCTGGGATCTGAGAGCTCTAAACGATGGTGAGATATTTAAACTCAGGGGCCAGCTGGGGGCCCGCTGAGTTTAAGGAGGAGAATATGCCTGCGAGCGAAACAAGTAAGAAGATAACCAAGGTAATCAAACTGGCTGACAAGCTAATTCAGGACACGGTAAAAGGTCTGGAGAAGCTACAGGAGGCGGCTAAGGAGCTGAAGGATAAAGATGAACCAGGAGGAGTGGGATAGGGCTAATGGAGCAAGCTGCCCCAACTGCGAAAAGGAAACCTTCAGAATGATAGACGGCATCTGTATTCAATGCTACAGGGACGCGGTGGCGGAGGAAGAGAAAAAAAAAGAAGACCGAACGGAAAGGCGCTACTATAGGGACGAGCTGAGGAAGGGTACCATCAGCCTTTCTCAGCTGAAGGATGGGCGTCTGTAGGGCACTCCAATAAAACGTTGTTGTTTTCCTCGTCAATACGAATCAGGCACTTCTGGCCGTCTTTATAAGCCGATGGGACGGCAGCATCGCCAAACTGCAGGACCTCATCTCTGAACTTCTCGAACCCCTCGTCGGTCTCAATATCAACGAGTTCAACTTCTTTCTCACCGGCAAACTTGCCCTCTTCTATGAGGCGTTTAATCTCCTCGCAGGGTGTGCAGTGCTTAGCTGTGTAAACTCTTATCGTCATCTTTATGCTCCTTGTAGTACTGCGGAATACAGGTTGCCATTTTCTCCTGAAGCTCTTTTTTGGAAACGCCCTTCTTTATACCACAAAACTGAAGAGCATCCAGGAACTTTTGTTGCTGGGGAAGCCTCGGGTATTTCCCGGGTCGTTTCTTTAACTGATATCTATTATTGCCGCCTGAACGTTCCATAACTTAAAACCAAAGAGGGGAGGGCCGATTGACCCTCCCCTAACTTTACCTGGATTAGTTCCGCTTCCGCTACTATTTCCTCATCTTCGGCCCAACGCAGTCCACCATCTTCTTCTGAAGATCGGCCTTGGAGATGCCCTTGGTGATGCCGCAATCGACAGCGGTAGTCTTGACCTTTCTCTGTTGTGGGGTCATTGGATAAGGGCGAGGGAGAGCCGCGATGTAGAACCCGTTGTTTCCGCCGACTGCATAAGCCGCATCCCTGGCCTTATAGACCTTTGGCCTGCGCTTCGGGTCGGAGTAACCACTTAATGAAATAAGGGCCATTTTACAGTACTCCTTAACGGTTACCTAGCCTTCCTGGTCTTTAGATGACCTTATTGGCTTTGTCGACCATAATTACCATACTACGATTCTGGCGAAATGTCAAGTGTATTCCAAGCCTTGCACTTGGAGTTAGGGCATTTTATCTTGATGGCTCCCCAGACTATGGCCTGAAAGCCGAGGAAACGCCCGCAACCCTTGCAGTGTATTTCTTGGAGAGGGATATAGGTTTTATCATCCACTTTAAGGCCGAACTTACCAGCCTCTTGATCGGCTTCCGATACCTTTCCTACTTCGGAGGTGGACATTCGCACTCCAATAGGGCGTTGGTTACTGCGGCGCCAACGCTGTTGATATTTAGAGCCTGGTCTTTGTAGACGTTATTTTCAACAAGGCGGTTTACAACACACTCTGCCAGTTTTAGAACTGACTTTTCGCAGGACTGGGCGCCGCCCTTCCCCCCCCTCACCTTTTGCGGCTTCGGCTCTTTGGGTACCAGACAAGCTTTTCTAGCTTCCTCTTCAGTATTGAATTTCCCGGAGCAAAGTTTGGCCCCAATGCAGAAACGAAGTTTTCTATCTTCGCCTCCACCTTTCATGTGGGGGCTCATACATTTGTTATAAGCAACTCTATCCACGCTTTTTCTCCAGCTCTTGATCTACCCTCTTTACGATTAAAAAGCCAATACCGAGGCCGATGCCGGCCATAACGCTCCAAAGTATTTTTGCCCCAACTGACTGACTGTTGAAGTCTTCAGTAATCCTACGTCTATTCATACTATTACCTAAAAGGTCTTTTCGCTACAAGGTAGCCAAGTCCGCCAAGGAGCCCGAGTGTAAATACGACTGGGGCAAACGGAAATCCTTCACCCTGCGTTATCGGATTACAACCTGGTGGGCACCTCTCCCCTTCTTCTAGTTCTATCATAGAACCATCAAGACAACGGCAGGTGAAAAAGCGTCTACGGGCTCTTTCACGACGTGCGGGGACAATAATAGCCAGAGCTGGCATGGGCGGTGCTGGTTTAGGATAGCGCCGGCGCCGCCGCGCCTCCTCCTCTTCGTCCTCTTCCTGCCTTATTCTCGCTAGTGGCATGTTACTCCTCCTCTATCTGGGCCTCTGGAGGTTGTACTGTAATCATCCCCTCTTCTTTCAAAAACTCCCCGGTATCCAGGCCGCACTTTTCCATTATTTCCTTTATGGTACCCCGCTGCTCGCCCATCCGCTCTTTTACCACTTCACCTAATTCCTTAAAATCGGGGTACTTTTCCTTGAACGTCTCGGTTCCCACAAGTTTCTCCATCCCCTCGAGCAAATTGAGAGCCTGAAACTGGCACATCAGGTCGTCTATATCGCACTTTGGTTTTTCTTCAGCCACAGTTAAGCCTCCTCTAGTTTCTCTACGGCCCTTTCAACAAGCTTTTCCTTCTCCCCTTTTGGCATGCTGGCCAGCCTTTTCTGGAACCAGCCCCTGCCTATAGCCGTCCTAGTCGTTTGTATGTTGGCAGCTGCCTGCTCGAGCCCCTCGACCGAAGTTAAGCCCTCCAGGTCATGTCGAGCGCTACGACTGGCGACTAGAGCTTGATTTGCCAGTTCCTTTTCCCACTCAGTCAGGTTGACTATCATCTCGGGCCTCAGGTCAACCCGCTCCATGGCATTGAGCTCATCGAGGCACATATTTACCCGGTCAATAACCTCACCGGACTGCACCCCGTCTTTTTTGGCGAACCTCACCGCTTCATTGGTTAATCCGCTGCAGGTGCCCAGGTGGCCGATAGCACAGGGAACACACCCTGCTACAATACCTGATGCCTTCTCACCTTCAACAGCGGTGGTAGTTACCTCGACTACCTCAGGAGGTTGCCCTTCTTCGACTACAACTGGTACTGACTCCTGGAGTGCCGGCGCAGCTCTCTTGCGGGGGCGGGTTCTGATAAGCTCGGTAAGAAGCTTGCCTCCTTCCTGGCAGATTAGAGCTTTCGTTTGATAGTCCATAACCTCACCTCTATTTTCTAGTAGTAACACAATTAAGCCCGTTTGTCAACCTCTACCCTTTGGGGCTTGACAGGTTGCCATTTTAATGCTATAAGAAATATATAATGAAACAACGAAACATTATAAGGGAAACTGTGGAAACGAGAAACATTGGAAACTTGGAAACGAACCCTCTATGGCAGGCTATTAAGGACAGATATAATAACAGTGAGCTGAAAGTCCTTGGCGAATATATGACTCTCTTTCTTACGAATAGGAGACAGCTGGAAACTAAGAAATTTCCTATTGTAAGTGAAGCGTGGTTCAGCCTATTCCTTAACCACCCATATCTGTTTTCTCCTAGCCAGGTCGAGCCTTGGAAACAGCTTAGAAAAGAAGTATTATACCGTGATAGCTTTAAGTGTGTTCTATGTGGGACTATGGGCAATTTGAATATTCATCATGTTCGACGGGGCATGGGTATAACTATTAGGGATTTAGTTACCTTGTGTCCGTCATGCCATGGAAAAGTTGAGCACGGTTACGGTGGGCCCGCCTATTGGCTTTATTTGGGGAGGGTTTGTTATGGCTACTGAGCTTCAGCTAGACATTGCGGCAAAGTTAAAAGAATTGAACTCACAGAGTGCTGTAGTCATTCTTGGCTATAACAAAGGCACAGTCTCTAAGGTTGCTAAGAAACTAAAGGGGGGGTGGAAGCCTGAAGAGGAAGAGAAAACTTTAGAAAGTGGAAACTCGGAAACCGAGAAACCAGCTGCGCAGAGGAGTGCCTCAGCAGTTCAAACCAGGGAGTTCAAAGAGGCATCCTACATACGCATAGCACCGAAGGAATTCAGAATGACCTCGCGTGTCTTCTGGGATGCTTATGAGGCGGTTGTTAATCACTGGGATGGGTGGAAAGATATGTCTCCAGCTGATTTTTTGGACAAATACCTTGAGGTAACCCTCTTGCAGAGGGGAATCTATATAGGTGGGTATGTGGTTCTTAACCAAGAACCACAGAAGGAGGAAAGCGATGCCAACGTATAAAACCCGCGATGGGAAAGAAGTACAGGTTCCGGAGCCTGGTCAAAGTAAGACTAACACCAGTGGACAGGATGCTAAAGACCCATTGAAGGATGCGCAGGATTTCGCGAGGCAGATGGCTGCTAACGCCTTGATTGAGAATGAATTGACGAAGTCCAAGGCAGCAGCGAATAAGGCTGAAGCTGAGGCTGAGGAGGCAAAGGCCAAAGCTGAGAGGGCTAAAAGAGGAGGGGATGAAGGCGGCGGTTCGCCACTCAAAATCAAGGGGAGCGTGGACTTAGGTGATTTCAACTACCAGGACTTGATTAAGCAGCAGTCGGATGACTTGAAAGCGTTGAAGCAGGAATCCGATGACGCGGCAGCTAACCAGCATGCCGTTAGTGAAGATCTCAGGGAAAAGCTTCACTCTAAAGAGATGGAATTGATGACGACCAGTTTTGCGGGTCAAATGCAAGTACTCACTAAAATGATTGAGAGTAATGCTTCAAAGGGAAGCTTCATGGAGCAGTACACCGGGATGCAAGAGATATCAAAGACCCTTGGCTTTACCCAGCCACAGCTGGCCGGGGATATGACGACACAAATGGCACTGGAGAAAATGAAGTTTGAGCAGACAACGGAGCTGAGGAGGATGGCGAGGGAGGATAAACGAGCTGACCGTGAGTTTCAACGGCAGTTAGCTAAGGACGCTGATGAGAGAGACGCTAAGAAAGTTGAACAAGCGCAGCTACAAAAGAGGGATGATATGTTCGCCAACGCCCCCAAGGTGCTTGGCAGTGCGCTTGCCCAGGGCATCATATCGAGCCAGCATAAGGGGGAGGGGGTAGCTGAGGAGGCCGCTCCGGAGGAGGCCCAAGTTCCCAAGGAAAGGGCGGCGGAGCAGGGAAGGCATATCGATGCTGACTGGGGAGCCGGTGGCGAGGTGGAGTGTCCCGGGTGCAGCCAGCCGCTAGGGATAGGGCCGACGGCAAGAACGGCGGTGTGTGCTAACTGTGGCGAGAGCGTTCCGATAAGAAGGGTCGGCGAGAAACCGGTTGCGTAGGGAATCATATTAATGTCAACGAAACTTTCAGACTTAAAGAAATACAGCGGGCTGCTCGGCAAGGGGTTAATTCTTGAAATGGCTCCCGAGATAGCCAAGGGGGCGCTTGTTGAGATGTTTAAGGCAAGGGGGGTCAGCGTAACAAGTGCCAGCGCCTGGGTCCAGAATAACACCTCTCTTTGGAGTATGCTTGAGCCGGGCGAACAGGAAATATTAAAAGGCCTGGCGGAGAGGGTGGGCATCATTGACTGGTTTGACGACCGCTGGGTGATTGAGGCAATTAAAGGCGACTTCCCGGCGGTGGCAAGTTTATTCCTGGGATGGAAGAAGGCAAATAACTGGCTGAAGAGGCAGGTTGAGATAATCAGGAAAGAGGTTGCAGAGTGATTTACTGGAAGCTTTTAAAGAGACTGTGGATGTTTTTAAGGAGGCTGTTTAAGCGTTCACCGGAACCGGAACCAGCTCCACAACCTACCCCGGTGAGGAAACCCCGAAAGTGGTGGGAGTTTCCCTTCAGGATAGTTAATACCAGCCATGGTGGTCATAATATGCCGAAACGTCAGCGATGCTCAACTTGTCGCGCCTGGGCAAAGAGGCGGTTTAAGACCGAGCTGGGAGCCAATTATTTGTGTAGGTGCGGTAATAGTTTTGCGGTCGGCATGTAGCCAGACTTGACAAATGCTAAAATAGCATTTACCATAAAAGAAAATAGGTTTTATGAGGGTCGCCCTGGTGGCGGCTTTTCTGTTTTTAGGGGGTATTTGAATGCCTGACAAATTGAAGAGCGTAACGGTCTCAATAATGACTCCTCAGGGCCCGGTAATTGTGACGTTAACCGCGGAAGACTTTCAAAAGCTTATCAATAGGGTTAATGCTGTCCTTGGCAATCCCAAGAAGGAAACACCAATTCCGAAGGTGTTTGAGGATGCCTTCTCGAAGGAGGAATGACTATGCTGACTAGATGTTCTGAGTGTGGGTACCCCATCCAGGCTAAAGCTGAAGGGGAAACCACTACCTGTGCTTACTGTGATGCGCCCCTTATCGCCCAGGGTGTCACTGTCCCAACCCCGATGTTTGTCGGGCTCCTAGCCTTTGGCCTGGGTGTGCTTCTCGGCCCGGCGTTGATAGCTACCACAAGCGAGGGTAGAGGCTGGCTGGAGAAACAGGCTAGGGGAATAGGGAGATAAAGAAAATGAAAGAAGATTGTAAAAAATTGGGTCAGGGGTATTTTGATTTATATGATGAGGTGCAGGGTGCTTTTGGAATTATAAAACGCTACTCAACACTAGAATTTGGTAAATTCACCTTAGATGAAGTAGCTGCTAAAATGGCTCATCAAGGCTTGGTAGATGCTTTAGTGGAAGCCAAAAAACTTCGTACACCTAGTACCGTTGATGCTAAAATTCGTAAAGTAGATGAGCAAATACAGGAAAGACTTGCTCCACTTACTATGGAACAAGACTTTTTAGAAATAATGGAGCAGGTACGAGATACTATGTTAGAAGAAGTTACCCAATGCGAGTGTGGTAAATAGGAGTTCTAAATGCCAGACGTAATAGCAATTGACGATCAGCCGATATCAGCGACTTTCTTCGGCGAGGGCAGATGGCTAACCGACTTTGTTACCCCCAATGCCCTCGACATTAAGGAGCTCTACAACAACCTTACCCAAGGAATAACTGGACTTGATGATAGAATAGCCGTCCTACACAATTGGGTGGCTTCACAAGTCATATACAAGAAGTTCATCAGGGGCAGATTATCAATCGAGGGCAAGAGTTCGGTTCAGGATGACCTGTGGAACATGCCTTCAATAACCGCCCGGGTAAAAGTGGGTAATTGCGCTAACAAAGCGTTTTTAATGGCTTCGCTATTAAGGCAGGATATGGCCTCGAGTCAGGTTCACTGCGTTCTGGGCAACCTATATAACGGGAAGGTTGGCGGCCATGCTTGGGTGCAGGCAATGCTCGGCGGGCAGGACTATATCATTGAGACAACCAGGCCAGACGTGCCGGCGTTGGTTTTAGCTTCTAGTGTCGACCGCTATGAGGCAGTCCACCTTTTTAACGACGAGACGGCCTATGCCATCGAGGGTAGGACGGTGATGGAACCAATGACCGCTTGTTATTCCACATGGCTTTCTGATTATTTAGACTGGAGTTACATTGAGGGGAGGAAGTAATTATGGCTCAGTGGGAAACAGTAGCTCAAGGAGTGAATATCTGGGATCTGCAATCGACTGTGGGCGAACTGGAATTGCCCAAAGGGACCAAGATGAAAGTGGTTATGGATTTAACGTTGACTATACGCTGGCTATTTAATTTGTCTATTGCCGACTGGCTAGCGGAAAAGTTTGTTCCCGATGGGATGGATTTTGTTGACGCCTACGGCTCGGGTAGCCAGGGAACAATTGA
>SDBU01010332.1_pt1 | contig 10360 bp, 11 predicted proteins | sample 2277071 | NCBI WGS metagenome assembly SDBU01 (sample SAMN10397929, study PRJNA504765) | marine sediment metagenome | isolation source: marine sediment core GS08_GC12, 126 cmbsf | place: Arctic Ocean: Gakkel Ridge, Loki's castle | collected 2008 | reverse complement strand
ATCCGCCTTTTGCCGCCGGAGGCGGCAAAACATACATTAAGGTGCGGCGCCGGGGCCAGAGGCCCCGACATCCGCCTTTTGCCGCCGGAGGCGGCAAAATGGCGGAGAGAGAGGGATTCGATTAAGCAAGAGTTCTTAACTCATATATTTCCAACAAGTTATGTCAATAATATTGATATTCATAGCACAATGACTTTCTATGTACTGTGCTGTGATTTCTCAGCTTTGTTCAGGCTTTCCCTTTAGATGGGCGCAGAATGGGCGCAAGAAGTTGTATCAATTAGGGCCACAGCCTTGGGGTGCTCGCACATTTCTTAGCGAATCCTTCAATGATTTCCTTAAAATCATTTCTTAGCCCATGTTTTACAGCATCCGCAAAATCCTCACACAAAGGACGAATGACTCTGCGTAAAATGTGCCGCGGCGGGACCTCGTAATCACGAGTCGCATGCTCCAAAAGGACATCATAATGTCCCAATGTTCGTTTCACTATCTGTTTTCGGACTTGTTTACTCATCTAAGTAGGGAAAATTCTCTCTTGAAGACTAGCTGCTATTCGATCCTTTACAGAGTTCTTCAGCCCTTCTTCTACCTTTAGGAAAAAATAACCATCCCCACCAGAAAACAAGCTAGCCTTTTTCCATTCAATCATTGTTGAGGACAAAAGAAAATAATAAACCAAATTTCTAGTTTTAAAAAACCAAAGCTTGCTTGGGAATTTTTCGATTACATGTTGCCCGTCTTTCTTGAATGTAATGGAAACAATCCTGCCCCTTAAAGCATCATTCAAAAAACTTAGCAAACGCGGAATCTTGCTAAGCGGCACTTCGATAGCGATGCCCTCATTCGTAGTTCGCAGATAGCCTTCTGTGGATTCCTTGCGTGCGTCGGATTGATAAATTGTCTCTAATTGTTCCAAGATTTCCTCTGAATAATTTAAAAACAATCCCAGGGATGTCTCTACTCGAAGGGCTCGTAAATATGCATTCTCAGCCTCTAAAGATTCCTCCATACGGAAATAGTAATTCCCGCTTTCAAGAAGCCTCTTCTGATGCACCAAAGCCTTTCTATCTTCTGGGGCGATTCTCTTTGCTGCTTTATACAATCGGCTTCCTCCCTGCAAATCATTCTTGTAGAGACTCAATAAACCTTGCGTTGCTAGAATCGTGTAGGCAACGCTAGGATCTGCATCCCTGCGCCAAGACTCCTTATCAATTTCATTTAAGATCTCTTGCCCCTCTGTTAATCTGTCCAGCTTAATGAATGCATAAGCCAAATTGTTCAAAAAAAGTGTATGCTTTCTTACAGCGAGAGGTAGCTTAGGACTCTTAAAAAGATCAACAATTTTCTGAAAGTTCCTTGAATATGTCGAATAAAGAAACGACAAATCAACATATACAGATTTCTTTATTGATCCTTGTTCAATCGATCTCTCCAGGTATGAAATACTTACTTCGAAGCTAAACATATTAAGATAAAAATAACCAGCCGCTGCCAAAACCACTGAATCATATTGATATTGATTTAGCAATCTGACCAAAATCCTCTCCGCTAGCTTAAACTCTCTTAGTGCCGTATAAATAATAACCTTATTGGTTTGCGCAACAAGTCTCAAATCATCATATTTTTCTGCCCGGTCGTATTCCTTAATAGCTTCCTCTGGCCTATTCTTATAAGCATGAATATTGCCTAATAGAATATGGGCTTCGCCAAGGTCGGGGTCTTCATCAAGTGTATATCCGACGAAGGTTTTTGCGTCTCGAATTTGACGAGAATCCCAAAAGGAAAGAGCCCTATTAAACCGCCCTGCTCCCATTCGGTTATTCGGCACAGCTCTAACTTCTTCTACCCAATCTTTTGGACCCGTGGATACAAGCATAATGGCTAGTTAATGAGGGGGTTGGACACGCCGCATAATTAGGGATATCTTACACCGACCACTGGCCTGACACAAGGTCAAATCGCCCCTAGCGCTTTGACCAATCTTCCACCACTAACTTCAACGACCCCCTCCCTTTTCTTTCTCTTTTCTTCAACCATTCTGCCACCGAAGCCTCTCTAAACCTAACAAGACCCCCAATCTTCACATGAGGAACAAAATCATAATGCACCCATTTGTAGACCGTTGACAACTTAATCTGCAGAAGAGCACTAAGCTGTTTAGGAGTTAGTAATGAATCCATAGCGTGATCTAGAGTGCCTTACTCTCCACCAATTCGTTGCAACTTATTTATCATAAACGTGTTATAGCAAAACATACTGCCTCCTGCGCCCAAATGATGCCCAAGCGCCTTTTTTATAGTGTGTGTAAACTGGTCTCAGCGCCCTATTTTCGCTCGTTGATTCCTCCAAGGCCCCTTCTTCGCCTAAGCAACCTTCTCTCCGAAAGTTGCCACTTGAGTAGTCGCGTTCGCGCTAGAAACCCCCTTAGAATTCCCTATGCCCTTCCTGCGGGGGTTCTTGCCCATCCTATAAGGGAACGAAGGACATTCCAGCTCTTGGCAGTTTCTAACCAAAGACGGTCTGTGGCCCTGACAATCAAGACATCGAGCTCTGTGGGCCTTCACTGGGGTCAGCTTATTCATTGCTACCTCCCTCCGGCTATTCTATCTCTATATAGATAACTACTGTCTTTAGCTTATGCTCATACACTTACTCTTTATCCCTACCCGGCATATTCAATATCTGACTCTTTGAAAATAATCCAGGCCCCTGCATGCCGGTATAGGTCATCGTTGGGAGAGTAAGCAGCCCAGAGCGATGAATAGATGACAGGGGCCTGGACAACATCATTCTTCAATCCTTGTTATTTGATACCTGGTTTGGCTCTTTTGTCCTGTTCTTTTGATTCTAATCAAAGCTCCGCTCGGGATCTCAGCCATCTGTTCGGCCAACTTGCGCGAAGGCCTATCCCACAACTGCTTATTACCATCAAACTCAAGGTGGTAACGAACTAAGGAAGTTTTGCCGCCATCAAAATTGTTAGGCACAACTTCTGCCGAAATAAACCGTACCTTGGCCTCTTTGCCATCAGCTAGGCTAAAAAACATTGATCCGGAACGTGCGAATCCCTCAAGCAATTGACGATGATTGTCCATTTTTACCAACCCCCTTACCTAACTTTTCAATAAGTTTTAAATACTGCACTACAATTATTCTTTGAATTTCGATTCCCGTCTTTTTATTTATGGGATATACAATGGGCAAGTTAGCCCCGTTGCTTAGAATTCTTGTCGGATAGACCAACCGGAGTCCGTCTTCACAGCTGGTAGAGGTATAGAGGGCGATGTTGCCGAGATAAAGCTGGTTGTTGATTACACAGGAGGCAAATGCTACGAGGCCATCTTTAGGCTTAACGGGGATGATCTGAATTTCTGAGACCACAATTTCGCTCATCTTGGGTGGACCACGATAACAAATGGTTGCTGGTGGATATGTCAGACTCTACTCCTTCACACTTATGCAAAAGAGATAAAATCAGATCCTGTCCCAGCATAACCATTTCCACAACAACAAGATAAAAAAAATTAGGTGATTCAAAACGGAGGTTTGTACGGGGATTCCGTTAAGGGCGGGCTATTCCCTGCGTTCCTTTTTCCATTTCTCTAGTTGTTTCCTGTCAGAGACTCTATCAAAAACATCCGAAGGTAATCGCACTTCTCTTTCTGTAGACAAAATTCTTTCAGAGACTGACTTCTTTTTCTCACAAGACCATTGATTGTACTCCCTACGGTAATCTGTAACAGTAGAATGGGACTTTGGGAACAGCTTCCCCATCTTTGAAATTACTGAAGGCCTAATTCCCCCCTTAGACAATACGCCAACTATCCAAATCAGAAGCTCTTTATTTTTCATTCGAGTACTGCGTGGACGCAAAATTATCCGCATCTTGTTTTCTCTTCTCCGCTTTTGCTGCTCAATTAATATTCGTTTAATTTCCATAAGTATGATCTGTTTTTCAAACCTCAAATCAACCTGTAGAAGAATTTCCTCCAGCGGCTTAATTAGCTCATCCACTGTGAGCTTATTCGCGAGTCCTTTTGGAGACCTCCTATCAAAGACTTCAACCGGCTTATCTTCTGAAATACAGAGACGATCAAGCAGGCTAACCTTAATTTCCTTCCAAGATTTAGTTGGGTCTAGCGGAATGAGGAGACCGTGCTTCCATAAGTTAGTTCTATCATATGTTCCTGTTTTAACATATCGTCTGTAGAAACGCTGATATCGCTCTGTTCTTCGAAGCCTGTCCCACTTTTCTGCCCTTGGCAATTCCCAAATTGGTTTCTTGGGCATCTTCACTTCTTCCCCACATCTTCATTATTGTTTAAAAACTATTATCTCTGGCTCGCTGATACCTTATGTCATATTTTGATTCGTTTAACTATCCAAATAGTTCTTCTTCTCTCCCGAGCGTATCCCGTATTGAATTCTGAGCATGTTGTCTAAGGGAATCAAAGAAGATCCAGCTAGGTGATCCAACAATGAATTGGGCGCACATTTTTTCCGCCCGCTTTTCCAGAGCTACATCTGCTGGCATAGGCTGTCCCGCTGGCCCCGTCTTTCCTTCCGAAATCGCACTACAATACAGATTGCTGCTCACCTCTCTGTAGATTTCCTCTCCTTTTCTGTGTGCTTTTTCAAGTATGTTTTTGACATACCTAGGATTACAAAATACAAAATCACTTGGCGCCCCCTTGAGCAAGAAAGAGACAGTCCTTATCCTTTCTTCATGATTTGAATCCACCCACCCCTTCAATAGATTAAGGCTCTTTTGACAAAATGAATCGGATAGCTCTTTAAACAAAACAGGAAGCCAAAATGACGCCCTGCCTTCGATCAATGCAAGATTTCGCACTTCTTTGAAAATTTTTGGGAAAAGTTTCTGAGAGGATATTTCCTTAAATGCGGTGGTGAATCCTTCGAAAGGCATTGGTTGGTATTCATCGCATTTCACATTTTTCCGATTGGCAAACTTGTAACGCTTCATCAAAAAACTCGAACTCAGAATTGGGTATTTCTTTGTAATAAAGCTAAGAAATTCATCTATGTGGTACAAATCATCGGTCAACTTCTTTATCTTCAAGAGCTTCAATAATATAACCTTGATATCTCTCTGAGTTAAAGCGTCTGGATCGAACCCATCTCTTGGAGAAAATATTGCACATAATGCTTCGCCAAGCAACTCATCATCACCAATGTCGGTGGCAATTGCTAGCTTGATTGCTTTTTTTTGTAAAGCGCCTCGAAAATTTTTCAAAGATAGGATCGATATCTTCCTAACAGCAGGATCCGGAAAATCCAATAAATGCTTCAAAATCACAAAATCCTCATCGCCCAACACCCATCTTCCCACCATATAAGCCTGTGTAATCGACAAACATAGATTTCTCTGATTTTTTTTAACTGCAGTCTTTATAAGATCCCTGGCCAAGGCTTCGTCTGTGTAACGTATGGCATAAAGCATCGAATGGAAATGGCTGTCTAGAATAGAGGGAGAATGACTAATTATTGACATGCAAATTTGGTATGCCTTATTAGGAGCAAGTTCTGCGATTTTACCCAAAAAGAAGCCAGGGCTTGCGTCAATTTTGCAAAACCGCAAATACACCAATTTTCTATTTAGAAATTTATACATCTTGCTGGGACTGATCTTCTGACGCAAGAATCTCTTTGCAGTTCCCTCAACCTCTCTCTCTTCTCGCAACTGATATGTCTCGAAGCCTTTTGGGGACCAATCCCAAATATAGCGATGCCACAGCACTCGAACTATCTGAAATTCGGAGTTTTTTGGTATTGCCCTCAGTATTTCATCGGCTCTTCGTACTATCCTCCGATCCAAATGGCTAGCGTGCCTCTTAATGTCGCAATAAATGCTAACACGAACAACTGCATCTCTAGAATATTGCGAGATATTGAAAATTGCCTTTAGCGCCCGTAGTTGCTCTGGAACCCATTGCTTCCTTTCTTGATCCGTTATGATTTTACCAAAATAACCATGAGGCTGGCTTAGGATACTAATTAGACTTTTGCCGGCCCTCAAAATTACTCGCGGATCTTTAGATTTCGAACATTTAATCAAGAGCTTCATTGCTTTTTCTCGAATGGGCCTAGTCTTTTTGTAACTAACTAAGAAAGGAGTAAAGAGAAACTTATTGCCTTCAGACCTTGTTGAAGATCCTTGCTTTACTAGGAATGCATCCAAGATATCTACTGGTGACTGAGCATGTTCATGCGCATCAGGTTTTGCCAAAATCCTTTCGGCAGCTTCAAGAACAACCCGGTTAAATCGCAAGGGCTTCTGATTATCATAGTCGGCCAAGTCTTTAAGTGTCCTTAAAGCATGATCGGAATAAGAACTTACCTCTCGTTTGTCATCACACCCTAGCTCCCAGAGGAGATCACAGCATGTAGGTAGATATTTAAGACTATAGCTAATCTCTCGGATGATAGGGGGCAATAATCGGATTACGTCTGAATGCTCGAATTTGATTATTCCTGCAAAAGGGCTAATGTCTTTTCTAGCAACCGAATTGCGTTTTGCGTATTCTATCAATGACAACACTCTCCCGGGCTGGAAATATGCCACCCTTTTAAACCGATTAAGCATATAGGCGCGCATTCGATGCGAAGTCCTGTGAAAATCTATTTCCAAAACTCTCCATATATCCGCAAGAAGATCTATTGCTTTGCCCGAACGATGAATGCGCCAGTCTAACTCAGCAAGATTTAGAAGTGGATTTTCCAGCATTGTCTCGCGGAAAGCATCAAAGATCTCCTTAGAATAACAGGTGCTATCACCGGCTGGGGTCAAGCAGGAATTATATAGGATGTGATCAGAGAGAACGTCGGGCGTAATTCTTAGCTGGCGTCCCCTTCTCAACAAGATACCATTTTGCTCCAATAATCCTATGGCATCAATCAAAGTGGATGTCTTGATATTCAAAAAACTTGCCGCTTTCTTTTGGAAAGCCTTGTCTGCAACATATATTGGCGATAGCACTGAGATCAGAGAAAGAACCGATCGGCACAAATCGGGACTAATCTTTCCCGAAACATTGCCCATAAGTGTATCTTGGAAACGAGTAAATACAATTGCCTGAAACTCCTCATGCCGCTCGAGCATTCGAGGATTAATTAGTTTCTTAGCTATTAACTGCCCTCCTATGACTGTAGCCAGCGGGCAATCTCTTGTCGTAGCATATAGCGACTCTACTAGGTACTGATACTTCCGGCCTAAGGCATATCTCGCCAATTCCCTCATTTCTTTTGGACCAAGTGCTGCTAAACCCTGCAACTCCTCAATCTCTTGAGAGTCAAAACCCAAATGCATTAAACATACTTGAATATAAGTGGCGCCTTCGGGACGGTAGGAAAGAACTAATTTAATTCTATCAGAATGCTGCTGTGATAGAGCAAAAAGAGCCTCCAAGTCTTTCCTTCGATGCGCATCGTCAACAATTATTATGCATTTCTGGGGCGGTAATTGACGAAAAGCGTCCGCATCTAAAGGAATCCCCTCGCGAAGGAAAAATACCAGCATTCCTTTTGTCTTTTTTAGGTAATTCAGGCTGAACTCAAAAAGAATCTTGCTCTTTCCTATTCCCCCTCTCCCTTGCATTAACAAGATTCTCTTCTTGGAAAAAATGAAACTCTTGAGTTCCCTCAGATAGCGGTTTCTTCCAACCAATGCTAGGCTATGATTGAACAATGCCTTGGGATCCGAAAAAGGTTTGAAGAAATCTTTCGGAGAGGCAAAAGCTGAGACTCTTGTGCCTAATTGGCCATGGTGAATTTCATATTCTCTAATTGCGCCGATAACTTCTGTTCCCAGCTGATGGCGATTAGTAAAGCATTTTCTAAACCCTTCCGAATCAAGCCTCTCCTTAAAAGCGTTATGTTTTTTAGATCTCGAGGCTATAGTTTCTCCGGTTCTCCATTCCTTGTTACCTCTCAGGTTTTTTACAAAAATAAATGCAGGGAGCCCTAGAGATTTTGCAATGTTATATTCGATTTCTGTAATAGAAATATTCTCTGCTGGGTCGATGTGGCCGTATCTGAAACCCAAAATTAGCACGATCGCATCGCACTCTTGCAGTTTGGCCACACAAACAGGCTTTGATTGATGATTGGAAGAAAAAAACGACTCCATAGCCACGGCTTGGCCAATACGGCCAATTACTTTTATGGCTTCCTTCCTTTCAGATTTTAGGTCTTCGTAAGTAGAACTGACAAAGATTTTCATAATTATCTTTCTCGGTTAGATCACCTTAGCCTAGGCTGAGACTTCGTTGTGTCAGCTATTATTCCAATACCTTAGCTTTAAATAATTGAATAAAGGCCTTGCATCAATGCATCTGGCAGAAGGATTTAAGAACTCTTCCGGGCTTATAACTAAATATTTCTGAGGCTCTTTCAAAACACTCTTCCAGGCACTGCACATGTCCCCACCCTTTAAGCCTGGAGATGTGCTCTTCTCCCTAAGTTCTTTATTTTGGCTTGGAATAATATGCAAGTGCATCCAATCCGCAGCGCCATACTCTCCTGCTTTCACCATAGACCACGCCAGAAGAGTCTGTCTCATCAACTGGTAAAATGGTTCAAAAAATAGATCTTCGATAGCTTCACAATAGATGGGGCCATCTTCTCGTTTCAATAAATCTTGATACGTTTTTACTCTTCTCTCGATTGCCAGAGATTTGCTGTCATACAGCTCTGTATATTTCCACTCAATTAATATTAGGATGCGTTTCCCATCACTCTGTTCCCCTACCATCAATGCATCTACGGATGTCGAATTAGCTCCCCTGGTATGCTGCCGCTCTCCTAAGTAGTTATTTCTACCAATTATTTCGAATTCAACAAATCCATCATCAACCAAACAACATTTCATTATATTTTTACAGGTACTCTTTAACACGTTTGTTGCTATATCCTCTCTCTGCCTAAGAAAATAAAGATGATTTAGGCAAGCAATTTGCGAGGATAATAAATGACCACAAGGTTTATTTTTGCTCTGCCACCAACTGATACGATTTCTCTTAAAATATTCTACTGCGTCATCTCTTATCCCTGGCCATAGATTATTCATAGGGTCAGCCAAAACAAAATCCCTTACTTTCCCCAAAAAAGCTCCCTTCCCAGAATCTTTATAAAGAGAATCTCTGATATTGATGGCTTTCTGTCTTTCCTGATCTCTATAGGAAATGCTCATACATGACTTCCTACTCGTGGATCGATTGGATCACCTTGCTCTACGCCCAAGTAAAAATTATCTCACCGAAACTAAATATTCTAATCAAACGACGAATCGCTTTGAAATATATTGTGAAAAACTCGCCATAACATCCTGAGCATGGGGTCCAGTTAACTGTTCACACAACTTCTCAATCTCAAGCAAAGATGAATCAATGAAATGGGGAATATTTAAATACAGCCTGCCCCCACCTTGCGATCTTGGAAATCCATATTTATCTTCCGTATTTAAATCATAGGTCCATATTCCATCCGGCCTTAATTCATGTGAAAGTGCGTGACGATGGAATGACACAAGTTTCTCCGCATACTCTCTGTATCCATCGCTCATTTGGGTAAAAACCCTAAGAAGGATTTCAGTAGTTTTGGGGTGACCTTTTGACCAATTAATTCCTCCTGAGAAGAGCAATCTACCTAAAAATTCCAGGGTCGGGAAACACAAAAGAATGGGTTCAAAATAAGCCCCATCTAAATCTGTAGTTTTAATTTGGTAATCATTGCAACGTAAACGATCAATATAGAGATACCGAGCACGCAAGAGCACTTTTTTGTAGTCATATCTTAAAAAAGCCAAAAGTAAAATTGAGGATTGCTCAGAATATACTTTTCTAAGATTACAATACTCCTTAGCTCCATTCCGATAAAGTTGATAAGCACTGGCATCTTCCGGAGTATCAGGGACACTTTCCCAGTCGGCCATCCACTTAAAACCGCCGTTCGGATCTGGTTTTTTTCTTAGCAAAATTGACATTTCCATAATTTTACCATCCTACTTCGAACACCTTGTTCTCCACCCTATCGTTTTATTCTAAATCTCCTCATCTTCCATATACTCAATTCAAATGATTACCTTTTTCTAAATCTTCTGCAATTTTTTCTAATTTTGTTTTTAGAAAACCCGATATTTTGACTCCGGAACTAACTGCCTTTTTCTTAATATCTCTACCTACTTCTGCCAAATCCTCCTTTAAAGCTTCTGTTTCTACATCCCTTGCAATGCCTTCACTGGCAAACATACCTTCGGCTTTTTCTTTATCTGTTGGATAGTCCAACGACAGAATCCTTTTGTACCTATCGCTTCCATAAAATTTGATGGCTTCTTTTGTTC
>SDBU01010331.1_pt1 | contig 10361 bp, 8 predicted proteins | sample 2277071 | NCBI WGS metagenome assembly SDBU01 (sample SAMN10397929, study PRJNA504765) | marine sediment metagenome | isolation source: marine sediment core GS08_GC12, 126 cmbsf | place: Arctic Ocean: Gakkel Ridge, Loki's castle | collected 2008 | reverse complement strand
CTCTAGATCGGTCATTTTCTGCGCCATAGAAAGAAGCTCATCCCACGTCTTTGGAGCGCTCCAACTTCCATAACCATACTTCTTCAGAATCTCGGGGTTGTAAAAAATGACGCTGGTCATATTCCCATATGGTAATACATAGTACTTACCCTTCAAAAGAAACAGATCGGCTATTGCTTCCCCATATATCTCTTTTACCTTTTCTCTGGTGTAAATATCAGGGGGTAGAGCTCTTAGAGCTTGTGCATTCAGAAGCGGGGAAAGAAAACTCTCGTCAATATAAGCTAAATCGGGGCCAGTGCCTGCAGCAATCGCCGGAAGAAGCTCTTCTGCCATAGTTGCTTCCGGGACAAGCTGTATTTCCACTTTGATATCTGGATGCGTCTTCTCAAAGAAATATAGTTCTCTATTTAGATATTTTACTACCGGCTCTCGCGTGGTCCACCACACAGATATCTTTGTCTGAGCGACAGCCATGCTACAAGCAATCCCTAAGCCTAGGACCGCCATTAGCAATGTCTTTGCTACTTTCCCCCTCATTTTCACCCTCCTTGTGTACCAGCAACATGGAAGTTTTCCTATCTTGCAGCCAAGATGTGAAATCTTACGGGGTGCGTTTCCTCTTCCTTAAAAAAAACCATCAATGAAGTGAAATTGATCTTTCGACATTTCTTTTTCGAAGACCTTCCTTCCTCTCCCAGCCTGTTCTTCCGCGATTAGCAGACACACTGCTGGCCTAGCGGAGGTTAGTCAATCATATTACTTCACTTCCTATAGCACCAAGAAATTGTTTGTCAATCGGGAAATCCCTGATTTTGGCCTTCGATTTTCCTGATGGTGCAGCTTGAAAAATTAGGTAGGATGTCGAAAGGCGGGATTAGCCTCTTTAATACAAAAAGGAGAAGGTGGCATCAATTCATAAATAGGAATACTGATAAAATAGGGATCTTAGCTTACAGAAAAGTTGTCAATGTCATACTTTTATACAGATTAAGACAAATTGATGCGGATAGGAATGTGTGAAGAAACTAACTAGGAATCCGTTTCTCCCTCCTTAGCCCTGTTTCGAGATTTGGTATTTTTGGATTTTATGTCCAGCGTACGTTCCTGATTCAATTAGCATACTTGTTTGGTAATATTGCTCTTTTGCCTTGAACTGCGGTGCCCCCAAGATACTCATCTACGGCTTCCCTAATTAAGTGAGTCTTGCATCGCCCTGTTTCTTTAGAGATACTTGCTAAAAGACTCCAGTCAGATCGGGGAAAATAAGCTGATACAGATTTGTATCCGTTTCTTGTCCCTCTTGCGAGAGATGAGAGAGCTGTGTCAACGGGAAAGTCTTTCTTCTTCAGGAACTTACATACAGCCTCTCGGATTATTCCAGATAGTGACTTATCTTTCTTTTCTGTTAGCCTCTTGAGCTCCTCGTGCTGACAAAGAGAAACCTCAACCCAGGGACGGACCATCTTTTCTCCGTCCTCTTGGGAGCTTGTTGGGTAGGATTTTCTTACCCGAAAACAGGGCTTAATGCTAATACAGAACGGGGTTTGAGTACTTTTACCCCAATTGCACGGGGACTGCCTGAGGAGTGGCGCAAGGAATACAACCACATAAGGCCGCACAGTGCCTTGAACTACAGACCGCCCGCTCCCGAGGCTATTATTGCATTGACTCTAACTTAATAAGCGGTAGTATTAATGGGGGCAGGTCACCAAAAAGTCTCGGTTAAAGAAACATAGCAAGGTAAAATTGTCCATAGATAATTGATGCAGCGGCTCCTAATTTTGGTGCTGGTTTAATATGTGGAAGATGTGCAGAAGGGGGCTTCTTTGCTAACAGTAAGGTAAAGGATGGAAATTGTGGCCGAAAAGGAGGTGAAAGTGATGTAATCCGGTCTAGCCCAGCCAGAATGTAACTTCCTAGAAGAAATTTGCACAGGAAGTGATTTGACAGGGATTTAAGAAATTAGGAGGTACAAAGATGTCTAAACTTGGGAAAGTATTAGGAATTCATAAGCAGGCAATGAAGAAACATGTGATATTGCTAGCATTAGCGTTGATTGCACTTATGTGTTGGGGATGCGGAACAATTACTCAAGCCACAACAGATCCGGCAGAGAAAATCCCTCAAGCCCCGGATTACCAGGAGGCTTCCTCTTGGTAATCCAAACCCCGGCACCGGACAAACCGATAGATGTCTTTTATGTTTTTCCCACGGTTTATGCCGAAGACTCACCCCCAAATATGGATATCAACAATGCGGATTTGCGGGGTGCTGCCCAGCATCATACTGATACCCAGTCTAGCGTGTATTCAGAAAATGCAAATATTTTTGCCCCCTACTACCGGCAGATGTCAATGGCAAAGCTGAATCCGGAAGAAGACATGTATCAAAACCAATATTTTCAAATCGGATATTCGGATGTCTTACGAGCTTTTGAATATTTCCTTGCAAATCTGAATCAGGGTCGTCCTTTCATTCTTGCCGGTCACAGTTAGGGATCGATGGTTCTCATCTACCTGATGCGGGAGCAGTTCAAAGAACCTGATTTACAGAACCAGTTGGTGGCCGCGTATCTAATCGGATATTCGATAACCCCAGAGGACTTTGCTACTTACCCCTGGATGAAGCCCGCAAGGCAAGCGACCGATACAGGCGTGATTATTTCCTATAATACCCAGGCTCCCGGAACAACTGGTTCTCCCGTTCTCCTGCCAGGGGCCTTTTGCATTAACCCGTTGAACTGGACAACCGAGGAGACGCCCGCAAACAAGCTTTTGAACCTTGGCGCCGTCTTTTTCAATGATACAACCAGCGACATTGAACGAGAGATTCTACACTACGCAGGTGCCTCAGTGGATCCAGAAACGGGTGCACTCGTCACCCGTGTGCCCGAAGAGCTTGACGTGGGCTCGTTCCCCCCGGGCGTGTATCATAGATACGATTATGCACTTTGGTATCGCAACCTTGAAGCAAATGTGAGGGCCCGCTGCGAACAATATTTTGAGCAAATTGAGAAATAGATAAAACGAATGGGCGTTAAGAGAATTAAGAGGAAGTGTAGATGAGTAGATTCAAAGAAAAAGTGCTTGAGGGAAGAGGGTTTATCGTTACTTGTGAATTTGTCCCTGGGCGTGGATACAAGGGCAGAAGCATTGAGGAAGTGATAGAATTTGGAAAAAAGGTCGTCTCTTCTGATTTGCCTATTCATGCCGTGAGTATCACCGATAATCCCGGGGGAAACCCGGCAATTACGCCTGATGTCCTGGGAATGGAACTTCATGCAATGGGTCTGGAGCCATTGATCCATTTTGCATGTACAGATTGCAATAGGAATATGATTGAATCAAGGGCTTACGCCTTAGCCAGAGACGGTATAGAAAACTTGCTAGTCGTCAGTGGCGATTATCCCACCGGTGGCTACAAAGGGATGGCCAAGCCAATCTTTGATCTGAACTCGGTGCAACTCATCCGTTATCTCAAAGATATGAACGAAGGCCTGGAGATCCCAGGCAGAAAGAAAGGGACCTTCGAAAGATTGCCTAAAACCGATTTCTTGATTGGATGTGTTGTTTCACCATTCAAGAGGACTGAGGCCGAGCTGATGACTCAGTTTTTCAAATTGGAGAAGAAAGCCACCGCCGGGGCGGATTTCATCGTAACTCAACTAGGATACGATATACGGAAATTCGCCGAGGTATTGAAATACATGAAGTACAGGAACATAGATCTGCCAATCCTGGGAAATGTTTATGTCATCAATAAAACGATAGCTCGTATCATGAATAAAGAACGTATCCCTGGTTGTGTAGTCACTGACGAGTTGCTACAGAAAATTGAAGAGGAAGTCCAAGCCCCGGACAAAGGCAAGAAGGCGAGGCTGGAAAGAGCTGCCCATCTCGCGGCGATATTCAGAGGGTTACGTTTCAATGGCATCCATATCGGTGGATTCGGCCTGAAATTCGAAGATTTTGAGTATATAATTAGACGGTCTGGGGAAATAGGGGAGAATTGGCGAGACTATGTCTCTGAATTCCGCTATAGTAACAAGGATGAATACTACTACTTCCCCGATGATCCAAAACTGACTTTTACACAGGACAAACTAGTCCCCGCAAAACTATCCAAGAAGACAGTGAGGTCTTTCAATTTCCGAATGAATAGGATTATGCACCGTTGTGCTTTCACGGGATGCGGTCTCGGGTACAGAATCGCCATACACATCTACGAGTTCGTACAAAACTGGGAATTTGGAGAACACTTTTGCTATTTCTTCGAGAGGCAAATCAAGAAGTTGCTTTTCGGATGCCAGGAGTGCGGAGATTGTGCTCTCTTTGACCTGGCCTACTTATGCCCCATGTCAAATTGTGCCAAGTCTCAACGAAATGGCCCCTGTGGTGGCAGTAGAAACGGTATGTGCGAGGCCGATGAAGAGAAGAACTGCGTATGGGTCTTAGTGTACGATCGCCTGTCTAGCATCACTAGTCTGGGTGATCTGTCGAATGAATACGTTCCTCCGCTAGATTGGTCGTTGTGGATGACCTCTTCTTGGGCGAATTTCTTCCTAGGCCGAGATCATACCAGTAAGAAACTAAGAGCAATGGCTAAGGCGGTAACAGAGGTTGAAATGGGGAAGGAAGAGATGAACAAGATTCTTGTGACGGACGATAATCCACTATTCGTCAATTTAGTGAGAAACGTATTCGAGAACAAATCCTACAGGGTAGCTACTACTAATAGCATGACAGATGCCTTAGAAGAAGTGAGGAGGGAAAAACCTAACGTTATTATTCTCGGCACTCTGACGGCTCGGGGCAGTGCGTTTGAGTTGCATAACAGACTTAGAGACCAGCCAGAATACAGCGATATCCCGATACTGGTTCTGGATGTTCCTCCTGAGAACCGCTTGCAGAAAGGGTGGTCAAGGCAAGAGGGTCTTATGCTGGAGACTGAAGATTATGTATCGCGGACAGTTGAACCTGAATTCCTGTTAGAGCGTGTTGAAAGCCTCCAGCGACGATGAGCCCGGTTACTGTTGACTGCGGCGTCATGAAGATGATGTAAGTCACCTGGGGAAAGAAGAACTACCCAGAGAGTCTGCCAGTAGGTGGACATGGAGAAACAGTGCTTGCTTGATGATGTATCCGCGACGGAGTCCTGGGGGATCTTGACTCATGCTAGTAAATTGATTGAAGATGGTGGAAAATTTTCCTTTTCAGGGAATGTGCTGGTTGGGTCCCCTCATTGGACGATTTCCGCAACTTTTTGATGAGTGGCAGACTCCTTGGCACACTGCAAGAATACCCCCTGATCAAGCTCTGACCTTGTTAGAACCCTTCCTATGTGATCTCCTGCCCTTTTGAGTCAGCTCGTTCACTAAGAATTCTACCTTTCAAAGAACCCTCTTTGTAGAGAGGGAGGGGGGACCCAGTGCCCACAAGACGACAGAACAATTCATGAAACCTCACTCCTACTATGTAACATGTTTTGAGAATTCGGGGGAGTTGAATCAATCAAGGGTTGTTCTGGAAGGAAATCTCAGCACTTGTCAATCTGATTGGAGGGTGTGGTGGAAACCGGGGCGATTTAAACTCTCCCTTTCCTCGGTCCACATTCTACCATTATATCTGGACCAGTTTTTGGGGGGCAGGTCATAATGAAGAGTAGTTTTTAAATAAAATAATTAGTAATTTTATGTTAACCTTACAAGACTCGATAGAGATCAACACAACCCCTAATAAAGTATTTGATTGGTTAAAAAACCTTGATAAGCATTTTACAGCGTGGCATCCAAATCATACAAAGTTTGAATTTATAGACGGAGGTTTGAATGTTGGAGGTGGTGTTTATTTTGAAGAATGCATTGATGGAAAATGGTTTAAATTTGATTTTAAAATAAGTAAAATTGATAAAACAAAAAAGGTTGGGCGGTAGAACTTCAAAGACCTGGCGCTATAATAATATTTAAGGCTGTGACAAAAGGGAAAAAATGTATTTTTTGGCATATTGAAAGCTTTGGATATATTAAAGGTGACAATTTCTTTACGCGCAATTTACTTATTCCTTTATTTAGAATAACTACTAATCCAATTTATAGATATGATCTGATAGAAAAAGACATAATTGAAGATAATGTAAACTTGAAAAAAATAATGGAAACAAAAAAATAACTCTAAAACCGTCTCGGATAATGACCTGCCCCCATTAATCGTACTACTCGTTAAGTCAGAGTCAATGGAATGATGGCCTCGGGAGTAGGTGGCCGATGGTTTAGGGCACTGTACGGTCTTACTTGATTATATTCTTTGCGCCACTCCTCAATGAGTACCTTTGCTTCGGTTAGTGTGGTGAATGCTTCCCGATGCGGCCAATTTTGGTGGTTTCTTCAGCACTGCCGTAGCCAAGGTTATATGATTTAGCTCGATCTGCATGCCGATTTGCACCTCGCCAACGCCTGACGCCATAGGCTTTGTTAGTTGTTCGTTGACGGACCGGTTTCGGATTTGTTGGGGGAAAATAGTTCTGATCAACTTCTCTTCAAAGCCCGACCGCCTGTTTTACCGGTGGCTTCACCATTTTCCATGGACACCACCCCGTTTACCAGCAGATAGACTATGCCCTTTGAGTATTGTTTCGGGTTCTCGTACGTTGCAGGATCATCAATAGTTCCAAGGTCCATTACCACAATATCTGCGTAGTAGCCGGCGGCTATCTTTCCCCTGCCATTCATCTTGAATTTCTGTGCCGGCAGCCAAGTCATGGACCTGATCGCATCGTTAAGACTCATAAGCTTCTCTTCGAGTACATATTTCCTGATTTTTCTGGGGAAGGTGCCGTAGCAACGGGGATGGGGAACAGCAGAACCTTCGGGGATTACCCAGCCGTCGGAAGCGGTAAAAAGGTATTCATGAGGCATAAGGTCTTTGACTACGTCTATGTCCTGATCATGGAATATACACATAGGCGCTTTATCCGCACATGCCAGCTCAACATAAACCTGGGATGGTTCTTTGCCTTCAGCCTCGGCAATCTCCTGGATCGTTTTTCCCTCATATGATTTCTTCTCCGGAAACATATTGATCATCACCTTCTCTGGGCCAAGATATGAAAAGGTATGCTCTACAGCCTTTTTCAACTCAGCTCTTCCCTCGGGCGTCTTGTATTCTTCCCTTATTCCGGTGCTGGTTTTGTACTTCGGAGGGGTAAGCATGGTAATCCAGGTGTACCCGGCAGCATACGGATGGGCGTCGCAGGTCACATCGAGTCCTTCTCTGCGCGCATCTTCAATGAGTTTGAGCACCTGGGAGGCGGTGACCTGATTTTGAGGAGCGTTGACTTGGATATGTGAGATGTGAACCGGAATATCCGCGCTCCTGCCTATTTCAATGGCTTCTTTAATCGCCTCGAGCACTCCGGGTTGTCCATTTTCGTGGATTGTTCCCGTTAAGTCCCTTATGTGGCTAGCGTAGATGCCGCCGTATCTTTTCACCACCTTGGCAATTTCCACTAATTCTTCAGTAGTTGCCGTACACCCGGGTGCATACTCAAGGCCGGTGGAAAAACCGATTGCACCCTTCTGCATCTCCTCCTCTACTCTGTTCTTTAGTAGCTCGAGCTCCTCTCTATTCAAGGCCTGGGGATTTTCCTCACCGAATAGTTCATTCCGGATATCGCCGTGGGAAACAAGCGTATACACATTGCTGCCGAACTTCATCGAATCAATAAGTCCCAACCACTGGTCCGTATCAGTGAACCCCCAGCCACAGTTGCCGGTGACTATGGTGGTAACCCCCTGGTACAGGTAATTGTAGTTGCCCTTCCATTCAGGTGTCACCTCTGGAATATATCGTGTCACCCCTGCCTCCTTGAAGACAATGTCGGAGTGATTATGTACATCAATAAAACCGGGGGTGACAATATAGCCCTGGGCATCGATAATTTTCTCGGCCTTACCGGTAAGATCTCCGATGGCCATGATTTTATCGCCTTTGATACCTATGTCAGCAATATAAGGTTTTTTCAGGGTCCCATCGTAAACGGTGCCGCCTTTGAGGAGAACGTCAAAAGTATACTCGGAAGAGACTCCGGAGCCTTGTGCAGCTGATGAGGATAAGATGCCTATTAGAATCATGCCCGTCATCAAGTTTAAACCTACCATAGTCTTCTTCATATTCTTTCTTCCTTCCTTTCGTGTTGTCTGTACTGCTTGTTGTTTTGACCTGCCCCATTAATAGTACCACTTGTTAAGTTAGAGTCGACGGAATGATGGCCTTCTATCTTCCTGTCTTGGTTTGTCAACTGAGGCTTGAATGGTTCAAAGTCCTGAGAGTAGACTATTTCTCCTCAGAATTCAGTTGGGTTTCTTTTACGATTCTGGTGAACTCTCTGACGACCTTTTCCATGTGAAGGCAAAATAAGGGGTCGATCGCGCAAAATGTTAAGCCCTGATTGCTCGAACAACGTAAGTTACGCCACCCAGAATAAATCCACCTGCCACCCAAATGTACAGGAGTCTAGGATAAACCAGGATCGCCACCCCCACTCCTACATATAGCAGGCCGGTAAAGACCAGACTCACCTTTTCAGTCCTGCTGATTTTGTTACTCATTCTATCCACCACCTCCATGAATAAAGGTATTCTCAAAGCATTGGATACCACAGGGTGTTTATTGTTGAAAAGAATCACGTTCTTTCTAACCTCATACCAGAAATCTGCAAAATAGACGATATTTAGAAAAAGCACACCGGTAAGTAGAGCAATGGCATAACTCAGGGAAGACCAATACTCTCCCCAGGTGAGAAGAAAGCCTATCTCATCCAGGAAGAATCCTAATCCTGCTCCGTATAGCAAAGGAGCTACCTTTCTTGCTCTTCCTCGCTCATAGCTGAGGGCAAGCCAGCCACCAATACAGAGGAGCACAAATCCATAGAAGAAATGATGAACGTGCAATCCCTTTATGATCAGGTTCTTCCCCACGTAGGTCGCACTTTCCTGATATGTGGGCTTATCCGCTCCTGACACGACTACCCATAATCTGGCAAGAAGGAAGGACAAGAAGAAAGAGATCATGACCATAAAAGGAACTGACTTGTCCTTCTTGGTGTCAGTCTTCATAATGTAGATTCTCCTTTGCGGATGTTGCTGACCTGCCCCCATTAATAGTACCACTTGTTAAGTTAGAGTCAACGGAATAGTAGCCTTGGCGCAAGGTTCCCGGACGAAGGTACTTGAGCTTTTGCCAGAGGAATACCATGCCTACGCGCTGGATCTTCGTGGCCATGGACAGTCAGGACAGCCGGGTAGCTACCAGCTCCCGAATTTGTAGAAGATATCTACGCTTTCACCCAGGAGCTGGGGATAGAGAAGTTCACCTACGTGGGACACTCGATGGGTGGAAAAATCGGGTATCACTTTGCCTTGGACCGTCCAGATGTACTAAAAGGTCTATTCTTGGTAGCACCTACCCTAGCTCACTTTTTTCCTAGCAAATCTTCCCTACTTATAGCTTACTTACGGGAGCCTTTCTGCTTTTTGCCGATTCTCAGTATTTATCAATTCTTCAACTTTTTCTTACTCCCCCTTAAATAGAAAGAAGGGTGCCCTAATTGAAGGCACCCTTCTTTAGGTCTACTTCGTGAGGTCTACTCCGGGCTTGTGTAGTATTCTTCCAAAATAGGTCCAAACCTTGCCATTTCCGCCGCAAAATAATCAAGAGATGGCTTTGAGTCTGGGTCGAGCAAGGTCTCATAGGGAACGCCCTTAGTCCTCTCTTTGTGTTCTGCCTTTGCTTCATCGAGTATCTCTGGATGAGTGAACAAATCAAGTGCACTGATAGCAAGGAGCTGGGCAACTTTTAACATCCCTTTATAAGCTACCGACGAGCCATATGCCGAAACTGCACTCCAGGAATGGCCAGTTGTTCCAGGTACGCCACTGGCTACCCTAAACGAGATACTAGGAGCAATCCAACTAATATCGCCCATATCAGTGGAGTACCTGCCTCTCGCACCGACCCCGGTCGGTCGTGGACTTACAGTTGTAGGCAGACCCACCTCTGGCGTGCCCATATTTTTCTGAAGCGCTTTTGCAAAAGCTACTTCTTCGGAAGTCCACTCAGGTATTCCAATTAGATCCAGGTTATCCCACCCAAGCTGGGCCAGTCTTAGATTCGGAACAAGATCCCAGGTTCCGGTGACTATCTGCCTCTTCATCTCAGTGTCTGTAGCTAAGGCTCCAGCCTTGGCACAATTGGTGATTCTCGCCAAAAGATCCCTTGCTTCGGGAACATCTGGTGCACGCAGAAAGTACCACATTTCGGCAAAGTCCGGGACAACATTTGGTTGCATACCACCCTTGGTGA
>SDBU01010330.1_pt1 | contig 10362 bp, 12 predicted proteins | sample 2277071 | NCBI WGS metagenome assembly SDBU01 (sample SAMN10397929, study PRJNA504765) | marine sediment metagenome | isolation source: marine sediment core GS08_GC12, 126 cmbsf | place: Arctic Ocean: Gakkel Ridge, Loki's castle | collected 2008 | reverse complement strand
GACCAATGCCTATAATGCCCGATATTGATTTCCGGGGGAGCATCAGGCACTCCTCGGTCAAGCGAACACCGGCAACATCACCGTTCATAGCCCGGAAGACCATTTTCTGCTGACTTACTTCCCAATCGCAATAGCCGGGGCTGAAGCGACGGCTTGTGCAAAGCCCCCGAGCACCAGCTACCTTACTAATTCTGTCCTGCACAAAGTCGGCCACCTTCTCTGCAGCACTTGACCCTATTGCATCCAGTACTGTCGCTTGGAGTACGAGCCTATTCTCAGCTAGTTGGGCGACCATATCCTCTAGGTGATTGCCTATTGTCAGCGCAAACACCACTACCTTTTCGCATTGCTCCAGTAGCCGGGCGACGACCTTGCTTTCGAAGGTAACCGAATCCTCGATAACAACACGGGACCCCTGAACCAACTCAATATCCCTCATAACGTATGAATAGGATGGGTCAATAAGATGGTTAGCATTCTCTAAATACTCATTGACCAAAGACACCATACGAACTGGTGGCTTGCCATCAGTATCGTACCCAATGTTGTGCAATACCTGCTGGCTATTGATATCAACCTGGGTGCTTAGAGCTAACATATTCCTTTCCCCCTTTGTTGTATCTGAATTACGGATGTTTTACTTGAAGCACACACACTTTACCTGAGGCACGACTGTTTTATTTGGCACATGAAGAGCAGGCGGGAGGTCTTACAGTCTGTGTATAAAAGCGGATAAGAATAGGAAATAAATACGGGGGGGGGAACTTAAGGGGCATCATGTGGAGAACGGGCAACTTTAACGGTTTTCGAGAAGAATTTGAGGGGATGATGTGCTAATGAATTAGGCAGAGTCTATGGTGGATGAGCTAATCGGTCTATGAACCAATCTGTCAGGTGAGGCGGGATAGATAAGCGGACAGACAGCCCCCCATGTTACATATGCCATCTTTCTAGCCTCAGAGCATTCCCATACCTCCTTGCGAGATTTACCGCTCCTTTCCTACATGAATAAGTTATCTTATCATGTCATCCACCTTTTGTCCAGTGCTGGCTCTGGCACCTGCTACGAGAGCATGGCGCGGGTTTTCCACTACTCAGTTTCTCCTATCATCTATAACTACTCCTCAGCTAAGGAGAGACAAATAGTCCAGTGACAAGTATCCCGGCTGCTTCCGTGAAGACACGACTTCCAGCTTCAGATTTAACATTTTGCCATATTGTGCAATATTGCATTTATTCATCGCTAAGCGTTAGAATAGCTCAGATAGTAAAGAGCTATGCCTCAACAAGCTGAGATAGCCGGTGAGTATCTGTGAAGACTATTGATTTTGACTATTCTCTACCCATGGAGCTTATTGCCCAAACTCCAATTGAACCCAGAGACCAAGCACGGCTTATGGTTCTTAACCGCGGAGATAGTTCACTAAAACACCACCGGTTTTCCGAAATAGTTGATTATCTACGGGCCGGGGATGTTCTAGTATTTAATGACAGCCGAGTTATCTCCGCCCGCCTCCATGCTAGGAAGGCAGATACCGGGGGTAGTCTGGAGGTTTTGCTATTGCGCCGCCTTAGTCCCGATATCTGGGAAACGTTGGTCAAACCCAGTAAGCGGGTTAACATTGGCAGCAGGATTGAGATAACGAACGGCTCAGCGACTGATGATAAGCAAGGTTTCAAAGTTACGGCTGAAGTGGTGGGGTTAAGAGAAGGGGGCATGCGAGTGATAAGCTTCTCAGATGAAGCTCTACTGCCAGAGCTTGGCGGGATTCCATTACCGCCATATATCCACATTCCATTGATGGATCCGGAGCGCTATCAGACAGTTTATGCTAATGTAGCAGGCAGTGTCGCTGCGCCTACTGCTGGACTCCATTTTACCCAGGGGCTAATTGATAAGTTAAAAAACAAGGGAATTAACTGCCTGTTTGTCACTCTGCATATAGGACTTGATACCTTCCGACCGATTCGGGAGAGTGACCCACTTGAACATCCCATACATCAGGAATATGGGGTGCTAACTCAGGAAGTAGCCAATAGCTTGTCTCAGGCTAAGGTGGAGGGGAGGCGAATTATATGTGTTGGCACGACTACAGTAAGACTAGTCGAGGCGGTAGCTCAAGCCAGTAGCCCGGTTCACATTGAGCCGTTTGAAGGCTGGGTAAGCCTGTTCATTCTACCCGGATACCAGTTTCGGCTGGTTGATGCCTTTATTACCAATTTTCACTTGCCCAGGTCAACGCTGCTGATGCTGGTTTCTGCGTTTGCCGGTAGAGATTTTATCAACCAGGCTTACCGGGAAGCCGTAGCTCAGGAATATCGTTTTTATAGCTTTGGTGACGCCATGCTGATACTATAGTTAAAGGCCCTGAGCTTAGGTAATAAGACTATGAAGATAGTGCTGCACATATGTTGCGGAGTTTGTGCTGCCAGTGTTGTGGAAAGCTTAACTTCGGAGGGGCATCAGGTCATCGGGTTATTCTACAATCCCAACATCCACCCGGCACAGGAATATGACAGAAGGCTGGAAGTTACTTATAGAGTAGCCAAAGAATTAAATTTCCCCTTGAAAGTAGCCCCCTACATACCGGAAGAATGGTTTAGAGAAACTAGCTCTCTGGAAAGTGAGCCTGAGGGTGGTCGAAGATGCGCAATCTGCTTCAGGATTAGGCTAAAAATGACCTATCTCTATATGGAGGACTATGGATGGGATGCTTTCACCACCACGTTAACGGTAGGTCCTCGTAAATCAGCAGATGTAATTAATCAGGTGGGCTGGGAGGTCGGTGGGGATAGGTTTCTGGTGAGGGATTTCAAGAAGAAGGAAGGTTTCAAACGAGCCATAGAACTGGCTAAGAAGTGGTCTCTTTATCGGCAGCATTATTGTGGATGCGTATATAGCCTGAGGGATAGCCTGGACAAGTGAGGATAAGGTGAGTCTCAAGGAATACCGGAGGAAACGGGAATTTGAGAAAACCCCTGAGCCAAGGGGTAAGCAGAAGGGTGGTGGAGGAAGCCGTTTCGTTGTCCACAGACATCAGGCGCGTCACCTTCATTACGACTTTCGCCTGGAGATGGAAGGCGTACTCAAGAGCTGGGCAGTACCTAAGGGGGTGCCGCTTGAGTCTGGGGTGAGACGCCTGGCCGTTCAGGTAGAGGACCACCCGATAGATTATATAGACTTCGCTGGCGAGATTCCTGAAGGAGAGTACGGCGCCGGAACCGTGGATATCTGGGATAAGGGTGAATTTAAGCTTGACAGGAAAGCCTCTGACCAATTGGAATTCACGCTGAGGGGCGAGAAGCTATCAGGCGGCTATGTATTAATTCATACCGACGGCAAAAACTGGCTTCTTATCAAGCGAAAGGCAAAGCCTGGTTGACATATCTCAGTATCACTGGTTACTTGTCACCCTACCCCTATCTTATTTTTGACGGTGTTTAAGGTTTTCTCGGCGATGGGGCGGGCTCTAGATGCTCCCTCGGTAAGCAACGAATCAATGTAGGTTGGGTCGGCGGTTAATTCCTGGTAATGGGACTGCAGGGGGCGCAGACCTTCAACGATTACCTCCCCCAGTTCTTGCTTGAGGTCGGCGTAACCCTTACCTTCAAACCGAGTTTCTATATCGGGTCTACTGAGTCCGGTGAAGAGTTCATAGATGACCAGCAGGTTATAGATTCCAGGGCGGTCTTCATCAAAACGGACCTCGCGCAGTGAGTCAGTGGTGGCTCGCATAACCTTAGACCGGATGGCATCTGGTGAATCAAGTAAATTGATGGCGTGCCCCGAATCCGTCTCGCTCTTACTCATTTTCTTGGTGGGGTCATCAAGCCCCATTATTCTGGCGCCTGCCTCAGGGATTACCGGCTTAGGTAGCTTGAAAGTTCGGCCATATATTGAGTTAAACCGCTGCGCAACATCCCGGGTAAGCTCTACATGTTGTTTTTGGTCTTCACCAACTGGCACGGCATCAATCTGATAAAGCAGGATATCCGCGGCCATAAGTGCCGGATAATCGAAAAGTCCAGTGCTAACCTGCTCTTTCAGCTCCTGAGACTTCTCTTTGAACTGGGTCATCCTCTGCATCCAGCCCATTGGGATGAAACAGTTAAGAATCCAGGTTAATTCAGCATGAGCACCAATGTGGGATTGGACGAAAACGGTGGACAGCTTAGAGTCGATACCGGCAGCAAAGAGAAGACCGGCCACCTCACGTATTTTGGCTTTCAAGATTCCAGGGTCCTGAGGAACAGTGATGGCATGCAGGTCAACAATGCAAAAGATGTTGTCAAATTCAGCCTGTGACGCTACCCAGTGCTTAATTGCCGCCAGGTAGTTGCCAATATGGGTATCGCCAGTTGGCTGAATGCCAGAGAATGCTCGCTTTTTCATTTTTGCTCCTTTAGTTCACCGTAAGGCAGTATTAGTGAAGCCGCTTGCCTTGTAAATCCAGTCGCCCTGCAGTATTTTACACTATTTCCACTTTTGCATACCAGCTATGGCACTACTTTTATTTACTAATAATTAAAGCAGGACAGGAGTTCTAGTTTTGGTGCCGCTGACGTTACCGACCGGGAGTTGTATGTGTTATAATCTTGTCCATACTGTGTGCGATATTTGAGAAAGAAGGTTTAATAGTTTGCCGAATGTGGGTAAGGCTGAGGTTCTAAAGCAATCGTTCATCTTTTCCAGCTTGAATGAGGATGAACTCGCTGGACTGGCTGGTCTGGCCATCGAGCGTAGCTTCATGCCGGGTGAGTTTATCTTCTGGGATGGAGATGCCCCGGAGTGGTTCTATATTGTCGCTGAGGGCAGGGTAAAGGTTATCAAACACTCCTCATTGGGCAAGGAGTTCATTATCGCCTTTTTTGGCCCTGGTGAGATGTTCGGCGAGGTGGCTGTTTTTGAGCATAAACCTTATCCGGCTTCAGCCCAGGCTGTAGCTGAGACGAAAGTATTGGGAGTCAAGAGAGAAGACTTCCTGGCTTTTCTTACCCAGCACCCTCAGGTAGCCTTGAGAATTATCAGCGTTCTGGGGGGACGCCTGAGGGATGCCCAGAGTCGCCTTAAAGACCTAGCCGGGGAGAGGGTTGAGCAACGCCTTGCCCAGACACTGCTTATGCTTTCTGCCAAGCTTGGCTCTACCCTTCCCTTCACCAGGCAGGAGCTTGCTGATATGGCGGGGACCACTACCGAGACGGCGATTCGCTTTATGAGTCGCCTGAAGAGTGGGGGAATTATTCACTCCGTCCGCGGTAAGATAATTATCCTTGATGAGACCAAACTCAGGCTGTTGAGCGAGGGACCACCGCCGGTATAAACTTCAGGCGAAAACCCATTTTAACACCTCAACTTATCTCCTTGAAGCAACCACTAGTTATCTTACCTGCTTATATGAGCTAAATCATTTTCGGCAATGTCAATCAGTTGTATTATAGATGTAGAAAGACAAAACATCTGTGAAAGAGAGGTGATGAGAGTGTATAGCCGGTGTCCTGGTCAGGATACGAGAAATCTGCGGGTGGAGTTATACAAATGTCCAAACTGTGGAACTGAGGTTGAAATCTTCTCTGATGAAGTTAAAGTGAAGTGCCAAAAGTGTGGTGAAACTATCTACAAGGAGAAAATGCCCTCATGTATTGACTGGTGCGCTTCAGCACGGCAGTGTTTGGGAGAAGAAAGATGGCAACAGTTGAAAGGTGATGACTAAGGAGTTTCATCTTATTGATAAATCTTTAGGGAGGTATAACATGACGACACAAACGATAAGAAAAATAGTTAAAATCGATGAGGAGAAGTGTAACGGCTGTGGTCTCTGTGTCCCAGCCTGCGCCGAGGGAGCCATTCAGATAATTGATGGCAAGGCGAAGCTCATTAGCGAGATATATTGCGATGGCTTGGGTGCCTGTCTTGGGGAATGCCCTCAGGGAGCCATCACCATTGAGGAGAGAGAAGCCGAGGAGTTCGATGAGGAGGCAGTGAAGCATCATCTGGAGCAAGAGGAACATACCGCGGAGGAACTTCCCTGTGGTTGTCCCGGAGCAGCGGTCAGGCAGTTTGAGAGGCAAGAGACGACTGAGGTTGCTCTAGGAGGGGCACCTTCCCCGCAGTCGATGCTCGGTCAGTGGCCGATTCAGCTTACCCTTGTCCCACCGACGGCGCCTTTTCTTCAAGGGGCCGACCTGATGCTGGCGGCGGATTGCGTTCCCTTTGCCTACGCTGGCTTTCACCACGACTTTCTTAAAGGTCATGCTTTATTGGTGGCTTGTCCCAAACTTGATGACTTCCAATCTCACCTGAAGAAGCTGACCGATATTCTATGCCATTCGCAGGTGAAGAGCCTTACCGTAGTGCACATGGAAGTGCCTTGTTGCTTTGGGATAGTGCACATGGCGAAGCAGGCGATACAATTAAGCGACAAAGATATCCCATTTAAGGAGGTAACTGTCGGTGTTAGGGGTGACCTGAAGTCCTGAAGCCTTATCTAAAGAGTTCTGTTTGTCCCTACTCCCCTTTTGATTCCTCTTTAGGTAACGGCGCTCTTTCTGGGGCTTCAATCACCTCTCCCTCTATCACCTCTTCCTCTACTACCTCTTCCACCTTCTCTACGCGTCGTATAGTAATCTTCACCACTATGTGCTCCGGGTCGTTGAGGGTGATAACCCCCTCGTCCAGTGTGATGTCCCTCACTTGAATTGCCTGCTCTGCCTCAGTGAGGGAACTCAAGTCCAGCTCTATACTGGTGGGGACTCGGTCAGGGAGGCATTCAATGGTCAAGCTGTGGAGTTCCTGCGCCAGCATATTCTCCTTGGACTTCAAGGCTGGTGCCTCTCCAACTAAAACAATGGGAACCTCTACTTTTATTTTCTCCGCCATTCTCACCTGATACAAATCTACATGAAGTAACTCGCCGGTTATCGAGTTTCTCTGAATTTCGCGAACCATAACATTCCTTGGCTTCTTGGTTTTGTCAAGCCTAAGGCTGATAATCTTGGTCCTCCCTACCTGAGTCAAGACCTGCTGAAGCTGCGCCACATCACACTGCAATGCGGCTGACTCAACGCCATGCCCGAAGAGGTGTATGGGAATAATTCCCTGACGGCGTAGAAACCTGACCTTTTTGCCTAGAATCTCCCGGGTATCCGTCTGTAATTCTATTTGCTCCATTTGCTCTCCTTTTTCCACTTTGCCTCAAACTATTGTAACCTAAATAGTATTCAGGCACAAGAGCCAGTACTAAGTTTCGAGGTGTGAGGTGTCATTCAGCGTGGTAAGTCTCGCCTTACCGTTATCAATTTGTACCACACTTAGCGATGCGTTATTGATTACAAAGCGGCGATAAATGCTATTCGGTACGCCAAGAACATGAGCTACTAATGTCTTAACCACGACCTCGTGTGTCACGATTACTGCTTGTCTGTCCTGGTTAGTCGCTACTATCTTATCAAAAATGCGAATCGCCCGCTCGGTTACTTGCTTGAAACTTTCGCCGTTAGGCATGGTGAGCTCTGACGGGTCAGTTCTCGACTGCTGCCAAAGTTCTGGCCATCTTTGATTGATTTCATCTATATGTAATCCCTCCCAGTCGCCTTGCCTAATCTCGATTAAGTCTTCCGATACTTCCACCTCAAGGCCATGGGGTTTGGCTAAAATCGCGGCGGTGGTAGAGGTTCTCTGAAGCGGACTAGAGTGGACCGAAGCGATGGGCAGGCTAGCTAACCGGGCAGACAAACTGCGCGCCTGGGTATAGCCTATATCATTCAGGTCTTCGTCAGACCAGCCCATATAGAAGCCGGTAGTGTTCGACCTAGTTTGTCCATGCCGGACAAGAAGCACAGTCGTGGTCATTTACACCTCCATTAAGTTTTGTAGAAGAGCCTCAGCTCCCTTTTATTTTCGCTGGTATGCCAGCTACTATGAAGTAGACCTCATTGGCATGCTGGGCAACGAGCTGGTTGGCTTTACCTAAAATGTCACGGTAGATACGGCCTAGCTTGGTTTCGGGCACCAAGCCCACGCCGACTTCGTTGGAGACTATGATAAAGCTGGCATCAAGCTTGTCCGTGCAGGAAACAAGCTCGTTTATTTCAGCCATGACCTGTTTTTCCGCCTTCAGATAATCAAGCTCATCGCCTAGTCGGTTGCAGACAAGCAAGGTAAGACAGTCTATAATTACCACATCGGCGTCACCGATGTCTACTTCTAGCTGCCTGCCAATATTAGTGGGGAGCTCCAGGGTTCGCCAGCTCTTGGGGCGGGCTTTTTTGTGCTCGTCAATTCGAGCCTGCATCTCTTCGTCCAATGGTTCTCCGGTGGCGATGAAGAGGACTTTGTTGCCAAGCTTTCCGGCTAGTTCTTGGGCAAAGCGGCTTTTGCCGCTGCGGGCACCACCTAAAACGAGAATACATTTCTTAGTCAAGGCTGTACTCCGAAATGTCCCAAAACCAGCGGTCGTCTCTCAATACTGGAGTGCTGTTTGTTATCCTTATGGATTCCCTAAAGAGTGGGCCGTCATAGACAAAGGTATGGAATTCTCCGCCTTCGCCGCACGGGTCAATATTCAGCCTTTCGCTAAGCTGGTAAAGCTCAGACGCCAGTTTATCATCTACCTGTTTCCCCAGCCATTCTTTGCCGAAGAGTTCTCTTTTAACGCTAACGATAATAGCTTTGAAACCGGCGTCTATGAAATCGGCCAAAAGCTGAGAAGTATCCATATTCCATAAAGGCAGTACCGCTTCCATGCCCGCTTCAGCGCAGACCCTGTCTATCCAGTCTTTATGGTCTTGAAGATGAATATCGCCGGTAATGAGCCCGGTAAAACCTTTAAGCTTCAGTTTCTCCAGGGCGGCTTTGAATCCTGCTTCATAGGTTTCCCAGGTGACTTCTTGTTGGATTATAGGCAGTTGCATAGCCTGAGCCTGTAAGGCGATTAGTTTGGGGTCTAAACCGTGAGACATTGCTCTGGTCGAATCCTTATTTACAAAGTTTAATAGATAGCTGACCTTCAGGCCCTGGGAAATTGCTTTCCAATAGGCAAGGCAGCTATCCTTGCCACCGCTCCACGACGCAACATATTCAGCCATTAAAGCCTCCAAATCAAGATGGTGAGTAGAAGCACCAGAACTTCAGCCAGTTCGTTAATAGCTCCGTAGGTGTCACCGGTAAGTCCGCCCAAGCGAGAGCGAAAGTAACTGGCAATACCGAAGATAATGAGCCACAGAGCGGCTATTAACACTAGCCCCCGCAATTCTAATATTACAATAGCAACGGCTAAAGCTATGATAGTAGATATGGTCAATCTTTGCCATTTAGCGCCTAGCTTGAAGGCTAATCCCATGCCGGAACTCTTGGCATAAGGGAAAATAAAAATGACGCTAACCATTGTCCATCGGCTCAGGGTAGGCATAAGCAGCAGAGCTGGTAATACGGGTGCTGAGGACAGGGCAGCGTATTTGAGTAGAATCAGGAGAACAACGCCAGCAATGCCAAAGGCACCTACCTTGCTGTCAGACATTATCGCCAGTCTTTCCTCCTTGGATTTGCCGGCAATAACGCCGTCGCAGGTATCAATGAAGCCGTCCAGGTGATGAGCGCCGGTTAGAATGACCAGGGCTATGATAACCAGGGCGTTTACCACTGGCGGGGGTAGAAGCAAGGTTAGCCCATAGTGGAGGCCAAGTAAGATTACACCCAGCATCAAACCCACCAGCGGGAAGTAAGTCAGGGATTGGCCAGAGCCTTCAGCAGTTATCTCCCGGCGGGTAGGCGTTGGAATTACGGTTAGGAACCTAAGGGCTGTCCAGAAACCCATTATAAAACTCCTTACTTGAGATGTTTATTAACTTCACCCCCTTTAGCCCCCCCTCTCCTTAATAAGGGAAAGGGGTCAGGGGGGATAGGTTGCTAAACACTCTCCTTATTTGAGGCTTCAGAGACTCCGGCCTCGGCAAAAGTAGCCATTTGACTTAAAATCCTCACCGCCGCTTCAGCCAGAAAAATACCCAGGGCAGCGCCAGTACCTTCACCCAGTCTCATATTCAAGTTGAGCAGAGGCGTTAATCCGAGGTAGTCAAGGATAAGCTTATGTCCACCCTCAACGGAGAGGTGGGCGGCAATAAGGTAATCTTTCGCTTGAGGTGATAGGCTGGTAGCGATGAGTGCCGCGGCTCCGGTAATAAATCCGTCAATAACTACCGGAATTCTTTGAGCGGCTCCGCCTAATATAACTCCCACCAGCCCCCCGATTTCAAAGCCACCTACCTTGGCTAATACATCTATTGGGTCTCTGGGCTCTGGTTGGTTAATTGACAGGGCTTTTTCTATTACTCTAACCTTATGAGCTAATTGCTTATCATCAATAC
>SDBU01010329.1_pt1 | contig 10362 bp, 5 predicted proteins | sample 2277071 | NCBI WGS metagenome assembly SDBU01 (sample SAMN10397929, study PRJNA504765) | marine sediment metagenome | isolation source: marine sediment core GS08_GC12, 126 cmbsf | place: Arctic Ocean: Gakkel Ridge, Loki's castle | collected 2008 | reverse complement strand
CGTTGGGTAACTTCACCGAGGTCAGCCTCGGCGACACCGACGTGGACGACAACGACCTGGCCGTGCTGCTGGGCAACTGGACCGGCCCGCCCCCGCCGGCCGGCGCCGCGGTCCCCGAGCCGGCCACGCTGGCCCTGCTGGGATTGGGTGGCCTGGCGGTGCTGAGACGCCGGCGGAAGCTGTAAGGCAAAAGTCTCCTTGTGGAACCTGCCTGAGAAGGCAGGCCTGACGTTCAGCGGCGGGCGGTCACCGGAAACGATGGCCGCCCGCCGCGTTTTTCTCGGCCCCCCGGGCGAGTCTGCCCGGCCGAAGGGTTGAGGCCCGTTCACGGGTCTTTTGCCCGGCCGAAGGCCGGAATAGACCGGCGGTTTACCGCCGGGCCGGTCGTCCCAACTCCCCCCCCCCAAGCCAGCACGCTTCAGCGTGCTTACATCGGCTCGACTTGCGCCAGCCGATCGAGCGCCGGGTGCCACTGCTGGCTTGCCCAGCAATGCTGAGCGTGGGCAGGATTGCCACGCATAGGATGGAACCCGCCACATCGGAAGCGAGTTCGACATCCCAATGCCCCGAGCCACTTTCACGAACGTGAGACCGTTGCCTGTCCTATTGAACCGCTCTGCTGCCGGTGGCCCATGGCTTGCCGGTGGAATTCTATCCCAGTAGACAGTTGAATTGCCCCTCGGCACTGCTGGGCAAGCTAGCAGTGGCACCCTGCGCTCCCCGGCTGAAGCCGCCCGCCACATCGGCAGGCCCGCTGGAAGCGGGCTGAAAGACAATAACACAAGGGGGGGATGCGTCCACGGGACCAGCCCTAAAAGGGCTGGCCTATTCCGGCCTGCGGCCGGGCAAAAGCCCGCTGGAAGCGGGCTCAACGACTTCACACAAACGATCCTTTCGCAATCCCCAACGGGGCGTTACGTGCCCCGGCGGTCATCCCCAACGGGGCGTGACATACCAGCCCGGGGCAACGCCCCGGGTACCGTGAATACCGAAAGGATCAGCCCTGAAACGCCGGCCTGTCACGTTCCCTTGGTGCGGCGCGGATCAGGCCGGGCCGTGGCGGGTGGGGGTGAGGGCCATGTCGGCGGGGTCGGTGTTGGCGTCGATGACGGCGACGCCGTCGGCGACGAGGCGGTCCCAGTGCTTGTCGTTGAAGATACAGCCGGGGTCGGCGGCGTGGATGTGCCCGTAGTAGGCGTCGGCGCGGGCTCGGCAGCCGCCGCAGTAGTTCTTGAACGCGCACGCCTCGCAATGGCCCAGGCGGTGGTCGCGGTCGTTGAGCACGTCGTAGAAGATGCTGTTTCGGAAGATCTCGTCGATGGGTGTTTGCCGGACGTTTCCCATGACCCGCTGGGGCATGTACACGCACGGGGTCACATTGCCGCCCGGTTCGAGGCAGATGTAGGTTCGCCCGGCGCCGCAGCCGCCGAGGTACTTGGCCACCACGCGGGCCTTGGTGCCGCTGCCGCTGCCGGCGTGGCTGCAGGCGGCCTTGCCGTGGGCGACGGAGGCCCGGGCCAGGCAGACGCGGCCGTATTGGGGGGCGGTGGAGATGACGCCGATCCGCCCGCTCTGCATGTACTCGTTGAGCAGTTCCAGCAGGCGTTCGCGCTGGGCGGGGGTCAGGTCGCCGTTGACCATTTCGAGCCCGCGTCCGACGGGGATAAAGTTGAAGTGGGCGAACGCTCCGGCCCCCATGTCGATGGCGAACTCGAGCATGTCGCGGACCTCGCCGACGTTGCCCTGGTGCACGCACATGGCCACCCCGAGGCGGAGGCCCTCGGTGGCCACGACGTTCTCCATGCCGCGCACGGCGCGCCGCCACATGCCGTCGACGCCGCGGAAGGCGTCGTGGCGGGCCGGATCGACCGAGTCCAGCGAGATCTCCACATACTTGACCCCGGCGTCGGCGAGTTCGGCGGCCAGCGAGGCGGTGATCATCACGCCGTTGGTGGCGATGGTGGTGTGGATCTGGTGCTGCTGCGCCCGTCGCAGCACCGGCAGCATGTCGGCGCAGATGGTGGGTTCCCCGCCGGCCAAGGCGAGCATGGGCACGTACATGCGGCCGAGCTGATCGACCACGTCGAGCTTCTCGGCCAGCGTGAGTTCGTCGTCCAGCCGGCGGTGCTCGCTGTCCTGGTAGCAGTGGCGGCACTTGAGGTTGCAGCGGTTGGTGAAATTCCACACGCAGAACAGCGGCGAGGTGAACCGCTGCGGCAGCGTCAGCCCGTGGGTGCCGAGGCTGCGGGCGGTGATGACCAGCCCGCGAACCGTCGGGGCGTGCTCGGCCAGCTTGGCCCGCACCACCTCGGGGGGCGTGTCGCCCCGCACGCGGTCGATCAGCACGTGGAACAGGGAGAACTTCAGCCGGTCGGACCACGGTGCCCGCGGATTGTGATAGCTGGCGAGGATTCGCTCCAAGACGGTGCCTCGCGGATGCACGTCGGAGATCTTCCGCAGGATCCAGCGGAACCATCCCTTGGGGATGAGCTTCTCGAGCTTGTGTTCCCAGTTGAGGATGAGCCGGCCGTCCGCGCCGGTGAGCGGTTGGCTGGCGCGGGCGTAGGCGTCGCTGCTGAGGCGCCCGTCGGCGGTGCGGGCGGACGATTTATCCGCCTCGGTCGAGGGGGGGAACTCGTGGAGGTACGTCTTGCCGATCCGCCCGGCGGTGGTATGGGCCCCGGCGGCGGTGAAGCTCGTATCGGTGGTGATGTCGGTCCTGCGGATCATGAGGAGGCTTCGCTGGCGTCGCCGGCCGGTGGCGCCGGCTGGGTCGACGGGGCCTCCAACACCGGTAGCACGTCGATGAGCACGAAAGGCCGGGCGCCGGGGCGGCCGTTCAGCTCGGCGGTGATCTTCGCCCGGTTCAGCACGGGCCAGTCCTTCTCGACGGTCAGCGGCATCTCGTAGGTCCGCTCGCCCTCGCCGCCGGGGGTGAGCGTCCACGTCGTCAGCCGGTAAAGGGCGGTTTCGGGGTATTCCCGCACCCGCCGCCAGCCGAATCTCAGGTCGTAGCGCCAGACCGCGACGATGATAGGCGCGCTGGTGGGGGCCTCGATCACCATCGGTTCGCCGCCGGTGTTGCGCACGGTGAGGGTTACGTTGACGGTGTCGCCGGGGCGGACGATGCGGGTGTCAACGTCGATCGTGGCCAGCAGGTCGCCGCTGGTGGCTTGCCCGCCGAGAGGCGTCGGGCCGGGGGCGGGGCAGCCCGCCCCAACCGTCACGGCCGCGGCGATCAGGGCGATGGCTAGCACCAAAACCGAGGAGCTTGCGGTGAGTTTCATGACGTTTTCTCCGCGGCCAGCGCCGCCTCGCCGCCTCGGGCGCCCGCGGCCGGGTGAGCGGCTCGGGCGTGGGCTCTCTCGATGAAATGGCGGTACTCGGGGCCGCAGTTGTAGGTGCAGAAGGGGACGACCCCTTCGAGGGTGCTGTAGAGGATGACGCAGCGTTTGACGCGTTCGACGTCGAAGTTGTAGGCGTCCTGGAAGTGCATGCCCGCGCACAGCAGCGTGCGGTAGTTCAGCCGCTGGCCGGCGCCGCGCCCGGTGTCCTTGTCGACGAGGCCCTTGAGCGTTCGCATGAATTTGCCCACCGTCAGCCCCGGCGGGGCGGCCTTGGCGTCGAAGTGGCGTCGGAACATCCGCAGGATCCTGATGCGGTCGGCCCGGGTGACCTTGCCTCGCCGCTCGATTTGCCCGGCGATGCGGTTCATGTCGGTGAACATGCCCTCCACGTCGATCACCTGCGGGAAGGCGTAGGGCTCCCCGTCGGGGTCGACGAGGAAGTAGGTGCCGAACGCGCAATCGGTGTGGCAGCTCGGGAGGATCTTGGGCTCCCCGGTGAGCGCCTGGAGCATGTGCGACAGCGGCGCCACGATGCTGAGGGGGAACATATCCCGCAGCGGCTCGCCCCCGTAGGCGTCGGCCAGGTCGGCGGCGAGGTCGCCCAGCGTGTACCGCCGCTCGGCCAGCTCGGCCGGGTCCAGGCGGCCGGTGAAGCAGACCGGCTGGTAGCTGATGGCGCTGACGACGTCGATGTTATCGAGGGCGAAGCGAAGGATCGGCCCGACCTGGTCGTCGGTGACGCCGCGGATGATCGTGGGCACCAGGCACACCTTCATGCCGACCTTGCGGCAGTTCTCGATGCAGGCGAGCTTCTTGCTCCACAGCCCGGGGCGGGCGCGGGTGACGCGGTAGGCCTCCTCGCCGATCCCGTCGAACTGCAGGTACAGCGTGTGCAGCCCGGCGGCGGCGCTGGCGGTGGCGAAGGCGAGATTCGCGTGCGTGATGCCGTTGGTGGCGATCTGGATATTGGAGAAGCCCATCTCCCTCGTGGCGGCGACAATGCGGTGGAAGTCGGGATGGATCGTCGGCTCCCCGCCGGAGAACTGCACCGCCGTAGCCGGGGTCGGCCGCAGGTCGCGCAGCTGCTGGAGCATCCCGACGACCTGCTCGAAGCTCGGCTCGTACACGTACCCGGCCGCCCCGGCGTTGGCGAAGCAAATCGGGCATCGCAGGTTGCAGCGGTTGGTCAGGTCGATGTTGCCCAGGCACGCCGAGGAGAGGTGCTGGTTGCACAGGCCGCAGTCGCTGGGGCAGTGGCGGGCGCCGGCGACGTGGGGGGTCGTGTGCCCGGCATGCTCCTGGTAGCTCCAGTACATCGCCTTGGCGTAGAGTTGCACGTCGCGGTTGATGCAGTCGCGTACGTAGCCGTGCTCGGGGCAGGTTTTTTCGATCCAGACGGCCCCGTCTTCGACGAAATAGCGCCCGACGAGGATGCCTCGGCATTCGGGGCAGAGCGTCTCGACGGTCCGCGGCAGGCCCCGCAGCACCGGGTGAATGCGCGTGCCGGCGAACGTGTGGGTGGGGCTGGCGGGGTGATCGGATTCCGTGTGGGTGTAGATGCCGTCGTGGTGGAACTGTTCCGCCCGGCCGCAAGCGCCGCAGTTAAATCGCACGACCACGCCGCCGTCGGTATGGTCGAACTCGGCCGGGGCGGGCTCGCCGCAAGTGGGGCAGGTGGCGCGGGTCTGGAAGGGCAGGGAGGCGAACTGCTCGAACCGCCGCATCGCCAGCCGGTGCTCGGCCAGGGCCGTCGCCGGCCCTTTCCGGGTGTCTGCGGCCGGGCGGGGCTCGGCCTCGGGGGTCGAGAGGTAAACGCTCCCTCGATCCGCCCGGGCGGCACCGCGGTCGTTGGCCCCGTCAATCATGCACCACTCCATTTCCGGTGCGCCGGCCGATGCAAACGCACGTCGGCACCAGCCCGTCAGTTATGCACCACTCCGTTTCCGGTGCGCCGGCCGAGGCAAACGCACGTCGGTAACAGCCCGTCAGGTATGAACCACTCCGTTTCCGGTGCGCCGGCCGAGGCAAACGCACGTCGGTAACAGCCCGTCAGTTATGCACCACTCCGTTTCCGGCGCCGGCCGAGGCACACGCACGTCTGCACCAGAAAGCTTCATCGGCCTGACCTCGCCGCCCTCACGCGTCAAAGTACGCCGGATAACGGCGCTTTCGGCTTTTTCGCCCGTTGTAGGTGCGGGCGAGTTCCATGAAAATCTCCAGGTCGCGGTCCATGTTGGAGCTGCTGGCGTCGAAGTAGAAGTTGCGGATCGGCAGGTTCTCGTGGTCCCTCGACACGGCCGGGTGGACCGCCTCGGTGACGATGCCGTTCATGCAACTGAACGGGCTGATGTCCACGATGCCGTCGGCGCCGTGCCGCTGCATATAGATGCTCTTGCCGACCGTCAGGACCATCTCGCCCAGGGCGCTCTCGGCCGGCAGATACGGCCAGGCCGGCTCGAGGATCTCCTCGTACAGGTGGTGGGGTTCCTGGTAGCCCACGAAGTCCTCGGCGAACGGGGCCAGCAGGGCCCGCTCGTCGGAGGTCTGGATGCGGTTCTTCACGAGGGTCCTGAGCATCTCCAGCGTCCATCGCTTCCCGTCGCGCACGAGCAGGTACTTCTGGCTCCAGTTGGTGTACCAGACCCACTCGGTCATGTCGCTCATCCAGACTTCCCCGCCGTGGGCCTCGATCTTGCGCACCGCGTCGTAGTTGCAGAACGTGTTCAGCCGGCAGAAGATCTCGCCCACCACGCCGATCAGCAACCGGTCGCGGGTGTACCGGGCGGGCACGTCGCGGAACATGTCCCGGCAGTGCGGCAGCGTCTCCAGCAGCGCCGCCATCAGCTCGCGGCAGGACATCCCGGGCGTCTGGAGCACCGCTTCCAACTCGACCATGGCCTTCTCGTACGTCTCGTCGGCGGCCCCGGGCACGGTTTCGTACGGGCGGGTCTTCAGCATGCACTTGCGGAGGATGTCGGCCGCGACGACCGCACGCCAGAGCCGGCGGATCATGTCCGGGGAGTGGTTGGCCAGCCCGTCGTAACTGTTCTCGCTGGTCGGGCTGATCACCGGGATCTCGTCGTGGCCCAACTCCTTGAGCACCTGGCGGAGGTACGGGGCGTACTGCCCGAAGCGGCAGGGGCCCTCGGCGATCGGCATGAAGAAGGCCACCTTGGCGGGGTCGAAGTCCGGCGCGTGGACGACCCGCATGAAGTCGCCTATGGTGACTTTTTGCGGGTAACACTCCTCGCCGCTGGAGTACAGCCCGCCCAGCTCCAGCGTCCGGTCATTGGACGGGTCCACCGAGCGGGCGTTGATGCCCACCGAGCGGAAAATGGCGGCGAACATCCGGGCCCCGATATGGGTCATGCGGGGGATGTAGAGCGTTCGGCCTTCAAGGCGAGACATCGTTGTGGTCGGATCCATGGTTGCTCTTCAGTGCGTGAGCCAATCGGCCCCGGGCGCCGGCGCCTACGCCATCTGCTCCTGCAGTTGCCTTATCCAGGGCCGAAGGATGCCCTTGCTATCGAGGTAGGCCTCGCAGCGGGTCATCATGCCGGCATCGTTGCTGTGTCCGTCGAACTGGAGGGTCAGGAAGGGCTTGCCCGAGGCGGCGCGGATAAAGTGCTTGATGAAGCTGTCCGGCCCGCACTTGAAGTTGGTGATGTAGACGATGTGCAGGTTCGCCCGCTCGCCGACGATCTTGGCCGTGGCCAGGATCTTCCGCCCGTAGTTCCAGTACATATTGTCGTTGATGTCGTGGATGTCGATTTCGTCGGTATCGAAGAAGTCCACCGGCATCACGTTGACGCCGTAGTACTCGCGCATCTTCCGAGCCACCGAGAGGTTCACGCCGACGTCGTGGATGTTGTACGGCCGGCCGACCAGAACGATCGCCGGCTGACCCGTGCGGTCGAGCTCGGCGAGGGCCTCTCGCCCGGCGGCGAGCTTGGCGGCCTGGTAGCGGTCCAGATCGGCGAAGGCCGCGGCCAGCGCCCGATCCATCGTCTTGCCCTTGACGCCCAGTTCCTTCGCCAACGGGCGGAGTTCCCGCCGGACCGTCTCCCGTCCTTGCCGGAAGCGTATCACCGGCGTCAGCCACTGGGACGAGCGAACCGACGCGAAGGCCGGGCTGCGCCGGATCACGTAAGGGAGGGTCTGGCCCCACGGGCAGACATGCGACTCGTTGTCCATCCACGGGGTCTCGCCGTTGAGGATGCTGGGGACGAAGAGGTAATCGACGCCTCGCTCGACCAGGTCGGCCACGTGCCCGTGGGCCACGATGATCGGGTAACACGGCTCGGCGACCACGGCCTCGAGGGCGGCGTCGATGATCTTGCGATTGGTGGGCTCGCTGAGCACCGTGCGGAACCCGCAGTGAGCGAACAGCGCCCGGTAGAACGGCAGCAGCTCCCACGCGTACAGCGCCAGGGGAATGCCCACCGTCGGCGCGTCTTCCGGGACCGCCGGCAGAGGGCTCTCGTCGGTCAGCAGGTCCCACTGCAGAGCCACCAGGTCGGGGATGACCGGCTTGCGATCGCTCTTGGCCCGCTTGCGGAAGCGCTCGGAGCACTTGTCGCCCCAGTAGGTCTTCTCGCCCTCGACGGTGAACTCCTGGATCGCGCATTGGTTCGAGCAGCCCTTGCAGGTGAACTCGCGGAGCTTGGAGTCGACCTTATCCATCTCCCAGCCGCGGAACCGCGTTCCCGCCTGCTCCTTGGCCGAGACGTATCGCCCCGGCTCGCCCGCCGCCGCCCTCTCGGCGGCCGAGGCCTCGCGCTTGACCTTGTCCCTCGCCAACAGGGCCGCCCCGATGGCCCCCACCACGCCGTTGTGCGGCGGGACGATGATCTCGGTGTCCAGGATCGACGCGAACGCCGCCGCCACCGCGTCGTTGTACGCCGTGCCGCCCTGGAAGAAGATGCACTTGCCGATTTTCCGCCCGCGGACGACGCGGTTGATGTAGTTGTAGACAATCGAGTATGCCAGCCCGGCCACCAGGTCGGCCTTGGCGGCGCCGCGCTGCATGTAGCTGTTGACGTCTCGCTCCATGAAGACGGTGCAGCGCTCCCCCAGGCGGATCGGGGCCGTCGACGACAACGCCAGCTCGGCGAACTCGTCTTTGATGGCGATGTCCAGCTCTTCGGCGCGTTCTTCCAGAAAGCTGCCGGTGCCCGCGGCGCAGGCGTCGTTCATGGTGAAGTCCACCACGATGCCTTCCTGCAGGCTGATGAACTTGGAATCCTGCCCGCCGATCTCGAAGATCGTGTCGGGTTGGCGCCCGATCATCTTGGCGCCGACGAAGCCGGCCCCGGTCTTGTGACAGGTGATCTCGTCGTTGACGGTGTCGGCCCCCACCAACTCGCCGATGAGTTCCCGCCCGCTGCCTGTGGTGGCGACGCCGCGTACGCGCACCCGGTCGCCCAGTTCGTCGCGAAGGCTCAGCAGGCACTCGCTGACCACCTCGATGGGCCGGCCTTTGGTGCGGGTGTAGATCTCCTTGACGACGCTGCCCTGCTCGTCGATGAGCACGAGGTTCGTCGAGACGCTCCCGACGTCGAGGCCGAGGTACACGTCGATGGGGTCCTGCCCGAAGGGAAGCTCATACGGGGTCACCCGGTCGCGCAGCAGCAGGACGCGGTGGCAGCTCAGCGGGGCGGTGGTGGGGAAGCGCCCGCCGGCGGTGTCGTTGGCGGCCCGCAGATCGGCGAGGTGCCGGATGCCGACGCCGTCGTTTTCCGACCGGGCCACCAGGGCCGCGCCGACGGCGATGAAGTGGGCGTGCCCTTCCGGGGCGATCAGCGTGGTCGCATCCAGCTCGAAAACTTCCCGCATGGCCTGCACCACGGCCGCGTTGGCGGCCACGCCACCGATGAAGACCACGGGCGTGGGGACCTTTCGGCTGCGGACGACGGCCGAGCGGAAGTTGCGAGCCACCGCGTTACACAGGCCGCGGAGCACCTCGGGGGGGGCGTAGCCCTTCTGCTGGGCGTGGATCATGTCGCTCTTGGCGAACACGCTGCACCGCCCGGCCACCTGCGCGGCGCGTTCGGCGGCCGCGACGATCTCGCCGATGTCCTCGACGCGGTACCGCAGCCGCCCGGCCTGCTGATCGATGAAGCTGCCCGTGCCGGCGGCGCAGTCGCCGTTGGTCTGGTAGTCGACGATGCCGCACGCCCCCTGGGGCCCGTTGGGGTCCAGTTGGAGGAACTTGCTGGTCTCCCCGCCCATCTCGAATACCGTCGGCACGCCGGGGGCCAGCACGACGGCCGCGGCGGCGATGGCTTTGAATTCGTTGACCTGACGGACGCCCAACTTGCGGGCGATGCCCTCGACCCCGCTGCCGGCGACGGCCAAACCGTCAATGGCATCCGGGCTGATCGCGGCGATGATGTCGTCCAGCAGGGCGGTGGCGGCCTCGATGGGCCGGCCACGGGTCCGCCGGTATCGCGAGATCCACAGCGACCGCCCGGCGTCCAACGTGGCCGACGCCAGTGGCTGGAGGAGCTCCGCGCCGGCCCCCCCGGCCAGCCGCTCGGCCACCGAGCCGTCGGCGATGACGGCGGCCAGCACGCTGACGGCCCCCACGTCGATTCCCACGTGACATCCCATCCGAATCTCCCGGCACACAAAGCCGCTGGCAGTCTTGCCAAACCCCCGCCCGAGCCCTCGCATCGCCTCACCTGGCGGGGAGCCAGCACAGACGGCGTCTCCAACATCGCCCGTAGGGCGCCTGCAAGAAGCAGGGCATTATGGACTTACCCGTGGCCCGTTTTCAAGTCAAATCGCTTCTTTGGCACCTGCGGGCGTGTGCGAGTTCATTTCCTGGCAGGAAATCAACTCGCACACAGAGCAGGAGAAAGGAGAGAGGAGAAAGGAGGAAACGGGAAGACAAACGGCGCCTCGCCGGCCGAGGGATTCTCCCCCTGACGGAAAGCTTCTCCTGCGGTCTACTCTCTACTGTCTCCTTTCTTGGCGCGCAAGCTCCTCGACGAATTGGGTTAACACGCCGCCA
>SDBU01010328.1_pt1 | contig 10362 bp, 8 predicted proteins | sample 2277071 | NCBI WGS metagenome assembly SDBU01 (sample SAMN10397929, study PRJNA504765) | marine sediment metagenome | isolation source: marine sediment core GS08_GC12, 126 cmbsf | place: Arctic Ocean: Gakkel Ridge, Loki's castle | collected 2008 | reverse complement strand
GGAGACAGCGTTTTGATATTTGGCACTTATCAAACAACTTCCGGCACTTATTATGATACGCTTGCTACAGTTAATTTATGTGATAGTGTGTTTGCTACCACATTAACGGTTAATCCAACCGCTTTCAATGTATCAGTCTCCATCTGTGAAGGAGACAGCATACTTTTAGAAGGCAGTTACCAAACCATTGCCGGCACTTATTATGATACGCTTATTGCCTCTAACGGATGTGATAGTGTGATTGTTAGCACATTAACAGTTAATCCGACATATACTACCAATGACTCAGCATCCATCTGTGATGGGGATAGCATACTTTTAGAAGGGAGCTATCAAACCACTGCCGGCACTTATTATGATACGCTTATTGCCGCTAACGGCTGTGATAGTGTGATTGTTAGCACATTAACGGTTAATCCGCTGCCCACAAAGCCCACCATCACTCAAAACGGTAATGAACTGACATCAAGTCCTGCTGCGGCTTATCAATGGTATTATTATGATACTATTATCATAGGGGCTATATCACAACTCTATATCGTAACAAAGACAGGCTTTTATTCGGTGATGATCACAGATAGCAACAGCTGTTTGGAAATGTCAGATTCCATATATGTAGATGTTACTGCTGTTAAGCCCATTGACTTTTTAAGCCATTTGAACATTTATCCAAATCCCTTCAGCAGCAATACTACTATTTCCATTTATGGTGTTATTCTGACCCCGAGTTCTCGGGGGAAGAATCTCACTCTGGAGATTTATGACCTGCTCGGGCGGGAAGGAGATGCTTCACATACGTTCAGCATGACAGGTGAGGGGCTGGTTGTGAAGCTGTACAGAGGCAACCTACCTGAAGGATTGTATATCTATAAGTTATTCTCAGAAGATGGTATTATCGGTATAGGGAAGCTGATAATACAAGACTAAATTCATTATAAAACCAACTCAATCCCACTTATATCATATTCCTTAGTATTCGAAAACGCTTTAATTCTAATATTTAGTGAGGGATTACGATTACCTATCATTAAACAAGTGTAAGTGAGGTGATTTTGCTATGTGGTGATGTTGCTCAATGACAATGCACGCTTGCTCATTCAAAGTGGGTGAATGATAATTATAGGTTGGTTGGTTAATTAATTTATTCTTTCATACTATAAATCCCATTCAGATTTCTTCCCAGTCCTTTATAATCCATCCCATTACCTACAAAAAATTTATTGGGAAGCTTGAACCCATAATGATCTATTTTGGGATTTTGTTTTAAGGCATCAGGTTTTAAAAAAAGAGTGATGGTTTTAATGTCTTCGGGAGAGGAGGAATTGATCTTTGCCAATATTTCAGATAATGTGATTCCACTATCTACAATATCTTCTAAAATGATTATATTTTTATTTTTAAGCTCTTCATTCAAGCCGATAAGTTCGGTAACATTACCGGAAGATTTTGATCCTTTATAAGAAACAACCTTTATAAATGATATGCTGCAATCAATATTTATTTTTTTAAAAAGATCTGCAGCAAATATAAAGGAACCATTTAATACAACTATAAAGAGAGGTTTTTTGTTTTTGTATTCATTATTGATAATTTCAGCAATTTCTTTAATACGGATTTGTATAATCTCATTGGCTAAATAATGTTCAAATATTTTTCCACATATTTTCACGTCCCTCATTAATATAGATGATTTTGCAATAAGTCAGTCATTTATAATGACTTGTAACTTATCACCGGGATGAATAATGTCAGATTCAAGGGCATTAAGTTTTCTTAATTTATCAACGGGTACTTGAAATTTTTGAGCTATAGAATAAAGAGTTTCACCTGGTTGGATTGTATAGTATTGAGCGATATTGTTTTCATTGAATTTACCGGCTTCATGCGTTTTAAGTTTAGGGGGAACATCCCGTGTTTTGTTAAGATATATTTTTTCTCCTGTAGCAGACTCTTCAGGAGGATACATTTTATTTAATGCATATAGTAAGCTAAGCTTTATTCCATATTCCTGTGATAAATCATACATATTCTCATTATCTTTTGTATAGTGATATTTTTCAATTGATTTATTTCGTTTGGGTTGTAAATAAAATTTAGTTCCTGGTTTTAGAGCTATATCCATATTTAGGTCGTTATATTTTAACAACCGTTGGGTACTAATATGGTGCTTCCTGGCAATTTTTGACGGAGTGTCGCCTTCTTTGGTAAGGATAGTCTTAATCCTATTGTGTTCAAATATTTCAGATGAAGCTAATTTTTTTTGTTTGGATGCAAATTCCATATCATAGTTGTATAATTCATTATTTTCGATGATTTGAATTAATAGGTTGGCATATGCAGGATCTGTAGCATAACCGGCTTTTTTAAGTCCTTTAGCCCACTTTTTATAATCACTGATAGGATATTCAAACAAAAAAGCATATCGTGACCGCTTGGCAAGGAAATTGGAATGATCCATGAAGGATTGTTCTGTTCTTTTGTATTTTCGGAAACATTCATCTGCTTCGTCATCATCTTTATGATAAGTTTTTCCTTTCCAGTCACTATGACATTTAATGCCAAAATGATTATTGGCTATAATGGCCAGATCAGAATTACCATACTCAGATTCTAATATCCCCTGAGCAAGCGTGATACTTGCAGGAATTTTTTTGCTTTTCATCTCTTTTATTGCAATATCTTTGTATGTGTCGATATATTCCTTAACAGTTATTTTATTGTCAGGAGTTTGTGCAAGAGAAATATTTATTAACAGGCAACAATAAAATATTATATATAATATTGTTTTGTATAGCATAAGTTGGTTTTTTATGAGCTTTATTTTTACATACTTTTTCCCCAGGGTCTAAGGAACTCCTTACACCATTTAACAAAATTAGTCAAATTTAGGCCGCCTTATGAGTTACAATTAACAGTGAGAATGTGGATAATCATTTTATTAGACAAGTCATGTCTCGAATAGATATTTGTTGTACTGATCTGAGTTTAAGATATAATAATTAATAAGGTAAATCATAGTATTTTTACTTTGAACAGCATTTTTTATATACAGGGGGTTAATGAGAATAAATATATTATCTAATTTTATTTGTATATTTATTGTATGAAAAAGAAAAAACTTATTCTATTTTTCGTATTGGCTTTATATATTAGTTTGATTATAACAGGTTGTTCAAGCAGCAATAAATCCATGCGGAATGCGACACCTGAATATATTGACCAATACTAATAGGCTATTAAAAAAGGATTGTTTTGCCTTTCGAAACCTATGGTGGTTTCAGGCCCATGGCCGGTATAAACTTTTACATCATCTCCTAAAGTAAATAACTTTTCTTTGATACTTTTCATTAATGTATCCATATCTCCGCCTGGGAGGTCTGTTCTACCTATACTTTGCAGGAATAAGACATCACCTGCAATTACGAATTTATCTTCAGCACTATAAAAAGATATTCCGCCAGGTGAGTGTCCGGGAGTATACAATACTTCTAAAGAAGAGTTGCCGAATCTAACGATATCCCCATCTTTGAAAATAATTTCCGGCATTGGAGAATCTACATGCATCTCGTAAGAGAGAGCGTATTCTTTTACAGATTCTATTACAGGTATTTCCTTTTCATGAATTCCTAATTTTAATTTATATTCATCTGCTATAAACCGGTTGCCTAATACATGATCGATATGTCCGTGAGTATTCAATAAACTTTTAGGTTGTAAATTATTAGTTTCAATGTAGTTAGATAGTTCTTTTTGTTCTGCAGCATTATTACATCCAGGATCAATAATGACACACTCTCCGGTTTCATCGTATAAAACAAATGTGTTTTCCTGAAAGTCATTAAAAACAAATCTTGCTACGTGTATCATAATAAATAATCTAAAAAGCGTTAAATTAGTGATGCATTTAAAATATAAAAAGATAAAAGTAACAGGTTTTGAATAAAATAGGTAAAAAAGTGAATGTTATATATGTATTAGGATATTTGCTGATGTTATTTTCAGGTTTTATTTCTTCACCTATTTTTGCTCAGGGCATACAAACTGAATTTGGACAAAACCGTGTACAATACAAGAATTTTGAATGGGCTTTTTATAATACAGAGCATTTCAGGATTCATTTTTATTTAGGAGGCCAGCAATTAGGCAGGTATGTTATTGAAGCCGCAGAGAAGAACCTCAAAGAAATAGAAAAAAAACTTGAATATCATATTGATTATGATATCGATATATTGATATACAATAATTTTGCAGACTTAAAGCAAAGCAATATTGGGATTGGAATAAATAATTATAATACAGGGGGCGTAACTAAGGTACTTGGCAATAAGATATTTTTATACTTTGACGGCAATCATGATAATCTTGAAAAACAGCTTAGGGGAGGTGTAGCAAAATTATTTATCAATGATATGATGTTTGGAGGTAATATACAGGAAGCGGTTCAAAATGCTGTATTACTTAATTTACCTGATTGGTTTATAGATGGACTTGTTTCCTATGCTGCACAAGATTGGAATACAGACTTTGATAATAGGTTAAGAGACGGTATACTTTCGGGTGATTATGAAAAGTTTACAAAATTAACGGGCGTAGATGCCAAATTTGCCGGACATTCAATGTGGTATTATGTCGCAGAAGTGTTCGGAAAAAATGCAATACCTAATCTTCTTTACCTAACCAGGATTAACAGGAGTTTAGAAAGCGGTTATTTATTTGTTTTAGGGAATACCTTAAAAGGCAGTATAAAAGATTGGTATGATTTTTATTTAAATAAATATAAAAAAGATGAAACAGGAAGGGAGTTACCTGATGAAAAACAAATAATAATTGAAAAGCCCAAAAAAAATAGAATTTATTATCAATTAAAACTTAATTCAGATGATAAAAACATTGCTTATGTTACCAATAATATAGGAAGGTATAAGGTCATATTGTATAATAGAGAATTTGATAAATCCAAGGTCATATTACGAGGAGGTAATAAATCATTAGCCTATAAAACAGATTGTTCTTATCCTGTATTAAGCTGGGCACCAAACGGGAATAAACTTACTGTTTTATATGAAAAAAAGGATAATACTTATTTTTTGCATTATAATTTAAAAGAAAAAACAACTGAGAAAGAGAAAGTTGAAAAATTTCAAAAGATCCTGGATATTACTTATGCCAATAACTCCAATACATTATTGATTTCAGGCATTAACAGGGGACAATCAGATATATATACTTTTTATATTCCCACACATTTGGTAAAAAAAGTAACTGATGATTATTATGATGATTTTTCTCCTCAATATATTGAAACTAAAGATAAAAAAGGTATACTTTTTATCTCTAATCGCCCCCATGATACTCTCAAAACGCTGAAATTTGACTCGCTTGTACCTATGGAACATTTCAACTTATTTTTTTATGATTATAATAAAAAATCCAAAATATTATTGCGAGCGACAAATACTCCTGACATAAAAGAAAGCATGCCTTTTCAATATGATAATAAATATTTTACATTTTTAAGTGATGCCAATGGTATTAGAAACAGATATTTAGCATATTTCGACACTACATTTTCTCACTATGATACACTTGTTTATTATAAAGACTCTGTTGTCACCAATCCTAAATTAGATTCACTGGTTTATTTAAGCATTCCTAATGATAGTATAGAGTCTATTGAAATTGTTGAAGTTTATAAAGACACTGTTAAATATTTCCCTGTTACGAATTATTCCAGGAACATATTAGAACATAACATTTCTATAAAACCACAAAAGAATGTGGATATGATTTTAAATAATGGGAAATATTATTTCTATGAAAGTAGCATAATGCAAAATATGAATGAAAATAAAGCAGAGAGATTACATAATACAATTTACCGTAATAAAACCACCTATTCAAGAATGCTTTCAGAAAATATAAAAAAACCAATTATAGATAAAAATATAGAAGTGGAAAAACCTGATACTTTGATAGATTCAACAAAAATTGATATTCATAATTATTTTTTCCAAAGTGAAATAGAAATATATAAAAGTAATAAAGAAACAGCTAAGGAAAAATATCCAGAATCAGCTATAGTTGAGATCAGCGAAGAAATTGATCCTGAAGGACAACGTACTATTTTCGAAACAGGCAAGGTAATGCCTTACAGGGTAAGGTTTTCAACAGATTATGTAGTGAGCCAGTTAGATAACAGTATTATTTTTACAAAATATGATAATTTCACGGGAGGAGGCCCTGTGTTCGATAATCAGAATTTAGACCCATTAATTAAAATAGGCATCAGCGATTTATTAGAAGATTATAAATTTGTTGGTGGATTTAGAATTCCCACTAATATATCTGGCAGTGAATATTTCATAAGTTTTGAGAACCTGAGAAAGAGGCTGGATAAAAAGATAGTTTTTTACAGAAAAAGCGAGTCGAAGGTCTATGATTATTCACCCGCCACATATGTCCCCGTTAATGCCAGAGTGAAAATGCATTATGTAGAAGGAAGTCTTAAATGGCCTTTCTCTGCAATAACCAGTTTAAGATTATTTGGAGCATATAGGGGTGATAAAATAACCTATTTATCAGCGGATATTTTTAGCTTAGAGAAGGTTGATTATAATGAAGATTGGGCATCATTAAGGATGGAATATGTATTTGATAATACTATTAGCTTAGGGACGAACTTATATGACGGTACCAGATTTAAAGTATTTGGTGAAGGGCATAAACAAGTTATTGAGTTTCAGAGTGCTCCTATACGTGATACTTTTCTTCATTTTCCTGAACCTTACTTTTTTGTATTAGGGGTTGATTTTAGGCATTATCAAAAGATACACAGACAATTGATATGGGCAAATCGTTTAGCTATCACTACTTCTTTTGGCACACGTAAGGTAATATATTACATGGGAGGAGTAGATAATTGGTTGATTCCCAGATTCAATTATAACACACCAATACCTTATGATGAGAATTTTGCTTTTCAGGCTTTAGCAACCAATATGAGAGGGTTTGAACAAAATATCCGTAACGGAAGCACTTATGCCGTATTAAATAGTGAAATACGTATTCCCATATTCAGATATTTTAATATTGCAATAAATTCTGAATTCTTAAAGAATTTCCAAATAGTTGGTTTTGGGGATATTGGAACCGCCTGGATGGGGTTATCTCCATTTGATAATGAAAACACATTAAATACTGAAATTATTGAACATGGGCCTGTAAAAGTTAAATATGATTATTTTACTAATCCTATTGTACAAGGTTATGGAATGGGGTTACGGGCTACATTGCTGGGGTATTTTGTAAGGGGTGATGTGGCCTGGGGATTGGAAGACAGGGTTTTCTCCAAACCGATATATTATTTTTCACTTAGCTTGGATTTCTAAATCTAATACATTGATCAATGAGTAGCATAGGGTTTAAACTATGCTACTAAATGCTGCTCAATGCTCAATGATCATTTACTGCACGATAATGCTTACCGGCTCGCTAAAGCGCAGCGTATCCTCTGTAGCTTTATAAGCCACCCGCACCCGGTATCTTTGCCCGCTCTCCAGATTCCTTATCACGATGCTGCTGGCAGTGTCCGTAATGCGCCTCCATCCTTCGTCTTCCGGCTTAGCCGGGGCAGGGTCCCTGGCAAGCAGATACACATATATCTTGGCTTTATTATTGGCTTTTACATTCACCTTAAGCACCCGGGGCGTATTATCAGTGCGCAGCTTCGGTTGGGGAGGTGCATCCAGTATGCCTACGGGTGTACGCGGGTTGCTGAGCGGATAACCTGTGCCGGTCAGCATTAGCATATCCCCCTGGGCGATCAGGTTGATATACTGCCCGTTGTCATGCAGCATCTTTTCCATATCTTTACGCTTATTCTTTTTGTCAGTAGTATCTTTTGTGGAGCCATCCTTGCTTTTCGCTAAAGCTGCCTCATAAACATTCTTTGCATTAGTTATCTGAGCTGCACTAAAAGGCAGGTTAGGAAAATTAACATTGCCCGTTAATTTGACTATTATCTGATCTGCCAGCTCATTCAGGGCATCCTCGTTGACTTTCCTGAAGCTAATGATTACTTTTTGCATAATATTTTAATTTTAATGGACCATAAATATAGTAATTCCTGTGTGAATTGTTATAATTCCTGCGTGAATTATCGTAACTCCTGTGTGAATTATCATAACTCCTGCGTAAATTATTGTAACTCCTGTGTGAATTGTCATAATTCCTGCGTAGATTATTGTAATTCCTGCGTGAATTGTTATAATACCTGTGTGAATTATCATAATTCCTGCCTGTCTGCCGACAAGGCAGGCAAGGATTATCGTAATACCTGCCTACTTGCCGGAAAAACAGGCAAGCATTGCTGTAATGCTTTTCCGCCGGCTGATATAAAGGTTTGTATAATACAGATATTTGGATTAATTTTAACTTAATATGGAAGGTGCGCCTAAAGGTAGATAAAACACATATGTGGTTTATTCGCATGTTGGGCACAATTTTGACAACAACTAAACGTTATTCCTTTAATAAAACAACTATCAGAAACAAATGAAAATAATCAAGATAGTAATATGTATTCTATGCTTATTTGGAATATCAATCGCAAAAGGACAGGTCAAATTTGAAGCACAATTTGGAGGATCTAACTTTTTGGGAGTCACTCTCAACACAGGTTTTGATATTCCACTATTAAAAAATGATAATCATCTTTTAGTTCCTTCTTTAGGTTTGGGTATTTTAGTACCAGGTTGTTATGAACACCCTATCATTATTCACACCGGTCTTAATTACCGCTATAAAAACCTGGGGTTTGGTGCTGAGCTATCTGGTTTTACTAAGAATTTTTTACTGAGTAACGAATTTGATAATGGTTTTATAGATATGATAGTCTATCCAAATGCGAATTACACATTTAAAACTAAATCTAATTGGTACTATAGAATTTCTGCAGGAGCATATCTTGCATTTGACAAATCATACGATTTTGAACCTGATAAAAGTCGAATGGAATTCCTAGGTGATGTTATTCCTGGAGCAGGGTTAAGTGTAGGTTACAATTTTAAAACATTAATTAAAGAATAAATAGATAAACAAACTGTGCCCAACAACCACCTAAAGCTAATTAAAACTAAGCTTTAGCTGGAGGCACGTTGGTTGCAATAAGAATAAAATGGAAAAAATAGAATACAAAGAGATTCAAAAATTTAAACAAAAATGGATTTGGTTCTTGTTAATAGGAATGTTTGGATTATTCATTTGGGGTGCAATTCATCAATTAATTTTAGGAAAACCATGGGGTAATAATCCTGCACCTGATTATATTCTAATTTTGTTTTCTATTATCCCAATAGGACTTATTCTACTATTCTATTACTCGAAACTTGAAACAACTATTACAGAAAGGGGAATTACTTATCGATTTATACCGTTTTTGAAAAAGCACGTGATAGATTGGAATATGGTTGAATATGCAGAGGTAAGGAAATACAAACCATTAAGAGAATATGGTGGATGGGGCATTCGATTTGGGATAAAGGGTAAAGCATTTAATGTCTCTGGAAACGTTGGAATAGAATTAAAATTAAAAAACAGAAAAAGAACTATTTTATTTGGAACACAAAACCCCGAGGAACTTAAAAGGGTGATTGAGCAATTGATTGAAAAAAGAATAATTAAAGCAGCTAACAAGCAAATAAAGTAAATAACAACTAACTTTATTTGCAGATACGTTCACCTCTTCCTGTTGTCTTCCTGCCGTGTACAAGTTCAGTGTCCGACGGATCGGTAATTTATTTGTAATTTAGCGCCTAAATTATATTACTATGATCAGATCAATGACAGGTTACGGAAAGGCGTCTAAAAAGTATAAGAATAGAACTATCAGTGTGGAGATAAGGTCTTTAAATAGCAAGTCTCTGGATCTTCAGGTTCGCCTGCCTCACCCATACAGAGAGAAGGAATTGTCTTTGCGCTCAATATTAGCAGATACCCTTATTCGGGGAAGGGTTGATGTAAGGATCGATATTGAATGTTCCGGGATTGTCAAGCGCAATAGTATAAATAAAGATCTTGCCAAAGAATATTATAAAGAGTTGCAGGATTTGGCCTCTCAGTTAAAAACCGAGAAAAATGATTTATTAAGAATTGCCTTACAGATGTCTGATGTTATCAGGCATAATGAGGATGAATTTGATGAAAAGGAATGGCAGCAAGCGCTTATAATAATAAGTAATTCTGTAAAACTTCTGGATAAGTTTCGCAGAGACGAAGGAAACGCATTGGAAAAAGAACTCAATGCCCGTATAAAAAAGATTATTTCTTTATTGACAAAAATTGAAAAAGAAGAACCGAAAAGAA
>SDBU01010327.1_pt1 | contig 10362 bp, 6 predicted proteins | sample 2277071 | NCBI WGS metagenome assembly SDBU01 (sample SAMN10397929, study PRJNA504765) | marine sediment metagenome | isolation source: marine sediment core GS08_GC12, 126 cmbsf | place: Arctic Ocean: Gakkel Ridge, Loki's castle | collected 2008 | reverse complement strand
AACCACTACAGCATTAAGAGCTGTCGCTGTTCCCTCGTTTGTATACACGATGGTATACGTGATAATATCACCGGGTTTCGGGTTGCTGATATCTTGTGTTTTCTGCATCGTCAACACAGCCTTTGAGACGGTCGTGGTATACGTACCTGTATCCGTCACGGTGGGGTCGCCTTGCGAAGTCGTTGTAAGTGTTACTACATCTGTTGTCCCATCCACTGCTTCTAGAGGGATGTCAACGACGACAATCACTTGGTACGTTCCTTCAGCAGGCAACTGCGCGGTGCTGGTTATCGGACCTGCGTCTATTTCTGACTGGTCTAATACACCGTCACCATTGGCATCAAAGTAGATATTAGTGGTGTATCCATTGCTGCTGACAGCGGTCAGGTCTAAGGTATCGTCGCCATTACCTGTGTTGGTAATCGTCACAGGATAATGGGCAATCGAGCCAGCCAATGCTGATTCGGCTCCTGTTTCCGGAGAAACATCCACACCATACACTTGAGAGACTGTCGTTGTCGCTGTCGCTGGATCTGAGCTAACAGGCGGCAACGGATTGAGGTTATCATCCTTGTAGTTAACCGTAGCTATATTCTGTATAGCTGTACCTGCTGGTGTGCCTGCAGCATAGGTTTCAGGAACCAAACTAACACTCACACCTATAGCAAACATCATCAACAGAATATAGCCGAGCCATTTTATCTTCATTGTAATCCTCCCTTTTTATGAAACAAAATCAGACAATTTACAAAACCACGCAGTTACTGTGTGAATCACTCACCCAAATCAGAATTATTTGAGACTGTGGCATAATTGTAGGGTACCACAGACCTTATGGACGAACGCGGATAAGTTCATCCGTCCGCGTGCGTCTGTTAGGTCGGTAGTATCATTATTTCCTAATCCTGTCCAGTGAAGAAGGGAAGAGGTTAAAATTTTATGAACCAACCAACAACTAACTCTACAAGCTTAATCAATTGTCACTTGAAAGGTTATCGTCGCCAATGCAGTTGGACCCATATTGCCGATGCTAACGACAATTGACCCAGCCGTCACGGCGACCTGGTCTGCATCAGCCGCATCGGTTTTTGCGGCGCCATTGAGAGTGACGCTATCCGCTATGTAGGTAGTATTTGCCGGTACAGAATCAGCGACTACAACATCTGTGGCAACTCCTGAACCGATATTCTCGACAGTTATCGTATATGTTAGAACCATGCCGGGTGGTTGCTCACCTGTTGGACTGACTGTTTTGTTAATATTCAGCACAGGGGCGATAACAGTAGTGGTAAGGATTGCAGAATCTGAACATCCGCCTTCGGCACCAACAGCAGTGAGAGTAGTAGTATCTACCGTTCCATCGCCTGTTCCAGGTGGTACTGTCGTCACGGCAAGGTAATTTTTACTTTCACCGGCATCCAACGAGCCAGTATCAGGGTTTCCATCGCCATCAGAATCTGTTGCAAGGGCATCGCCATCATCTAATATCCCATTTCCGTTAGCATCGACGTAGAATTCCCACGTCCAGCCAGCAGTTGATACTATATCGCCATTGAAAATGTTTGCCGAATTCCCTGTATTCGTCACCGTAAACGCATACACGACAGTATCGCCGGGGTTCCCAGATTTCGCCTGGTCTGGTTCAACCAGCACTCCGCAAACCTCCCCGGGAATCACAGGCGGCCCTGGTACTACTACTGGAGGTTGCTCAACATCGTTTTCATCGTTGTATTCACCTGTCACCACGTTGGAGATTTGAGTGCCGGCAAGGACACCTTCAGTGACTTGCACTTTGAAGGTGATAGTGCCAGGTTCACCCGGCGCCACATTACCCACGTAGACAATTACGGTATTAGCTGAAAATTCACCCTGGTCATCCCCTGCTGCATCAGTTTGAGACACACCATTCAGAGTGATGCTGCCAGCGACATAAGTCGTTTCAGCCGGAATGGGGTCAGTAATTACTAAGTCTTTGACAGCAGCCGTTCCAGTATTGGAATATTCGATAGTATATGTAATAGTGTCACCGGGTAAGGGATTTGTAATATCCACTGTTTTATCAATCGTCAGGACAGATGCCGAAACAGTTGTGGTATACGTTCCAGAATCTGTACAGGAGGCTGGGTCAAACCTACTCGTCGCTGTAAGGGTTACCGTATCTGTTGTTCCATCCGGCGTCCCCGCGGGAATGTCAACGACGACAATCACTCGGTATATCCCGTCAGCAGGCAATTGCGGGGTGCTGGTAATCGGGCCGGCGTCTATTTCTGGCTGGTCCAACACACCGTCACCATTGGCGTCAAAGTAGATGTTGGTGGTATATCCATTGCCGCTGACAGCAGTCAGATCAAAGGTGTCGTCACCATTACCTGTGTTGGTAATCGTCACAGGATAATGAGCAATCGAGCCAGCCAACGCCGCTTCGCTTCCTGTGGATGGAGAAATATCCACACCGCACACCTGCGCAACTACTGTTGTCGTATCTGAACTGACAGGCGGTAATGGGTTCCCATTCACATCTTTGAAGGTAGCTGTAGCTGTGTTTTGAATAATGCTACCTGCTGGCGTGCCTACCGCGAGGGCGGTGGAGACAAAACTCCCACTCAATCCTGCGATAAAAAGCACTACCAGAAGATTTAAAAACTTGACTTTCATGGTTATTCCCCTTATAATTCATATGTGGTGTTTAAATATAATTTTATATGGTGTTCAAAATAATGAATGATGTTTTGAGGCAAAGGGCGAAGGGGTAAGTGAGTGTGTAGCTCCTTACCCATTTGCCCTCTTGCCCCTTTATTCTCGCACTTTGGCTTGAAACGAAGCCTTAATCAATTCCCCAGCGTTGATAGGTTCAACAACATCCCACTTAATATGAGTCACATTACCTTCCGGTTGTGGTTGGAATGGATTCCCCCCATCTATGCTGTATGTAATTTGCGTCCGTTCTCCTGATGCGCTATCCGGCAGATATTCGATGCGGCTCGGGAGTGGGTCTAAGATAGAACCGTCAACCGCTTTTCCTGTGCCGATATTTAAGCATATCAATTGATAGGTGAGTACCTCTCCCGGATATGCCTCCTTCTTATCAACTTCCACAACTACTGAAAGCTGTGGCTTTGAATTGCCCGTAGTCAAATAATCCGCTATATTTCTAGCTTGCTCGAGGACAAATGAGACATTCTGACTGGTTGCAACTGCAAGCGTCATTTGTCCTATCTCGACATTAGGGCGATTAGTCTTCGCGCTCTGAACCACAACTGGCTTCCATGTAGCGGTAGATACAGTGAAATTCTGTTCCTCTGGAACGCCATCAGTAGAAAGAGCCGCGAGTTCGGGGGTATAAGCTTGCACTAAAATCGGCCAACCATCGTATCCTGCCTGCTTGTTCACAGTATACACCGCATTTCCATTTTCCGAAAAAGCATAATCGTCACTTCGATGCCTTTCTGTAAAGCGCAATTTAAGCGTCCCAGGAAGGCGATTCATAATCTCGAAGCTCATGACTATTTTGCTGCCCTTGGGTAGATTCGGGTCTGCTATCAATTTAATTATCCGAGTTAATTTTAAATCATACCCTTCGGGATTAACTCCGTAGCGCGTAATAAGCGTTTTTTTATCCAATTGTTCATTGCTAATCAACTCACAACCCTGGTCTTTGGTCAGGCCCAGCATCTCGTTTTGGGTTATTTGCTTTACGAGTTTGTCAGCCTCTACATCATAGAGCTCGTAAACCCAGAAGGTATCGCCTTCTTTTGGGTTGAATACAATTCCGAATTCATCAGTTGTTTCACCTTCCGGAGTTTTTTCCAAAGAGGCTGTGATGAAAGGCATCATCTTATCTTCACCCTCGGGTGCCTGAAGTTGCTGATAAACCTGGAAGGTGTAATCGCCAAAATCCCATGCAATATCGGCGATTGCTACACCTGTCCATGCCATAAAAACGATTATTACGCTGATTGTTATTGAAAAACCGAAAGTTCTCATTGTTAAACTCCTTTTTTTTGTTTTTTCTACCATTGTAACTTGACTTTGTTACTTTAGTTTGACAATGTTACATTAGAAAAGAATCCAGTTGTAGCCTGATTGCTTCGTACCTCGCAACCTTCGGCTTCGGCTTTCTAAGTTGGCTGGAAAGGAGCCTCATGCGCTTAAACCAAGATAGAATCTTGGGCTACGCTGAAATCTAACATTGTCGAGTTAGTTAATTTTGACCTGTAGAGTTAAAGTTCCACTACCTCCCAGTGGAAGGGGTACAGTCAACAGCCACATGATAGCAGTCACAGGCGCTATCTCTAATGAGTCAAATACACCTCCATCAACGTGTTGGAATGTAATTGTTGTGCCCGCTCCGGATGCGCTACCTATCACATACGTTGTATTTGCCGGGATTGAATCAATAAAGTACACATCCCTGGCATTTCCATCTCCAATGTTTTCATAGGTCAATGTATATGTGAGAATTTCATCCGGGTCTGCTGACGTTTTGTCAACAGTTTTTGTAACCGTGAAAAGTGGTTGTGCCACTGTCGTCGTTGCCGTGACAGTTGCTGTGTTGCCTGTATCCGTAAGCGCGTCATTATATTCTGTGACCAACGTATCGCCTCTTTGGACATTAAACACCCCATCATCATTCGTACCAGCAGTTGTACCATACGTCGTATTTACAGTCGCCACAAACACCCCTGTGTCCGGTCCTGTCTCAGTATACGTCAGCAATTCCGTTTCACCGGTGACTGTATTTGTTGTCACCAGTTGGAAAGTCTCTGATACCCCAAGGTCGATGTTTAAATCTGCGTCTGTCACCGTAATCGTGATGACGTCACCGGGGAGTATAGGCGTTGTCGATATAATCGTGCCTGTGGTTCCTTTAACAGTCGTGGAAACCGTTGTACTGACTCCGCCAGGTATTTCAAAGCTTGTTAGGGTTGCCGTATTGTCGATAGAAAAGCCCACGGGTGCATCGGAATTGACTGTTACCTGAAAACTAACACTGCCCGTTGCTTGTACCGGTAGAACTCCGAGGTCCCATGTCAATGTATTGGTTCCGCTATCGTAGGCGCCGCCTCCGGTTGCAGAACCCGCGACGTAAGTTGTGTTGATAGGAATTACATCCGTGAGAATCGTATTGGTGGATTCCGCATCTCCGGTATTCTGATAAGAGAGAGTGTACGTGAGGATTTGATTGGGTGAAGCGCTTCCCTTGTCCACATTTTTGCCAATTACCAAAATTGGAGAGATAACGTCAAGACCCGTATCGCTTGTTTCTGTGGAGGAAATGGGGGCGCCCGTTGCAGGGTCGTTTCCATTGGCAACAGCGGTATTTAATGTTCGATTGCCGCCGCCTGTGTTCGTGAAGTAACCGGTGACGGTAAAAATTAATGTCTCCGTCGCACCATTATACACATCGCCAATCGTCCATGTGGTCGTTTTATCACCGTCCCAAACCGCGTTTCCTGTGGAAACAGAATCGATGGTAACAGATTCTACCACATCTAAATGCAACAAATCTGTGACAACAACATCAGAAATTGTTCGGCCAGCGGTATTGGAAACTTGCAATTGAATTTGCCAGGTGTCGGAAACCCGCACTCTGGCTTTTGTCGGGCCGCTCAATATCGTTTTGGTGAGTTCAAGGTTGCCTGGTGTAGTAGTACTTCCCCCGAGCACAGTAGTGGGTGCTCCCCAAGCTTCTGCGAAGCTAGCAGGGTCTCCGCCCATAATATCTTTGTTATAATTAGTGGCATTAGCTGAAGTGGCAAATACAAACTGAAGTGGAGTTGTCTCGGTAACTCCAAGCAATGCCACAAAGTCACTATAAGGTACAGCCCAATCGCTAAAATAATCTACATCACCTGTGAAGGTTGACTCTGCCATGACACTTCTCGCATTTGTGGATGTTAGATACGCGGCATTTGGAGCGCCTCTTCCATCAGTGCCTTCCGCTGCATCTTTCCAAGAATCCAATAGTTTATCGGTGTTCTCTATAATAACCACCTGTTCCCCGACGCCATCCAATGAAATAATCCATTCAAAATCATGTGGATTCTGGTCTGTATTGACAAGAACAACCCATGCATATTGCTTAAATCCACCCCTGGCAAAAGGCTCGCCATCCACACGTTCGCGAAAGAAGATAGTCGTTCCATCGTAAGCAAAATAAACGGCGGGAATGGCGCCATTCCCCACCAGGTCAGTGGAAGTGGGTGCTTCATCCCCCGGCGGGTCATTTATGTCACTTACAGCATAGGGTGTCCAAATATCAGGCCAAATCACAGCTTGAGCTTCGGAAAGCGAAATCAAAAGACTCAGGGAGATAAAGAATGACAATATGATAAAGTATCGATAAAAATATGTTTTTTTTGTTTTCATAACCATTACGGCGACTGAAACAATATTTCGATTGCTTTGTGCATTGCCGTTATCGTCTTGTACCGGAAATCCACTTTTTAGTAAGTGCCGTAATCACTGTTGTAAAGGTGAAGTTACAATCTACACAGGGTTACCCTGGCGCGTGCGATCGCACGCGCGGCGAGCCAGCTACAGGCAAGCATAGTTTACTTGCGGTGTTATCGCGCAAAGCGAAACCTTCCGCGATGCAAGTTTACAGTTGGTTTTTCTTAGCTTGCCAGCACATCTCAAAGCAAAAACTGTGCAGCTACCTGCTGTATGGTACGTCTGTGCTTGCTTACCGCCTGCTGGCTGATTTTCAGATGTTCACCTATCTCCTTTTCGGTGAATCCATCTAGCAGATAATCTAAAATCTTTCTCCGTGTCTCTGTTAGTTTGGCTTTAATTTTATCTACCAAATCCGAGATAACTATCTCCGATTCGTACTCGTTGTTGCCAATTATCGGAATGATTTCTGAACTTCCATCGGGAAGGGAAGTATATAAATTCTCGATGTGGATATCTGGTCTTTGCTTGCTATCAATGCTTTTACCACGTTTTAGATAGTTGATTGCACAATATCGGCAACCATTTAAATACCATGCTTCACTTTCATCTGGACATTCGCGTTTAACCTGCCAAAGATGAATCGACATTTCTTGATATAGGTCCCATTGTAAATCTTTATCTTTAATTAGTTTCTTAGCAATAGCCATTAACTTTTTATCAACTTTTGAAAATCCCATGTCATCCCCTCTCAAATAAAATAATATTAAGTCTTCTTTACGTAAATTAGAAGATGTGTATAAAGTCTTACAATTCTTCGGAACATTATTCTTAATTCACGTTTTAGGATACGTTTTAATGCATTTTGCTCATCTGGCAGCGATTCAGAAAATAGATTATGCAAATAGATAATCCTTGAAGCACTACTTGCAATGGAATTCATCGAATCATACAGGCGGGATTTACTCATGATATTACCTTCCTTTCATATTAACTTTTCCGCTTACTTAAGTAAACAAAAAAACTAAAAAAATATACAACCTTTTTGATAAAAAAAAATCATCAAAGTGTTTTTCTAAAATCCCTCTCCATGATTCTATAAAAAAAAATGGCTTGTGAAGTATTATTATCGCAAGCCATTTTGGAAATCTTATTTTGAGGACCCACGGGCTTTTGATATTAAAATTTGTTTTTTACCCTCTGGATTATGCGAAAGATCCGGAATAACTTCCTATTCCACGAAATAATTTACTATACTGGTTATGGATTTTATGATATACTTCTCCTCATAGCGCGTATGATAGCACATGGGCTAATAGGAGGCAATAAAAAGGAAAAAGCAGTAAACAATCAACCCCGATTCTCGGGATGTCGCGCAATTTATCCTGATGAGATTGCTTCGACTCCTCGCAACGGCTCCACTTGTGTCGGATGCTCAGAAATCCGCAACTGTAGCCGAATTCGCCAAGAATTCGGGACTTCGGCTACGAATTCGGGATGTCCCGAAGTCTCGTGACTCTTTCTTTCGTGACTGACTTCAGCTACAATCGGCTTATACCGATTTAGTTTTGAGATTTCCCATCCTAGACTGAAACTGATGCTGACGAAAATCCCATCGTAGCGATGAACGCAGTGAATCGGCGAAGCAGCAGTTCATAGCCCCTTGTGGGCGTTTCAGACGGGGACAAGCCCCTAGACTACGTCAATATGGGAACGAACAATCCTAAAGCAGTATTAGTCAGCAACATTCGTGTTAGGGGAGTAAATCCTAAATACTGAACGGCAAGTTTTCTAAAAAAAAAAGTGCAAAACTATAAATATAACAAAAAGAAAAAGCCGAAGTTCCCACTGCGACCGGTTATTATCGCGATTATTCTAATACCGCTCAATAGTTATTGGATTGCTTATCAGGAAGTAGCGTGGTATGCGCGATTAACCTATGTTGTACCTTTTCCGAATGTTATTTTGACTGTTTTTTTACTGACTGCCTTCAACGCCTTATTATCCCGTTTTTTGAAAAGCGCGCTTACTCACGGTGAGCTTCTAGTCGTCTATATCCTGCTTTCCATTTCATCAGCCATTTCAAACAATCTTATGCTAGCCGAAGTCATCCCATCGTTTGGATATGCCCATTGGTATGCGACGCCGGAAAATGAGTGGAAAGAGGTTATCTGGAAGTATCTACCGGATTGGCTTACAGTTAATGATAGAGATGTCTTGAGAGGATACTATGAGGGAGAGTCATCGCTTTACAATATACGTACTATCCGAACATGGCTATCTCCGATAGTAGCATGGTCGTGTTTTACCTTCGTGATGGTGTTTGTCATGCTATGTATAAGCGTCGTTTTACGCCGACAGTGGACTGAAAATGAGCGGTTGACTTATCCGACAATCCGTTTGCCTTTGGAAATGACTAATCCGAAATCAGGTTTTTTTCGCAATCGGCTGATGTGGATGGGATTCGCAGTGGCAGGAGGCATCTGTCTAATCAATGGCCTGAATGTTTTATATCCCTCGATTCCTCAGATACCGATAAAACGCCGGAGTATCAGTCACTATTTTACAAATAAGCCATGGAATGCGATGGGAGGTCTACATATAGGATTTTATCCGTTTGTAATAGGAATCGGATTTCTCATGCCGTTAGACCTATCTTTCTCTTGTTGGTTTCTCTTCCTTTTTCGAAAATTCCAAAGAATATTAATCAGCATTGTAGGGCTAACCAGCATTCCCGGCTTCCCATTTTTCAAAGAGCAGGAATCTGGTTCAGTCGTCGGTCTTTGTATAGCGGCCATCTGGGTTGGTCGAGGACATCTCAAGCGTGTATTGATAGGCGTGTTCCGCAGTGGCGCGGTGGATGATTCTGATGAGCCTATGCGTTACCGAACAGCAATTTTGGGTATTATTGTCGGTTTTATTTTTCTCGTCGTATTTTCAGTTCGGATTGGAATGTCCATTTGGGCATCGCTGGTTTTCTTTGTCATATACTATGCTATATCTATTACAATAATGCGCGTTCGTGCGGAATTGGGGTTCCCTGTTCATGCGTTTGAACCTATTCACGCAAATGAAATTCTCCCAAACACACTAGGTTCGCGCCGGTTTAATCCGGGAGACCTGACGGGTTTCGCTCTGTATGCCTGGTTTAATAGAGCATATTCCAGTCATCCCATGCCACACCAACTGGAGAGTTTTAAACTAACAGATAGTACACCGGAAATAAGACGAAAGCAGCTTTCTGCATTTATAATGTTAGCAGCTTTTTTAGGTATATTCGCCTGTTTTTGGGCTTATCTGGATATTTATCATAGGCATGGCGCTATGTCAGGATTTGGCGACTGGCCAAATTTATGGTACGGCAATGGAACTTATCGCCTTCTAGACAATTGGCTTACCCATCCCTCGCAAATAAACTACGGTTCCGCAGGTTTTATGGGAGTTGGAGCGATATCCGTTCTATTTTTAGCGATGATGAGATTGCGTTTCTTTTGGTGGCCTTTCCATCCTCTCGGATATGTAATTTCTCTCAGTTATTGGATTAATTATATTTGGCTCTGTTTACTTATTAGTTCAGTTTTGAAGTGGATTATCGCTAAATATGGCGGACTTAAATTGTATCGTCGGGCATCATATTTTTTTCTAGGGTTAGTCCTTGGGGATTTTGTTATCGGAAGTTTATGGCTGATGTATGGAACATTGTTTAATACAACAGTATATGTTTTTTGGCCATAACACAGGAACACATTGTCCTTGCAATTTTTTTGTGCATCTGATATGCTTTGGAGAGAAATTAGGCCGAAGCTTTTCTGAATATAGAAGTTGAATAATGTAGAGAATAGAACGGGGGATAAGATATGAAAGACAAACTTAAAACGAATTACGAATTACGAATTACGAATTACCCCCGCTTTAATTGGAAGGGGATTTGAACCCCCACCTGTCTGCCAAGGCACAGGCAGGCCAATT
>SDBU01010326.1_pt1 | contig 10362 bp, 10 predicted proteins | sample 2277071 | NCBI WGS metagenome assembly SDBU01 (sample SAMN10397929, study PRJNA504765) | marine sediment metagenome | isolation source: marine sediment core GS08_GC12, 126 cmbsf | place: Arctic Ocean: Gakkel Ridge, Loki's castle | collected 2008 | reverse complement strand
TATCTACACGGGCGCCTTCGCCTATCCGGAACGAGTCAGCTTCGATGATTTGATGAGCGCGGTGGCCTTCAACATTCGATCGACCGATCCAGCCGTGGGTGCGGGCACACCAGCGGGGATTTATCTTGCCGCCCTCGATGACGGCATCGCAGAGCTTATTCTTCCCGGGGATTGGAGATCCGTGGAGTGGTGGCAGGGCAAGGGGGTGTTCCTTGCGAATGGGGAGGGTGGTACGGTCTTCATCCGGCGCACGGGCGAAGTTGTCAAGCGCATGGATGAAATCGTCGATCCGGTAGCACTTTCACCAGAAGGGGGATGGATGGTCTCTTATGGCGAGGGTGGTGTTGGGGTTTACACACACATTGGCGTGTTTATCCAGCAAGTTCATGAGGGAGCGGTGGCAGAGGTCATCTGGCAGCCAGACGATGCTGGGTTCTTTCTTGAGGCGTATCAGGTGAACAACCCTGATGTGGGCCATCAACTCTATTACCACGATATGAGCGAGTGGGAGCTTCAACTTGTGGATTTGGATACCAGGGGAGGTTACTTCTGGATCGGGACTCCGGCGGAGAGTCCATAGCCTTGGATGGTGGGTAAGCTGGCCGGGCTAAACTTCTTTTGATTGAGCCGTTGCTATCGGTTACCCTCCCGGAGGTCTACTTGCACGAATTTGGTCGGTGAAAATATTTGGCAAACCTCCGGGAGTGTTAAAGTGGATTGGGACCTAATCAATGGTCAGCAGTACCGGGCAGTGATCGGAATCATGCACGTCAGAAAGTATCTCTGCAGCGACGATGCTCTCTTTGAGATCTGGTGAGGTGAAGAAGTAATCCAGACGCCAACCGACGTTGCGCTTTCTCGCCTTTTCCCAATATGCCCACCAACTATAAGCTTCTGTTTTCTCTGGGTGCAGGAAGCGAAAGGTATCGATATAACCCTGTTCGACGATCTTGTCGAGCCATTCTCGCTCAATGGGCAGAAAGCCGGTTGATTTCTGGTTTTCTTTCGGTCGGGCGAGATCGATCTCACGATGAGCTGTGTTGACGTCACCACAGAATATGATTTGCTTCCCCTGTGATCTAAGCTGATTGCAAAACTCAAGGAACGCCTCTTTATACGCCATCTTAAACGGCACGCGGCTGTGATCCCTGGATCCATTGGGGAAATATGCAGTGATGAGCACATATTCATCGAATTCTGCGACAATTGTGCGTCCTTCCCGATCATATTCGTCGATTCCAAGGCCAATTTGAACCGAATTTGGTTCAATGCGGGTGAAAAGGGCGACTCCGCTGTAACCTTTTCGTTCTGCACTGGCCCAATAAGCATGGTACCCAGGGGGATTTCTAAGTTCTTCATCCAGTTGGTCGGGATGGGCCTTGGTCTCTTGAATCCCAAGGATGTCGGGTTTGGTTTGGTGAAGCCAATCGAGCAACCCTTTTTTCTGGGCGGCGCGGATTCCATTTACGTTCCAGGAGTAGAGTGTGGGCATGCTGGAATTGTAGTGTATTTTTAGGCGAAGGGAAGTAAGATGATGAGCAGAGCAATCAGTAATCAGCCATCAGCATTCAGCATATCGCGCGTTCACGTGTATAACTAAAAGGCTGAGAGCTGACGGCTGATTGCTATTAGCATTACTAGATGAGGAGGGTCTGAGCATGAAAAACCGGAAGTTGGGAAGGACGGGTTTGAAAGTCTCTGAGCTCTGCTTGGGGACTATGCAATTTGGTTGGACGACGGATGAGGCGGCTGGTTTTGAGGTGATGGATGCCTTTGTAGAACTCGGGGGGAATTTCATCGATACGGCCGATGTGTACTCATGGTGGGCAGAGAATAACCCAGGCGGTGTAGCGGAGCAAATCATCGGTCGTTGGATGAAGGAGCGAGGCAATCGGCAGGAGGTTGTCCTGGCCACAAAGGTTAGGGGCAAGATGTGGGAAGGGCCCAACGGCGAAGGCCTGAGCCGCGCGCACATCATGCGGGCGGTGGAAGACAGCCTGCGCCGCTTGGATACCGATTTCATTGATCTTTATCAGACTCATTGGTTTGATGAGGACACGCCCATTGATGAGACGCTGAGAGTCTTAGAAGATTTGGTGCGTCAAGGTAAGGTGCGCTATATCGGCGCTTCGAATTATCCTGCCTGGCGGCTGATGGAGTCGCTGTGGAGTGCTGAAGTGAACGGCACGCCGCGATATGACTCCCTGCAACCCCATTACAATTTGGCCCGCCGAGACGATTTCGAGCGTGAGCTCAAGGAAGTATGTGAGAGATATGAGATCGGCGTGATCCCTTACTCACCTCTGGCGGGCGGTTTCCTCACGGGTAAATACGACCGGGAAGTGGTTCCAGAAAGTGCACGCGCGGAGGGCGCCAAGAAAAAGTACTTCAACGAGAAAGGCTGGCGAGTGTTGGATGCAGTGCGCGAGGTCGCCGAGGAAGCCGGCTCCACCCCGGCTGCTGTGGCACTCGGGTGGCTTTTAACCATGCCCGTTATTTCATCGCCCATTGTTGGGGCTAATTCCGTGGAGCAATTGAAGGGTAGTTTGGCGGTCGTGGACCTGTCGCTCAGTGAAGCCCAGGTGGAGAAGTTGAACGAGGCGTCGGAGTGGAGGGAGGAGTAAATCTGCGGCGGCATGGGAGCCGCCGCTCTCGGTTACCCTCCCGGAGGTCTACTTGCACGAATTTGCTCGGTGAAAATATTTGGCAGACCTCCGGGAGGGATAAGATCAGAGATTCACAAGGGCTTCCTCCCAACATAAAGCCCTCTGCCCGCAATCCCCTCCTCATCGTAGATCACCTCAAGCCCTTGGGATACAAAAGACTGCTTGGTTTCTTCGATCTCAAACAACCCCAATTCATGCCGTTCGGTAAAGTGCTCTGTGCCTTCAGCAGTACCAATCAGGAAATGAAAATCGAAGGATGAGAGACACCCCTCTTTCAAACTGGTGTTCATGCGCACAATTTTTAGGTCGGGCTCATCGATGAACATGGTATGCACGCTGCCGGGTTTCCAAGCATCTGGAGTGAACCACGCTTCGATCAGGAGCAAACCGCCCTGAACCAGATGTTTTTCCATAGAGGCAATTGCCCGGTACCGCAAGCCACGTCTAAGAGGCGCTTTCCGTCTGAGCGCAGGTGTTCTTCGATGAATAGCTGGAGCTTTTCGGTTTCCGCGGCGTAATCTTTATGGGCGTATATCTTGTCGTAGTACTGATAAGACTTATCGAACATTGCCCTCCTCAAGATCGGGTTCAACGCGATCCTCATCTGCAGGAAGCTTCTGAAGGTATGCCCGATGCCAAAGGTCGCCAATGATGAGCGTTGCTGCCCCAGCGGCGATGGCAATTTTTAAGGCATCGGCGTAGCGAGGGATGATGTCAATTGCCCAGAGAAGGTAGGGTAGGAAGAACAGTGCCGCTCCAATAAGCGCAATAATCGGCACCCTCATCAAGCTTCCACGATGGTGTTTATACATTGCGGCAACGTGCATGATTGTGAAGAGCGCCGCGATCCCGAGCGTAACCATGATGAGGCTCCAGCACAAGATCTCAGCCATGTCGTACCTTCCCGAGGTGACGATCGAATTTGGCGAGAAGGTGATCGTGGAGAACACCCAGAACATCCACACCACCGCAATTATGATGAGAAATGGTGTGTTCTTGATATTGCGCTGGATCAGTGTCATGAAACCCAACAAGGCAAAGCTCAAAGTGAGCGTAATTTCCACAATCAGCAATCTAGGAATGGAGCTCGAGTAGTCGGCGTCCATACGCATATGCATTCCAACACCCGCCCATTCCCAAGTCCCATCACTCACACGGACGAGCACTCCTCGATGACCCATGGCGAACAAGACATTTCCCGTCGCAGAATCCACAATAGCGTCCAGAGGGAGGGGCTGGATCGAAACAGGGTCAATTCGGGTTCTTTCGTAATAAATTTCTTCAGCTTCTTCAATCGGCTCGAGTGCGTACACCTCCTCCCAGATGCTTCCGCCGTCGACTGATCTTTCGATGTTGATATCTGCTGATACTCGATAGCGAACCTGATCATTGTTTGGATCGATGATCAGGTTGTTCTCAAAGACCGAACACTCATAGTCAGGGTCATTTTCCACTTCGGTCCACGTGAGCCCGCCATCGGTGCTGGCAAAATTGGTGTCATGCCGGGCATAATAGTGAATGGGCGTGGCGTGTGCGCGGAGAACCCCGTCCTCAAAACGTAAACAATCGATGCCAAGATTGACTTGAACGGGATCCGGCACTGAATTTGCAATCGTCAGGAATGCCGCAATCATCAGGGATGCCCAGCCAGCAGTCGAGAAAGAGCGTTCAGGTTGTGCGTTTTTCCGCCAGGTGCGCCATCCGAACCAGAGCGAAGCAAGCGCGATAAGGTCTGTGGGGTCTCGACGGATCACAATTGGAATACGAAGAAGCGCCTCTGCAGCAGATAAAAACCAACTATGAAAGCTGGGCAGCGTGTTCGCAAGAGCGAAGGTGCCGCCAGTCAGACCAAATGCCAGGATGCCGACGACCTTTTCTTGCTTCTTCCATTTCGGCGGAATAAGCCATGCCAGCAGCGCTGCGGCGACAAATGGTGCAAAGTACAACCAGGCGAAATCACCGATTTTTCCCGTCCACCAGCTGGGCCAAGCTTTTCGCAGGAGATGGTCATTGATAAAAAGGATTGCAATGGCTCCCAGGGTGATGGGATTTGAAAGAATTTGTATTGCCTTCCAAAACGCGCGGTTCTTCATGAGTTCCCCTCATAAAAAGGATGGGTCTGAGATAGCCAATTGAGGCATGGCGGGTTTCAGTTTTCAGTCACTATAACGTATTATAGTGCGCTTGAGAGTGCAACATCCTGGAGTAGGGTATTTTTTGCGAATTGTTACAGGATTACGAATAATTACAATCCGGTGTGGGCAACGTTTCCTATGGTCTAAAATATCTCTGTGGACTTCGACCTTGCTTGGCAGGGAATGAGTCTTGAAATGTATGGGTATGTTAAGATAGACGGCGAGCATAATTCGTAGTTGAGCAGCAACTCCGACTCGTAAAAGCCCGTGGATCAAAAAAGCTGAAAGGGCTATCTCTCACATCGACTTTGAGTGCGGATCAATGATTGAAATTGAAAATTTACAAAAGGTCATAGAGCAAAATACCGTGCTCGATATCCCCGAGCTGAAGATTAAGCCCGGAGAAATCGCTGCCCTGGTCGGGCCAGCCAAGAGTGGAAAGGGCACACTCCTGAGCATCCTGATTGGCCAGACGCGACCGACACTGGGCAGCGTTCGACTGGACGGCATCGATCCTGCGGCCGAACAGAGTAGTTTCAGCAAGAAAGTTGGCGTGTTGTTTTTTGATGACAGCCTTTACGAAAGTCGCTCCCCCAAGTCAAATTTGAACTTCCATTGCCGGCTGCGAGGGCTTCCAAAGTCGCGTGCAGGGGAAATCCTCTCAAAGGTGGGTCTTGCGGATCATGCAAATGCAAAATTAGACAAGCTTTCTAGTGGGCTTGCCAGGCGGCTGGCTTTTGGCCGTGCAATTCTACATGACCCCACCATTCTTTTACTGGTCGATCCCCTTGCGCGCTGCGATGAAGCCTCTATCACGCTTCTATCCAAATTGATGCGGGAACATGCCGATGGGGGGGCGACATTACTCATCCTGGCTGAGGATGTAACCAATCTTCAGGGTTTGTGTGACAGCATCCACATGCTCAACAACGGTCGTATAGTTGAGACCCTCGAACCTGGTGATGAGAGTGAGCCCAATTTCCTTTCAAGATTCCGGTGCGTTTGGAGGGGCGGGTGGCGCTCATCAATCCTGGTGATATTCTCTATGCCGATGCAGAGGAAGGGCGTGCTTACCTACATACGACTGAGGGTGCGCTTCCTACTCAATTTACGCTGAGCGAACTCGAGCAACGCCTGGCGCGCAGCGGTTTCTTTCGTGCTCATCGAGGATATCTGGTCAACCTGCAGCATGTGACCGAGGTGATCCCTTTCACGCGCAATAGCTTCAGTCTTAGATTGGATGACGATGAGGGAACACTCATACCTTTGAGTAAGTCAGCCGCGAGCGAATTGAGGGATCTTTTAGGCTACTAACGCTCAGCAGATGGGTGCCTGCGTAATCCATACCCCGGTCTGATATGGGAACTCCTATTACCCCTACACAGAATTGATAGTCCTTTTGCTGAATGTCCATACATGCTCTGCTTATGAAAATTGCCATAAAAAGCGGTCCATTCTATGGAGAGTAATTCGCATCTTTGGTTGATGTTTAAGCGATGCTCCTCCACAATTATGGAATGGGGTGCAACTTATTTGTTTGGAGCCGCGTAGCATTACTGAGGACATTCATAGGCATCGATTCTCGCTGGTTGAATTGACTGCATCAACAAGCGAATGATGTACGAAGGAAGGAACAGAACTTTAGCGGACATTGATGGAGATAAGACCCTGTCAGAAAAAACCGGAGTGCGAATACCCGAAGAAATCACACATAAGGCACCTCGCCTTCTCTCTGTTGACGCGCTGCGGGGCCTGATCATCGTCTTCATGGCGCTTGACCATGCCAATTATTTCATCGCCCACAAACACTCCCCGGGAGAGTACTGGACTGGCGGCTTCCCGGCATATACCGACACATTTGCGTTCCTCACTCGCTTAGTAACACATCTTTCCGCCCCGGGATTTTTCTTCTTAATGGGGATGGGGATGGTCTTATTCGCTAACTCCAGGCGAGAGCGAGGCTGGAGCACGCTGGATTTACTCAAACATTTTTGGATCCGGGGTGCTATGCTGATCGCTCTGCAACTGCTCATTGTCAATCGAGCTTGGGAACTCTCTCCCAACCAGATCCATCCTCAGGTTTTTGTGAGTGGTGGAAGCGAAGGAGTTGATGATGAAACGTCCGATACTCTCTTTTTATCCTCCCGGAGGTTGGCGAACCAAAGGTTCGCGTAAACCTCCGGGAGGATAATCGGTATGATAATCCTAACAATCCCAGGTGTAGGGCGACTGGCAACGTGCGTCAGCACGCGTCGCCCTTACGACTAATTTCCAATAAGGGAATAGTAACAAGTGCCTCTTTTTAGAAAGTCCCTACATTGACGTTAAGCCTTGCGAAGGTTTAAGCTAACCAAAGGTTAGCCAACCTTCGCAAGGTTAGAAATTGTTATTAAGCAAAATGGGATGGCTTGAGCCGCCCGTTGTCCAAAAGGCCCTAAATCCATCGAAAAACACGGCTGATTTTTCCTCCATTCGACCCTCAAAAACCTCCATTCACACCCCCCAAGCGCCGTTTGGCGCTTTTTTGTTGAAACGTTTTTTCCTTTTTTATATAGTGCGGTCAGAAATCGAGCGGTCTGGTGAATTGAACGATCACCGGATACCTAAATAGGAGAAAATTGAGATGCAGAAGAATTACGAGCAGGAAGCCTTGAAAAGAGAGACCATGGGTCAAGGAATGGCCATTGGTATGGTGCTGTTCATACCCGTCGGGGTCATCTTTTCGATCTTGATCGGCAACTTCGCTTTCATTGGTATGGGACTTCCCCTTGGAGTAGCTGTTGGAGTTGCCATCGGTGAGGACCTTTACAAGCGTAAAATAAAGGAGTACGACAATGAAAGCGATTGAAGTTGACGAACTACACAGGTACTACAACGGGGTGAAAGCAGTACGAGGCATCACCTTCGATGTGAACTACGGCGAGATCTTCGGTTTTCTCGGTCCGAACGGCGCCGGGAAATCAACCACAATCAAAGTGCTCACCGGCCAGCTTAGGCCAACTTCGGGCTCTGCGAAGGTCGTCGGGTGCGACGTGGTCGAGCAGCGCCAGGAGTTCAAACCTCAGATCGGTGTGGTGTTTGAGTATCAGAATCTGTACGAGCGTCTTTCCGCCTGGGACAACCTGCGCTTCTCTGCCAGACTCTACGGAGTAAAGAAAGCGCGCATCGATGATGTGCTGGCGCAAGTCGGGCTTCTGGAACGGGCGAAAGACCGGATCAAGAAATATTCCAATGGAATGAAGCAGCGTTTGCTCATCGCCAGGGCGCTTCTGCACCAACCCAAGGTGCTCTTCCTGGACGAACCGACGCGCGGCCTGGATCCAGGTGTGGCACGCGAGATCCGCTCCATCATCGCCGAACTGGCAGCGGGTGGGGTGACGGTCTTTCTGACCACCCACTATATGGAGGAGGCCGACCGCTTGAGCGATCGGGTTGCGATCATCGATCAGGGCGAAATCGTGGCAATCGATACGCCGCAGAATCTCAAGACTATTCATGGCGAGAACGATCGCGCCACATTGGAAGATGTCTTCATCAAACTCACCGGAAAAGACCTGTACTGAGCAGGACGGAGGATCCGTTCTCGGGTTTATGAGGTGCGAGATGCCACGTATTTCTAACAACAACCGAAATCATCTGAATATTGCAGTCATTGTAAAAGAGAGAGGTAAATCATGTCTAATGAAATGGGTTTCTCGAGCGGACCAACGGTTTCGAGGGCGCGCTTGATCTGGGCCATCGTTGCCAAGGATTTCGTGGACAGCTTGAAAAACCGCAAGCTGCTTACCAACATATCTGTAGTTGTGTTTCTGGTGTTGCTCTATCGCTTTCTGCCTGTTTTGGGAAGCGCCAATGATCCGGCTAGAGTTTTCCTCTATGATGCCGGTGCATCGTCCATCGTCCGAGAGCTCGAAAGGAGCGATGCCGTACGGCTGCGATCTGTGGAGTCCTATGATGAGATGCTGCGCCAGGTGGGTCGCGAAAACTTGCGCACCATCGGCCTGGTCCTGCCAGCGAATTTTGATCAACAGCTTAATGCGAATGAGGATGTCGAGCTGGAGGCGATCATTGATCACTGGGTAAGTGATGAGGATAAAGCCTCCATGCAAGCGGAAGTTGAAGCGGAGCTGGCCCGGCTTACGAGCGCATCCGTGGAGCTGAGCGTTGGACGCCAGTCGATTACTCAGGCGGATGGGGCTTTTGCCTTCATGATCGCACTGGGTCTGCTCGTCGTGATGGGAATGATGGGGATGATGTACACGCCACAGCTCGTGGTCGAGGAGAAGGAAGGCCGCACCATCGACGCGCTGAAGGTCTCACCGGCGACGATGACGGACATGCTCATTGCCAAAGGGCTGGTCGGCGGAGCATACAGCCTCCTGATGGCAGTTGCGGTGTTGGTTGCCTACGGACATCTCGTGCAGCATTGGTGGGCGATGATCGGGGCGATGCTCGCCGGAGCGTCCTTCAACGTAGCCATCGGATTACTCCTGGGGGTTTGGTTGAAAGACACTCGCCAGGTCGGCCTATGGGGCTTCATCATCTTCCAGCCCCTGATCCTCACCACGATTCTGGGGCTGTTTGAGGCGGTCCCTGAAGGTGTTCGGAACACTATGCGCTGGTTCCCAACGGTGGCACTGGGAAATGCCGCTTCGCAGTCGATCACTGCGAGCGTGGATCTTGGCCAGTACTTTCTCTCCCTGCTCATTATGGTCGCCTGGGGTGCGCTCTTCTTTGGGCTGAATGCCTGGCTTTTGAAGCGGGCAGAGAAGTGAGTGATGTTGCAATGGGAAAGGGTGTTGCTGCTTGAATGTTCAGTGGACCCTTCTAAGGACCTCTTCTGAAAAATGCGATTTGAGGCGAGAAGGCAGGAGCAATAAAGGATGAATAGCATGACGGGAGTAGGAAAAAGATTGGGCGAATGGGTTCGAATTGTTCTGGCGGTGGCCAGTAAGGACGTCGTGGATGCGATCAAGAATCGTGTGACGATTTCCATCATCCTGGGGGTGGCTATGATCGTGCTCTCCACCCAGGCCCTGCCGTTGCTGATGAAGCTGCGGCCGGAGAAGAAAGCCCTGGTGTACGATGCTTCGAGATCGGCCTTTGTTGAGGAATACGGACGAGGGGAGACATATCGCTTTATCGAGATGCCTTCGAGAGACATTATGCTGGATGAAATCGGGGGGATTGTCGCAGGCACCATCGGATTGGAGATGCCTGGAGATTTCGCCGAGGCGCTGGAGGGGAATGAGCCGCTGGAGATCGAGGTTTATTTTTCCCATGCGATGAAGCGCTCCGAGGTGGACGAAATGGTGACGTTCTTCTCCCGTGAACTGAGTGATTCCCTGGGTCGAGAGGTGGTGCTGGACGCTGAAGGCACCGAAGTCTATCCTAGCCCGGACGCTGGTGGGCATCCCTTCATGGTCAGCATCACTCTAGTGATGTCCGTTATGGTCGTGGGGATGTCGCTGGTGCCACTGCTGATGATTGAGGAGAAGGAGAAGCACACGATCGAGGTGCTGATGATTTCACCTGCGAGCTATGGACAGGTTGTCCTTGGC
>SDBU01010325.1_pt1 | contig 10362 bp, 7 predicted proteins | sample 2277071 | NCBI WGS metagenome assembly SDBU01 (sample SAMN10397929, study PRJNA504765) | marine sediment metagenome | isolation source: marine sediment core GS08_GC12, 126 cmbsf | place: Arctic Ocean: Gakkel Ridge, Loki's castle | collected 2008 | reverse complement strand
ATCTACAAATTATAGAAAAATGACTTAAGGTAATTCATTATACTAAAACGGAGTCATCTGCAACAAGTTAAGCCCTTTGGCATTTTGCTGAAGGGCTTTTTTCTTTTTTAAAAATTTTTACAGAAAAAGAAGGATTTTCAAAAGTTTTGTCGTATATATAGTATAGTAATAGATAATATAAATATATCTATTACATATACCATCAAGGTTAAAAGATTCGTCCCAACTAATATACCCAATTTCTAATTAATGATGCTTCAGTAATTATTTCATTAAACTACTCTTCCATATTACAGTCGTTTCGCTATATTTATTAAGGAATTAAGGTAGGATTTTTAGTAAACAAAATTGCCGTAATAGTGGATTATAAAGGGTTTGAAAGATTTTGCAAAGTCTTAATATTTAATGCTATAAAATGACATCGAAAAAGAGTTGAAAAAATTATAAAATAGCAGTATAATAAAACAACTATGAAAAGACAAAAACAAGCTCAAAAAATAAGCGAACAAATAAAAGATTTTTTAGAAAAAAACCGTGCAATTAAAGAGGCGTTGCGTGTGTTTGACATTTCCTATGACCAATATCAAAAAACACTTGAAAGTGAGTATAGTTATTATACTGATACCTCTACTTCGCCTAGTAAGGCCAGATTTAAAACTGGATAAAATCAAATGACAAGTTGGCAAGATATTCAAAAAGAAATAGAAGAAGCTCAACAAAAGATAAATCAAGTACCGCTCCAAGGTAGACGAGTGAGCGGTTTTGATGTGGTTAGACGAGCTAAGTATGATTTGGTAAAAAAAATTACTGGTCGCCCTCTTTTAGTATATGCTACAGCTTTTCATAATCCTGTAAAAGCTCAAATAGTAGCCCCGCTTCTTACGATTGATCTTTCGGATAAGGATGGTTTTTACGAAATAATCCGTAATATAAAATCTCAAGAAGTAGATGTTTTTGTGCATAGTCCGGGTGGCTCAGCCGAGGCTACAGAATCTATAGTTAAAATGCTTCGTAAGAAATTTAAAAAAGTCAGATTCATTGTTACCGGCGCCGCCAAAAGTGCGGCCACAATGTTGGCTTTGTCCGGCAATAGTATTTTGATGGACAGTTCAGCAGAGTTAGGCCCTATCGATCCACAAGTCAGAGTTCGAGGACGATTTTCTCCTGCCGGTTCAATAATTGAGCAATTTGATAGGGCGGCAGAGGAATTAAAAAAAGATCCCTCGCAATTGCCGGTCTGGATACCTATACTACAGGAATTTGCACCATCTCTTTTAGTAGAATGCAAAAATTTTATAAACCTCTCTAATACACTTGTTACTGATTGGCTTACGAATTATATGTTTCAAGGAGAAAAAGGGGCAAAAAAGGAAGCTAAAAAAGTTGCCGATTATTTAACCGATGAGAAGAACACCCTTTCTCATGCAAGAAGAGTAGACGCGGAGCAACTACAAAAATTGGGAGCTAAAATTAAAATACTAGAAGAGCAAGATAGCAAACTTCAAGACGCAATCCACCAACTCCATCTATCAATTATGGCTACCTTAGACGGAACAGGCGCAGCAAAGATTTTTGAAAATTCAGAAGGAGCCGTCTTGATTAGAATGGCAAATATAAAGCCGGTTCAAGCTCAGCCACCACAAAAACAGCAGTAATTCTTGTTATATTCAATTTTATTAAAATGTATTTTAAAATGCTTCTTTTGTCGCCTTCTGTATAAAAGCACGCCATTTATCTTAATTAAACTTAAGTAATTCTGTCTTTTTATTTTTAACAAGTATTAATTGCTTCTTCTAACTCTTGACACACTTTTTCAGTTTCATCACTCATACAAAAAGTTCGAAAATCGTTCTGTCTGCCAGGGGGAGCCTTGACTTTTCTTAGCCCTTTGGCCTTTAGCTGAAGGGCTTTTTTCTTTTTAGATTTTTTAGAAAAAGAAGGATTTTTAAAAGATTTGTCGTATAATGGATTTAGAAATTATATTACTGATAAAAATAGTGTAGAATAGTCTAGACCAATAATAAAAATTTAAGATAATTGGAGGATTAAATTACGGTAAGGAAATATTTTTTTGTAATTTTATTTTTGATACTTGCCATGTTTTTAGTAGGTTGTGGAGGGGTTATTACACCTACCAATCAAGCACCTATTATAACATCAACTCCAATTACTACCGCAACAATTGGTTTGTTATATACTTACAATGTAGATGCCACTGATCCTGATGGGGATACCCTAACTTATGCTTTAACTACTAGCCCTGCCGGAATGACCATTAATTCCTCCACTGGCCTAATAAATTGGACTCCTACAACTTCTGGAAATTATAATGTTACTGTTGAAGTGTCTGATGGTGATTTATCTGATACCCAGAGTTTTATTATTACTATAACAGAGACTCCCAATCAATCACCTACCGCAAGTTTTACTGCTGATCCTACCTCAGGCGTAACACCATTGGAAGTATCCTTTAACGCATCAAGCTCATCTGATTCAGATGGAAGTATTGTAAGTTATGCCTGGGATTTTAAAGATGGAAACACAGGCAACGGACTAACAATAAATCATACTTTTAGTTCTACTGGAAGTTTTAATGTTGAACTAACTGTAACAGATAATGAAGGAGCTACAGATTCAACCACAAAAACTATTACTGTAACGGAGACTCCCAATCAATCATCCGATTGCTATGAATCTATGATTGTTAGTCCAGTGCCATTCATGGGAAACAATGGGGAGATCTTTAAGCTTATTGATGGATCATTGTGGGAAGTGAAGTATGAATACGAGTACTTGTACGAGTATTACCCGTCTGTTGTAATTTGTCCAAGTCAAGGGAAATTGATTATCGGGGGGAAATCGCTCAATGTGGAATTAGTTGCCTCAGGTGAAGCAGTTATCGAAAGCACAATTATCAGTGATTTTAATGGGCTGGAATATGGAAACATCTACGAACTTTCCAATGGGCAAATTTGGCAACAAACTGAGTATTATATCTGGTATTGGTACTGGTTCTACCCAGGGGTGCTTATCTGGAATGATGGTGGAATATACTGGATGAAAGTTGAGGGTATTGATCACCCAGTCATGGTGAAGAAGATCAATTGATTACCGGTAAGTGGGCACCTAACAAGTGAAGGTGTACTAGATCAATAATTCGGTAATTTTTAGCAGAAAACTTGTAGGACCTGAGGAGTTTCTTAATCGGATGGTTGAGACTTTAGATATTAATAGAAAAAATAGGATGTGTTGTTCTTATTTAAATTAAAACAAAAATGCTTGACAAGGCGCTGAGGCCAATCATTTTCCGCGTCATATCGTTTTACCAAAAAAAGTAGCTTAGTTTGAATACAGGAGGAATAAAATGATTACGAAAGAAGATATTGAAACAGGGAGAACTCCTAAGGAATTAAGGCAATTTGTTACTACTAAAAAATTAAAAGTAAATAAGTGCAAACAAGAACGACATAAGGCAATGCGTAAGAAAGGGATCTATAAAGTGTTTGTTGAAGAGATAATTCCGCTAAGTTTATTTTGCATAAAAATTTATCCCCATAATTATAAAATTTCCCCAAAACTTGGCAATCAAGGGTATGATGCAATTGTAAAAGATGAAAATGGAAAAATATTTGAATACGTGGAAATTACAGGACCACATGACGGCCGTAAGGCGGCAAGTGTTGCAAAGTTAGCTGTCAAAAATGGCATTGCACTCGATATTCTTCGGGATTATAATTCCGGTAGTGACCTAATAGATATGTTTTCAATAATAATGGACGTTTGTGAAAAGAAATCAAAAAAAGATTACAGTAATTGTTCTTTAGTAATAGACATTGATTTTTCTCCACCAATTGAGGAAGAAAAAACAATATACGTACAATTGGTAAAAGAGTTAGAAAAAAAGATACTCGAAATGAAGTTTAACGTAAAGAAAATATATTTATTGATAATTCCTCTTAATAATATGGTTAAGAAAATTTATGATAACAAATCGGCGAACCGGCGTTACATCCTAAAAGAAATGAGTCGTTTACAATAAATATGGGTACGGGAAACGGTTACTCATGCTCAATAATCCGGTAACTTAAGAACTACACTGTCCATTTTATTTCCGATTAATTCCTAACAAATGCTAATTACTTCTTCTAACTTTTGATATACTTCTTCGGTCTCCTCACTCATGTAAAAAGTTCCAAAGCTTTCCAATAGGGAGAGCCATGACATTCCAGCCCTTTGGTATTTTGCTGAAGGGTTTTTTTGTTTTTTTTGAATTATTTTATGTAAAAAGAAGGATTTTTAGAATTTATTATCGTATATTAGAATTCAAAATAAATGTATTATAAATTGAATCAGATGAGAAAAAAACAGAGGAGGAGATATATATGAGAAAAGATGAAAAGAGAGAAATTTTCGATGTAGTGCTAACTAAGGCTCTGGGAGTAGACTATTCCGAGTTTTTAGTCTCCCTTTCCGAAAGATGTAGGGTTCCCAAGGACTTCCCTGGGGAATACGGGGTAAGATTGTATAATGAAGGGATTCCCTCCATAAGTTTTAAACTTTTGCCTTCTGGGATATTTTCTGCAGAGGAGTTAGAACATATCAAAAGGGACTCTGAGTCCTATTTGGCTGTTTTTAGAGAGATGACCGATAGGGCTATTTCCGGTCAAAGACCGACCGAAGAGGATATAAAAATTCTAGAGGAGATTATATTAAAAAATAAGAAGATAAAAATAGAGAGTTACCCCCAAGAGGGTAACCCACATTTTTATCCCTCTTTGCATATATGCATACCTCCGGGTAGGACTTTAGCCTTTTATTGGGTCTACTGGACTTGGATTAAAGATATTTCCATAAGAAGGTGTATAGCCGAGGACTGCTCTAAAATTTTTATTCCGGTAAGATTTGACCATGTATATTGTTCAAAACGTTGTGCCAAGAGAGTTTGGGCACAGAGACAAAAACTCTAGAACGATAAATATTTGACAAAATTCTAATTTTATGTATAATTTATATAGTAAAGAAATTTTCGGTAATTACGTGAACAATTTCGCAAAATATAATATCCTTTCCCACTCCCACTATTCAAAATATTATATTAAATTTTTTCAATAAGAAGGAGAAGCATTAAGATAATACTCCAAGAGAAGTTGAGAAAGGTAAACTATCCGAAAGGATAGGACGCAAAGTTTTGGGTCTAAGGCATTTGTATCGCCTTTTGCTGCCCTCTACTGCTATGACTGCCAGACTGCCGACTTTTTAACTAAATAAAGATTGACAGTTTTTTATTTTAACTACAGACTCTCATTTCTCTTATTCTTAAATTTATCAAGCAAAAAATCACTCAAGAAATCTTCTCATCTACCTGCCAAAAAACTGTCTTTAAAAAATCATTGCAAATAATAATAGAAGCACCACTTTTAAATTTCTACTTAAAAGATTATCTTCAAGCTGATAAAGAAGATTAACATTCATTTCAAAGAATTTGTATCCTAATCCAGAGAACTTAACCTAATTAGAAAAGAATTAATATCTTATCTATTATATATATTAGCTTACAGACAACATTTTTAAATGATACAAAACAAGGCAATGTCTCTTAATTGTATAAAAATGATTTAAATTTATATTTTAGTTTTATTAAGAAAATGAAAGAGGTGAATTTTAATGAGAAACTTATTTTACTTAATAGTATTAATAGTGGTTTTGGGATTAATTATCTCAGGTTGTATTTTCCATGTGGTTCCGCCTTTAGGCCAAGATGGATCAATTGATATAGTAAAAGACGATGTGTCATATAAAACAAATTTGATTGCTGGGCAACATACTGTTGCAGGGTTTATTACTGTTAGTAATGATGATGAAAACCTGTTTATTGCTTATGAAACCGTAGATAATTGGTTAATTAATGAAACCCATCTTTATGTAGGTACTACAATACCAACTAACAGTGCACCGGGAAAGTTTCCCTATAAACATGAAGAACTAGGAGGAGTTACAACTGATACATATGAAATTCCGCTGGAAGATTTGGGAGTAGGACCATGTGATGTAGTTTATATTGCTACCCATGCTGAATTGGTCAAAGGAGAAACAGAAAAAGGAGGCTGGGCAGAAGGAGTGGAGATTAGACCAGGTAAGGACTGGGCGATGTATTTTGAATACCAGGTATTTTGCGATAATGATTCTGAATATGAAAAAATGGCTCAAACGACTGATGGAGCAATTGATGAGTTTATAACAAACAGTAACTTATATGGAGAAGAACAGGCTAAACAGATGATAATTGATTCATTAATGGAAAAAGAAGAGGTCATAGATACAGGTATAGGAATAGATAATGAGTCAATATGGTTTCAGTGGGAAAATGGTATAATATTCTCCTTTTCTGAATATCCTGAACAGGATGAACAACAAAAAAGTCTATCTCAATCTTTTGATGATAGAGGAAATGTTATAGATTCAAAAGATACTCGGAATACTCCAGAAAATAATAAGGCCATCATATTTGATTGGGAAGATTCCATTTTCACAACTCTCTATGCAAAAGGTATTCAATTATTATTAGAGGCAAGAGAATATGATGTAAATTTTTGCACAAAAAGTGAATTTACATTATACGAATTGGAAAATATTAATGATTATGGTGTAGTCTATATCAGCAGTCATGGTATGGGTGATAAATACGGCATAAAGATTTTAACAGGACAAGAAGCTTCGGCAGAAACGGGGGAAGTTTGGACATATTTTAAAACTAAATACGGTGAGGATAAATATAATACTATGATTGGCGTCCATACGTTTTATAGTGAAGTAGATGGAGAAGAGGTAGTTGATGGAAGATATTTCTGTTTTTACCCGGAATTTATTCTAGGAATTGCCTTATATGAAAATTTCCCGAAAAGTTTGGTATACGCAGATACTTGTTATAGTTTGCCAAATGAAAATACCTCTATGGCTGATGCATTTATTGATAGAGGGGCGTATGTTTATTGTGGGTACGATGCAGTGACAAGAGCGGGATGTGTGACAGATGAATATGTTTTTTCCCTTTTATTACTAGGAATGAATTTAGAAAATGCTATCTTTGTAGCTAACAATTTACCGGATATACCATTCGTATGTTCTGGATTAGATTTTTATCCTGAAGATAAGGGAGATTTTTATTTAGTGGGTATAGAAGCACCGGAAACCATTGCACCCCCAGTAACTCTTATAAATATTTATAGACAAACGGACCAATCGGATGTATCTAAATCAAAAGATGTTTTTAATAGAAGGCAAGGTGATAATAAAACAGCTGTTAAATATATCGATGATAATACCACTCTAATAAGAGGAGATAGTATTGGTTATTTTATGGGACCACAGTGGGAAGCTTATCCAGAAGCAGAGGGATATAGAATCTATAGGAAAATAAATGATTCCAACTATGAACTTATGATGGACTGGGATGTTTCTGGTCCTGAATATGATGATAACATCTGGTTTGGTGTTTATGGTGAGGTTCTCTATCCTGAGATTTATGGAAATACATTTTCCTATTATATAGTTGCTTATAATAATAGCGAAAACTGGGAAACTGTAGCTGGTATACCCTTAGAAAAGACAATCGACGATGAAACATTCTTGCCGCCTATATATCTCAATCAACCCCAGCTCTACAGTGAGGTGAATGATCCTAACTTTTTATTTCAGTGGACTCCTGTTGGTGATATCTTACCTTATGGGGATATAATTCAAGGAAATACTCGTATAAACGTATATGGTGACAATATAAATTATTGGCCTGATCCATTTAATGATTTTACTACATCTCAAGCACCTTATAATGGTGATGCTTTGTTTTCAGGGAATACATATTACTGGCGTGTATTTAGTTTGGGTTTTGATTCAGAGGGTGAAAGAATTGCAGAATCTGTTAGTCAGGAATGGGAATTCACTTACCTAGAATCACCTACTCCTCTTGAAAAACCAGAAATGGTCATAAGAACTACCTCATATTTAAATGATTATTTTGTTACTTTAGCTATTGATTCTTACCAAGGAAATGATTTAGATAGAGGTTATAGATGTTATAAAAAGATTGATAATGGAGGATATAATTTACTTTTTAATTGGATAATTGATCTTCCACAAGGAAATGGAGTTACTTTGCTCTATAGTGATTATGATGTAAAAATTGGAAATACTTATTCTTACTATATTGTTGTTTATGGCAATAATTGGGAAACACCTCAAAGTGATATTATCGAATTAACGCTAAATTCAAATTCATTTTTACCACCTATTTCATTAATTAGTCCTCAGGATAATACTGACGTAGAGGATCCTAACTTTGTTTTAAAATGGGATCCTGTGGGTGTTGATCTTCCCTATGGTAACATTTCCTATGTTATCACTACCCTTCAGATAAGTGATGCTGAAAATCTTCAGGTGATATGGAGAGAAAAATTTTACGATATGATAACCGCCCAAATTACCTATAATGGCCCTTCTTTAATTAACAATAATCGTTATGAATGGTTTGTAGTAACTAGAGGATACGATGTAAATGGTAATTGGATTACCTCTTCTGGAGCTGAAGTGTGGGAATTTACTTACACCGCAAATGATATAAATCCTCCAACGGTTTCGAATCGATCTGCCATTAATATAACTCAAACGAGTGCTACAATTCGAGGGCGAATTGATGATAATGGTGGAGAAGATGCAGATATGTATAGATGGTCTTACAGAGAAAAAGGCGGTGACACTTATAATATACCTAGTGATATTGGAAATTATCCAGTGGGAGATTATGCTTTGAATATGAATGATTATTTATCTCCCGGACGTACATATGAATTCACATTTAATGCAAGAAATAGTGCAGGTTGGAGCAATAATGTTAGCTGGGAAGAGTTTGATACATTGCCTTCTCCAAAGCTATTAGATTTTATTACCGTAAATCCCTCAAATATAACAATTACATGGCCAGAATCCTTACAAGGAGATTTTGATTATCATGTTACAGCACACTATACTGATGATACTGACACAAGCATCTCGACTATTAATTGCGATATCAGCTCTGACAATACCGATGCAGCCTATGTTAGCGGCAATAGAATTACTGCAAATTGCAAATATGCTAGTAGTGCGGAAATCACAATATCATATACTGAGGGCTCAATAACTAGATCGGCAACAATGGATATCACTGTAAATCAGGTTGCTGGTTCTATATGTGCAAAAATCGTAGATAGCAGTGGCAATCTACTTTCTGGTAATGATTTTGGTTATGTATTGTCTATAAAAGTATCTAGCAGCTGGACTTTTATTAAAGAAGTCGGTGGCCAAGAGAGTAGATATGTATTTGTGAGTTTATCTGCTGGTACCTATAAAATTGATTTTTATGACTACTCAACCCCTTTAGGTACTAAAGAAAATATTTATTTATCTAGCAGTTCGGATACAGAGGTAGCAACACTGGTTCAATAGAGAAGATTCTTTCAGGTAACATGACAAACTCAGGAAATAATAATCCAATTTTCTGAGTTTGTCATGTTTATTATCTAAAAATATAAATATTATCCAGCTAAAATCTGAAAAAGACAAATTATAAGGGAGTGATTATATAGATCTAAAATGAGTAATACTATTTGAAGTAATTTTAAAAGTTTTACCTATTAGTTTACCTTGAGAAGGAAGGTAATATTAAAAATAACAAATAATTTACAATCTCTCTTTATTTCGAATCCAAAAGAGTTTTTAAAATTTAAGAAGTTTTATTTGTTCTTTAGGAGATTTATTAACATACGGTCGCAACAGGCGCTCGGTTATAATTTTCGATTTAAGCGGATCTCCTAATTTTTCTAATTTTTGAATGGTAAATGAATCGATTTTCAATAAATTTAATATTTGCGTGACTCTTGCCCTTGAGAGACCAAGCCTTCTTGCCAGTTCTGTTTGATTTTTTACTTCACCGGAATCTATCATTTTCTTATATTCTCTGGCTAAATAGATGGGATTCCTATATGTTTTCTTAGGAGATGAAGGTTTTTTAACGGTTGCTTGAAAGTAAAATTTAGATATAAAAGTTCTGTCTATGTTACAGTCCGGGGAACCAAGACATTTCCAGCCCTTTGACTTTTTACTGAAGGGCTTTTTTATTTTTTATTTGAAAAAGAAGGATTTTAGAAAATTTTGTAGTATTGTAGTATTATTAACACAGTTATCTTAAAAAATTAAAATCTCTTTACTTCTCTATAAAAATAATAGAAAACATTGTATAAGGAGGAATATTATGAAATATAAACGAATTATTATTTTAACAATTCTTGTTTTAACTATCCTCTCATTATTTTTATCATTTGTTTATGC
>SDBU01010324.1_pt1 | contig 10363 bp, 12 predicted proteins | sample 2277071 | NCBI WGS metagenome assembly SDBU01 (sample SAMN10397929, study PRJNA504765) | marine sediment metagenome | isolation source: marine sediment core GS08_GC12, 126 cmbsf | place: Arctic Ocean: Gakkel Ridge, Loki's castle | collected 2008 | reverse complement strand
ATAAACAGCAACCTCCTCAACAGCCAAGGGAACACGAGAGGCCACATAAGCCCAACTGGTAAATTGTAACTGAATTAAGTATACTAGATGTTAAGGAGCGAAAATTGAAAATTCTTTTCGTTTATCCAGAGTATCCAGACACCTTCTGGAGTTTCAGGTATGCCTTAAGATTCATTTCTAAAAAGGCACCTTTCCCCCCTTTGGGTCTACTAACTGTAGCCGCAATGCTTCCCAATGTGTGGGAAAAGAAGCTGGTTGACATGAATGCAACCAGCTTAAATGATGAAGACATTAAATGGGCCGACTATATGTTTATCAGTGCTATGGTAGTTCAAGGGGATTCAGCAAGGGAGGTTATTACCAGGTGTAGAAGACTCGGCACTAAGATTGTTGCCGGCGGGCCCCTTTTTACTACCGCGTATGAAGAGTTTGATGAGGTTGACCACTTCGTGCTTAATGAGGCTGAAATTACCCTCCCGCCCTTCTTAACAGATTTAGAGAAAGGGTGTGCCAAACATATCTACACATCTAATGAACGACCAGATATTACTCAAACGCCCATCCCCCTCTGGCCACTTATCAACATGAAGGGATACTCATCAATGAGTATTCAATACTCCCGGGGCTGCCCTTTCAACTGTGAATTTTGCGATATTATCGTCTTAAACGGGCATAAGCCGCGAACCAAAAATAAAGACCGGATAGTAGAAGAACTGGAGGCATTATATAGTCAGGGGTGGCGGAGCGGTGTATTTATTGTTGATGATAATTTCATCGGCAACAAGAGAAAATTAAAGGCCGAAATCCTACCAGTAATAATTAAGTGGATGGGAGGTAGGAAATACCCCTTTGCTCTTTCCACGGAGGCATCTATAAACCTTGCCGATGATGAAGAGCTGATGCAACTGATGGTCAAGGCGGGATTCAACACGGTATTTATTGGCATTGAAACCCCTAATGAAGAAAGTCTGGCTGAATGTAATAAGTTTACAAATATAAATCGTGATTTAGCCGCCTCGGTCAAGAAGATTCAAAATCACGGCTTGGAGGTACAGGGAGGGTTTATTGTTGGTTTTGATAGTGACCCGCTCTCCATCTTTAAAAGTCAAGTCAGTTTCATTCAAAAGAGTGGCATTGTTACGGCAATGGTTGGTTTACTAAATGCCCCTCGTGGCACACGACTATACCAGCGTTTGGAAAATGAGAATCGCCTGTTAAAGAGGTTTTCTGGCGACAATACGGACTGCTCCCTCAATTTCATTCCCAAAATGAACCACGAGACACTCATTAATGGCTATAAGCATATCCTAAGTAACATCTATTCACCCAAGCAGTATTACGAACGAGTCAAGACATTTCTCAAAGAGTATAAACCTCAAAAAAGAAAAGGGAGAACCCAGATTCAGCTTTATCATATCAAGGCATTTATCAAATCTCTGTGGTTCTTGGGTGTCAAGGAAAAAGGGAGAAGGTATTACTGGAAACTGCTCATTTCAACCCTGCTGAAGCAACCGCGGTTCTTTCCTATATCGGTAAGCCTCTCTGTCTTCGGATTCCATTTCCGCAAGGTTGCTGAGAAATACATCAATAAACCACTTAATGACACACTGGGCTTTCAAGCAACCGAGAAACCTAATGGATAATTAACTTCAGCAACAATGGGCTAAAGGATTTCAGACAGCTCAGTCAAGCTATGTATCCGGGAGCAGTCACTGACCTCGGGATAGATGTCATAACGGTCAATAAGTATGGGGATAATACCCGCTCCCCGGGCACCAACAACATCTAATTCATACTGGTCACCAATATGAACTGCCTCCGCAGCGTTTACTCCAGCTCGGGCTAATGCCGCCCGAAAAATGAGGGGCTTGGGTTTATCAGCCCCTGCCTCCTCAGAGGTAATCACGAAGTTAAGATAGGACTCAAGACCTAGCTCATGATAAACAGAAATCGTATCCTTAGTGGCATTGGTCAGCAAACCCAATATCAGGTTTCGCTGTTTTAGAGCTTCCAAGGCCGACAGCACTTCATCAAAAAGAACAAAGGTACTCCTCTTAAATTGCTCTGTCACTATCTGTATGACTTTCAAAGGTAGCTCTTCGGGAGCCTTGACCCCAGCCTCGGTTAGTATCGCCTTCGGATAGTGCAGATAAACCTCCATCTGCTCTTGAGGATTTCTTGCCTTCACTGGTGATTTAACATTTTCCTCAAAAAAATATCGGTCAGCAATCAAAACACCACGTATCACATCCTCAGGTGGCAGCTCAATACCAAATTGCCGAAAAGCCTGACCATATAACTCATGCCGGGGAGGTTTAAAATCGGCTAGAGTATTAAACCAATCAAAAAATACCGCTTTAATCATTCAATCATTCTCCACCCCGAGGTCTTTAATATAATCAACCGCATCCTTAACGGTTACTATCTTTTCCGCATCCTCATCCGGTATCTCAATCTTGCGAGACGGATTGCTAAACTCCTCCTCCAGGGACATTATCAGTTCCACCAAATCCAAGGAATCAGAGCCTAAATCATCAACAAAATTAGCTGAGGGCACCACCTCATCTTCCCCTACCCCCAACTGCTCTACAATTATCTTTTTTACACGCTCAAAAATTGTTGCCACTTTTTCCCCCTTTACAAAAGCTTTCTATCCACCGGCAAGGTTGCTAACTGAGCCTAAAACTCCATTAACAAACTTTGCTGAATTATCACTACCAAAGGTCTTGGCCAGCTCAACTGCTTCATTTATAGCTACCTTAAGCGGCACTTTATTATCAAGCAAAATCTCGAATATTGCAAGTCTCAGGATGTTCCTATCGACTACTGGTATCTGCGCTACCGGCCAAGCCGGAGCAAAGCGCTGAATGTTAAGGTCAATCTTCTCCTTATTCTGGATAACACCGCTAACCAGCTCACGGGCAAAAGCACTATTTTCCTCAGACAACCCCCCTTCAGCCAGAATACGCATTACTACCTCCTCCATTTCATGCCCAACAGAGTCAACCTCGTATAGTGCCTGGAGAGCCAGCATCCGTGCCCTTCGTCGTTCCCCTGCCATTAGATTACCACAAACTTAAGCTATTATTACCAGAAACACCATTAGCGGAAATATTCACATCCAGGCTCCAGCCATACCTCCATCCACGCTTAGCACCTGCCCGGTGATATACCTTGCTTCGTCAGAAGCCAGAAAAGCCACTGCCTCAGCCACATCGCGGGGGGAGCCGAGGTAACCGAGAGGAATGTGCCCCACGAGCTCCTGCCTCCGCTTCTCATCTAAGTGCTGTGTCATCTCGGTATCAATAAAGCCGGGGGCAACAGCATTAGCCGTGATGCCCCGGGAAGCCACCTCCTTGGCAATTGTCCGGGTAAAGCCAATAATACCGGCCTTAGCTGAAGCGTAGTTGGCCTGCCCGGGGTTACCCACTATACCAACAATACTGGCGATACTAACGATTCTACCCCAGCGCTGTTTAATCATATATTTCAGCACAACTCCGGTACAAAGGAAGACACCCTTCAGGTTAACCGCTAATACTTTATCCCAATCCTCCTCTGACATCCGCACTACAAGCTGGTCTCGGGTAATGCCAGCATTATTCACCATAATATCAATCTTCCCATAGGTAGCTCTGGTTGTTTCCACCAGCCTGGCTACATCCGTTGATAAGCTCACGTCAGCCAGGACAGCTAGGCTTTGCCTATTCATAGCTCTGATTTCCTCGGCTACGCTTTCAACAGGCTCAGGCTGGCCAATATCATTGACAACAACCGTAGCCCCAACCTCAGCTAATTTCAGGGCGATAGCCCGCCCAATACCCCGACCGCTGCCAGTAACTATAGCCACCCTACTAGAAAGATCCATTAATATTAATCTCCCTTTGATTACCCATCTACCTCACCCCCGCGATTAGCCTTCATGTTCATGATAGCCTCAGCATCACCTATATTCAGGGTCTTAACATTTTTATCTATCCGCTTAATGAGACCGCTAAGCACACTCCCCGGTCCTATCTCAATAAAGGTGTCCACACCTTCACTCACCATAAACTCAATAGAACGCTGCCACTCGATACCATTACACAATTGCCGGAGTAGTTCCGTCTTTACCATTTCAGCTGTGGTCATCGGTTGAGCAGTAGTGTTAGCTACAATAGGAACGACTGGATCATGGAAGGAAAGAGTAGCTATAATATCAGACATACCATCAAACGCTGGCTGCATTAATGAGGTATGAAAGGCACCACTTACCGGTAAGGGAATGGTACGACGAGCCCCCTTAGCTTTAGCTAAATCAGCGGCCTTGGTCAAGTTTTCCTCTGCCCCGCTGATTACCAGCTGACCAGGACAATTAAAATTAACAATTCGAGTGTCAGTCTCCTCACCTACCTCAACCAGTGAAGCTTCATCAAGCCCAATTACCGCCACCATACCTCCGGGTCTTTTTAGCCCGGCTTCATACATCAACCGCCCCCTCTCTCGAGCCAGATAAACGGTAGTAGCCAAATCAAGTACCCTGGCTGCGGCCAGTGCCGTATACTCTCCCAGGCTATGACCAGCAACAAAGGCAGGGGATGGTAACACACGGTTACCATTCACCTCATCAATAGCCCTCAGGCAAGCAAGGCTGACGGTTACTATTGCCTGCTGAGCATTAATAGTCTGACGAAGCTCATCCTCCGGCCCCTCAAAGCATAATCGGGACAGAGGAAAGCCCAAAGCCTCGTCAGCCTGCTCAAAGACCGCCCTAGCCGAATCAAAATTATCATAGAGGTCACGACCCATGCCTACCCACTGAGAACCCTGTCCAGGAAAGACATAAGCTACCTTCATCAGTTCATCCCCTCTTCTAAAAAGTGGCTCCAACCCGGCCATTGCCCACCAGTCATTAGCCAGCCGTCTTTTTCGGGCTTTTAATCTCAATGACCTCCCTACCAGCATAGCTGCCACAGGTAGGGCAAACATGATGAGGCAATTTAGGGCTATGGCATTGAGGACAATAGTGCAGAGAAAGAGGGGTCAATCCAAGGTGACTCCTCCTTTTGCCCTGACGTGCTTTAGCGTATTTTCTTTTTGGTAAAGCCATATCTATTCTATTCCTTCCTGCTCGTCTATCAAACCAGTCAAAACCGGATTTCTCAACTTAGACCAGCGAGGGACTGCTTCCTGAGGCAGACAATCACAAGTGCCCAGGTTAAGATTATGACCGCAGCCAGGACATAACCCAGCACAATCCTCACGACAAAGTGGCTTCATCGGGATAGCCAGTAACGCATACTGGCGTAACGCCTCGGTTAAATCGAGCACATGATGCTCATCAATAGTAAAAGGACCAGGCTCATCAGGCAGGGATAGTGGCGCACCACTGGATACATCAATAATCGGGAAATACTCCTCTTCAATATTCAGGGTCAGGGGATAACCAAATAAGCCCAAGCAGCGGCTGCAGGTAATCTCAACCTCAGTGTGTAGTCTACCCCTAACCAGAATGCCTTGGTTAGTACGTGTCAGCGTACCCTCACCCCCGACCTTGCTACCAGCACCACCACCGGTAATATCAACAGTCCCACTTACTTCGTAGTTTCGTGCTGACCCTATAGGCTCTTTAAGCAGTTGCGATACATTTATCTCCATTACACTCTGCCCCGCTCTAGTTCAAACCGACCTTTTATTATACTCAAAACTCCACATCCAGTGTCAAGCGAGGCAACCTCCTGAGCAAGACTCGAACGTCCTAAAATGCCTTCTTCTTCCGCAATTCAGCGGCGATGACATTTCTTAGAACCTGGTTGGTGCCTTCGTATATCTGCATAATTTTGGCGTCCCTCATCATCTTCTCCACCGGATAATCACGCATATAGCCAACACCCCCCAAAATCTGCACCGCATCAGTGGTAACTTTCATAGCCACGTCTGAGGCGAAAACCTTAGACATCGCTGATTCCAGACCAACGTTCTTTATCCCGCTATCTACAGTCCTGGCAGTTGCGTAAACCAGTGCTCTGGCGGCTTCTACCTCAATAGCCATGTTGGCTAGCATGTGCTGAACCGCCTGGAAAGAAATGACCGGATGTCCGAACTGGATGCGCTTCTTGGCATAATCTACTGCCGCCTCCAGAGCGCCCTGAGCCAGTCCAACCGCTTGAGCACCTATTCCCGGACGTGAAAGGTCAAAGAGCTTAATCGTTGTAATGAATCCCGTTCCCTCCCGGCCAATAATATTCTCCTCAGGTACTAGACAATCTTCAAAAACCAGCTCTCTTGTTGCCGAGGCACGAATGCCCATCTTTTTCTCTTTTCTACCGAAAGAGAAACCTGGGGTACCCTTCTCCACCAGGAAAGCACTAGCGCCACGGGGGCCTTTTGCTTTGTCAGTCAAGGCAATAATAGTGTAGAGCTCAGCCTCACCACCATTGGTTATAAACTGCTTAGTCCCATTAATTATATAACCCCTATCTGTTCGGGTAGCAGTTGTCTGTATGGCCCCAATATCACTACCAGCTTCTGACTCAGTTACGGCAAAGGCAGCTAATTTTTCCCCACTGGCGATAGCGGGAAGGTATTTACGCTTCTGTTCTTCACTCCCATATTTCAGAAGGGTAAAGCTTCCCAGTGAGCTAGCCGCATAGCTGATAGCTACCCCACTACACACTCGGCTTAGTTCCTCAATAACTAAACACAGCTCAAGACAGCCGCCACCTAATCCCCCATATTCCTCAGGAAGAAAGACCCGGAACAGGTCAGTATCAGCCAGGTATTTCATTATAGCCCAAGGGAACTCCTCACTATCGTCAAGCTTTGCCCGCACTGGCAGTATCTTCTCCTCGGCAATAGTTCTCGCCATCTCCTTGACCGTCTTCTGCAGGTCAGTTAAGAAATACTCCAACGCTACCTTCTCCTTTCATTAGTCCACTGCTTACCATTGGTTAACTCAAAAAGACACGCTAGTGTGCCAAACTTAACGATTAACTTTCCCAGCCGCTATCCCGCAAGACATCCCAAAGATTTCCAGTCGAAGCCAGTTTATTATAGACAGGGCTACATATCTACGTCAAACCGATAACTAATACCCCCTACTGGATAATATTGACAGTAGAGACCGGGGGAATTATAATAAGCCTGCTTAACCTACCCCTATTAGTGAGCTAGGCTAAGGTGAATATAAGTTAGTAATTTAGAGGCGGGAGGAGGTAAATTCAATGACAGCAAAGGCCTTCGTTCTAATTGAAACAGCCGTGGGCAAAAGCAAAGAGGTTGTTGATATTATTAGGCAGTTAAAGGGAGTGAAATCAGTTGATACTGTAACCGGGCCATATGATGTTATTGCCATAGTAGAAGGGGAAAACCTGAATGATATTGGTGACCTGGTTACGGCTAAAATCCACCCCATTACCGGCATTTCCAGAACGGTAACCTGCCTAGCAATTTAGCTGCCCAACCCCCTCGCCATAGATTCTAGCTTCGCTAGTACTTCATTTATGGTTCGCTCATCAGCAGAGGCGCCAGCAGTTACACCTATGCGGTCTTGACCTTGAAACCAAGAGGTCTGAATCTCGTCCGCTGTTTCAACCAGATAGGTTTTAGTAACCATCGAGCATAACTCGGCAAGATGATTAGTATTAGCGCTATTATGTCCCCCGATAACAAGCATCAAGTCCACTTTATTGGCTAATTCGAGAGCAGCCGCCTGCCTTTCTCTAATATCATGACATATAGTATCGATAATGCGTAGCTCAGAATCTTTAACAAAGGCATAATCAATAAGCTTTTTCACAAATTCGATAAACTGAGCCGGTACCTGGGTCGTCTGGGACAAAATACCTAAACGGCGAGGTAAATGATTAAAACCGGCTATAAACTTCTCATCCAGGGTAGCTACTCCCCTACCCTTAGCCCAACCAAGAATACCTTTGACCTCAGAGTGGCCGGCATCACCATATATAACCACAAAAAAGCCAGATTCAGCTAATCTCCGAGCGGCGACCTGAGCTCGGTGAACAAAGGGGCAGGTTGTATTAATTATGTTAATATGTCGAGCCCGAATCTCCTCCTCCAGTTGCGGGCTCACCCCATGAGAGCTAATAGCCACGGTATCACCCCGTATATCATCCACAGTCTTAACTACTCTAATACCAATCTTAGCCAGTCTTTCTAACACTGGCTGGTTATGCACTACAGACCCCAATGTTTCCATGCTACCACGCTCATGAGCCACCTTCTCCAAGATATCAATGGCTCGCCTAACCCCAAAGCAAAACCCTATCCCAGCCGCTTTTTCAATCTTCATTGCCATTTAATTCCTTTGCCCTCCATAATGTCCCCGATATTCCAAAGGGAGAAGTTCAGCAATACGTGCCATTATAGAGTTAGTAAGCCCAGCAAGCTCCACTTTAGTCAACTTACTACTAGCTGGTGGCAGGGAGAAAGGTTGCCCAATATTAATAACTACCTTAGGGCGACGCAGTAACCAGGCTATACCCCTAATCTTTTCTGTGCCCGTAATACCTACCGGAAGAATAGGGGCACCACTACGAAAAGCGATTAGCGCTGCGCCAGGAAAAGCCGGCTGTAATTGGGCGTTTTTACTTCTTCTTCCCTCAGGGAACACAATCAGGGCCAGCCCCTTAGTCAGAACTTGATTTGCTTGGCGCAGTGCCTCCCTATTCAATCGCCCTCGCTGTACCGGAAATGCACCGAGGCTGCGGATAAAGTAGCTTGAGAGCCTGGAACGAAATAGCCCCCTTTTGGCCATAAATACTGCTCTCCGGCCAAGATTAACCCCAAGTAACGGCGGGTCAGCATTATTAAGATGATTAGCAACAACTATCACTCCTCCTTCACCGGGAATATTCTCCCTGCCTCTAACCTGCAAATCAGTAAAGAGGAGCAGCAGCATCCTAACCGTCACTCTGGCTACATAATAATACCAAGACATCACTTACCTCAACGAAAGAGAGAATCAGCGACTTTCAATTATAATTATAGCCAATAGCTAAGGGCAAAGACAAACCCTGCTTAAACCAAATTGCTTATCAACCTCACTCAGTGCTAAAATACTGGAGCCGGAGGACAAGGTGACAGTGGATAAATATACCTCAAGGCGATTTGATATTCAGACAGAAGAGTCAATTGACCTTGCTGTGCTTGAAGCTATTCCCTTTGATTACCCCGATTCGGCAACCGAGGTAGTTTACGAGACCGATGAGTTTACTACGGTTTGCCCCTGGACTGGCCTGCCTGATCTTGCCCAGTTATTGATACGCTATGTCCCACACCACTCTCTAGTTGAACTCAAATCCTTGAAATACTACCTGACCTCCTATCGGAATGTTGGAATATTACAGGAGCATGTAGTAAACCGCATCCTTCAGGATTTGGTACAACTATTAGAACCCACCTCAATGGTGATAGAGGCAGATTACAAGGAAAGAGGCGGACTAAAGACTAAGGTTGTTGCCAGATACGAGAAAGGGTAGGAAACGTAAAGTCTTAACCTCAATACAGGGTATTTTCCGTTCCAAATTGTCCCAAAGGTATTCATAAGGTACACTTTCACTGACGCCACACACATTAACTTTCCAGTTATATAATCATCAGCAACATACAAAGCAACTACCCAGGTTTTATTCGGCAGGTAAATTACCATGATAATAAAAAACAAGGACATACTTTCTACAACCGAATTAAGAAAACAGGCTTTAGACATTATTGAAGCCGGTATCACCAGGGTCCTTCCCCCAAACATCATGAAGTCTGCGATAAGACATGATGCCGTTAACAGAATTCTTACCATAAATGGTGACACCTACTGTCTATCCACAGGCAGGATATTTGTTATCGGTGGGGGTAAGGCAGCTGGCCTTATGGCAGAAACTTTAGAGAATATAATCTATCCTGAGAGTATAGCCGCCGGCGTGGTTAACTGTAAAAGTGGGCACTATAAAACAAGCAAAACAAAAATAATACTAGCCGGTCACCCGATTCCAGATCAAAGAGGCATTAGTGGTGTAAAGGAAATGCTGGCTCTTAAGCAGTGCTATTCCATAAATGAAAATGATTTGGTAATATGTTTAATTTCAGGTGGCGGTTCTGCCTTAATGCCTTACCCCGTTGATGAAGTAAGCTTTAGCGATAAACAAAATACTACCGAATTATTATTAAGCTCCGGAGCTGAAATAGCCGAAATTAACGCGGTAAGAAAACATTTATCTAAGATTAAAGGCGGGCGGTTAGGTCATTTTTATTCACCAGCAACTGTTGTTTCCTTGATATTATCCGATGTAATTGGTAATGACCTGGCTGTCATTGCCTCTGGCCCCACCTTTCCCGACCCCTCAACTTTTTCAGATGCCCATAATGT
>SDBU01010323.1_pt1 | contig 10364 bp, 6 predicted proteins | sample 2277071 | NCBI WGS metagenome assembly SDBU01 (sample SAMN10397929, study PRJNA504765) | marine sediment metagenome | isolation source: marine sediment core GS08_GC12, 126 cmbsf | place: Arctic Ocean: Gakkel Ridge, Loki's castle | collected 2008 | reverse complement strand
GGTGCGATTGCACGCCGTAAGACCAGCGAAGCGCCATGGAGTCACACGGCTCGCCGAAGGCTACGCCTGTGCGCTCCAGTCGGGCGAAGCGGTAGTTCAGTTCAGTGCAACGCCTTCCGCGCCCTGGAAACAGAGAAGGCGTCCCTACTCTACTCTATTATTCGGTTATGAGGTACGAGAGTATCTCCTGGAGAAGTTCGGGCGTAAGTGCGTTTACTGCAGTAAAGAGAATATACCGCTTCAAGTGGAGCATATCAGACCTAAATCCAGAGGTGGTACTGATAGAGTAAGCAACTTAACTCTTGCGTGTGAAGCATGTAACCAGAAAAAGGGCAATCAAACTGCCGGAGAGTTTGGATATCCCAAAGTACAAGCAATTGCATCGAAGCCATTAAAGGACGCCGCTGCTGTCAATACTACTCGTTGGGCATTATACCGACGGATAGAAGAGACAGGATTGCCTGTAGAAGTCGGTACTGGTGGTAGAACTAAGTACAATCGCAGCGTCAGGAAGTTACCTAAGACACACTGGCTGGACGCTGCTTGTGTAGGAGCGTCAACGCCTGAAGTTCTTAATGTCGCAGGGATACGTCTTTTGGTCATTACAGCGATGGGACGTGGTTCAAGGCAGATGTGTCGGGTGGACAAGTACGGCTTTCCACGTACATCAGCTAAGAAATTCAAACGTGTGTATGGCTTCCAAACTGGCGATATGGTTAAAGCTGTTGTACCAACTGGCAAAAAGGCGGGTACATATATTGGGCGAGTAGCTATTCGGGCTACTGGTAACTTTAACATCAAGACTAAAAGTGGCACAGTACAGGGCATTAGCCACCGATACTGCCAACTTGTACAACAACTCGATGGCTATACTTACGAAAGGAGAACGGCATTCCTCCCCTCCTGATTCATAGAATCAGAAGGGGTATCCTGCCGTAAAATGATGAAGAAAAATGACCAAACGAAGTGTTAGAGTTGGTATTGCTGGCACAAAGTTTTCCGGTTTTTATCAGCAGTGGTCCTACAAACAGGTTGCAGGAATTGACGTGCAGTTGGTGGGGGTAATCTCAGGAAATCCTGAAAATGCAAAAGCGTTTGCCCAAAGGCATGGAATACAGCAAGCATATATGAGTTTTCCCGAAATGCTCGACAAAGCTGATTTAGATGTGGTAAGTTTATGTGTACCTAACTCGCTGCATGGGCCTTTTGCCATAGAAGCCGCAGAAAAGGGTGTGAAAGTGGTTGTCGTCGAGAAACCAATGACTATTTGGCCAGGCTATGTCGAAAGCAGAGAAGCGTCGGCTGAACAGAAGAAAATTGAAACCATGCGGTACGCAGATGAAATTTTGAATACCTTTGACAGGACAGGGAGCAAAATGCTCTATGCCGAGAATTTCGTCTACATGCCCGGCGTGCTCAGCGCCATGCAGACGTTTAAAGAAGGCGGAGGGCACATCATCGACATTGAAGGCGAATGCTCCCATTGGGGTTCGCACGCGACCTATTACGATAAAATTCATCTCTCCGGCGGTGGAGCGCTCATTTCAAAAACAGTTCACCCGCTCGGTGCCGCGCTATATGTCAAATACTGCGAAGGAATATTTCGAGACAATGAGCCGATTCGACCGGCGTCCGTATTTGCGATGGCTTCACAAATTATGAAAGCAATGCCGCAAGAAGCGCAGGAGAATTTTGTTGTTATGCAAAATGTAGAAGATTGGTCGCTGTTGCTGGTGAAATTTGAGGACGGCACAGTTGCTCAGTTGAAGGGAACGGATACTTATTTAGCTGGAATCAAAAATACCGTCGAAATTCGTGCGACTAACGAAATCTATCGCATCGACATCAATCCTAACAACCACGCGGCTTGTTTCAGTTTGGTTCCTGAAACCTTGAAGGGATTGGAACTGCGCGAAAAGCAACGCCACAACGCCGGTTGGTCAAACCCATCTTTAGAAGAATATCGCTTAAATGGCTATGTGAATGAACTAACAGACGCGGTTAAATGCGCTTTGGATGAACAACGCATGCCACAATCAGGCGCGTTATTGGCTAACGACACAATGGCTATCGTCGGCGCAGCATACGAATCGGTGGAGACCGGGAGGTGGGTGGATATTTCTGATATTATCAGTGCCAGGAAGTTTGCCAGGAAATATTATCCTAATTTTGATTACGTTGAGCCAATTTTTAGAACGAAAAGTTGAACATAAAGTCAGAAAAATTACGCGACCTGGAAAGTTATTATTGCGTCAAATGGGATAATCGTGTAGAATAATAGCGACCATCGTCGCAGGATATGAGAGGTTACAAATATGAAAAGCCGTCCGCTTCGCGGGGCTTCGCCTCCATTCGCCTCTCCACTTCGTTCCGAGACAACGAATTCAAGGATTCGTTTAATCCTATGTATTAGCTGTCATATTCTACCTGACACATTTTACAGTACCGAACAAAAGCGAGGAGATAATTGTTAATGAAAAATTATAAAACTTTATTTGATGATATAAGGGGTGGTATTGGAATAGCCTCAATGGTGAACATAACTAGCGGTAAATTCTGTGGCGATTATGGCAGAGGCTCGGCAATGGTGCAGATAGGAGGATATGGCGCTGATATTTATAAAGGTGACAGAAAGGCTATTGTCGAATTCCTCAAGCCTGAAATACAGGAGGCAAAAAGAAGTGGCGCAAAAATTGCTGTCAACACTTTAGCCACAAACATTGACTATCTGCTGACATTTGTGAAAGGATTTGAACAGGCTAATGGTGATTTTGTTGAATACAACGCCCATACATCTTCCCAAACCTATGTCCGCGAAGGCTTAGGTTATGCACAATTTGCCAAAGAGAATCAGCAGTCGCTTTTTGAATTCACGAGGAAACTGTCCGATGTGCTATCCATTCCATTGATTATTAAAGGCAGGGTGTGGACTCCATTAAGAAGCGGTTCTGTTGAAAAAATAGCGGGTGATTACGGCAGGCTGGCGCAAGAATTAGCAAAGTGTGGCGCTTCTTCAATACACCTCAACATCAGAAAAGAGGACGAAAAGCGATATGACCTGGATGTATTGAGAGAGGTCAAGGATAAATTAGATATATTCCTGATTGCCAGCGGCTATGTTGGGTTGGCGCAAGATGGCAGTGTAGACTTGGACAAGGCTGTATCCGATACAGAGGCTATCCTTAAAGCGGGTGCCGACCTTGTATTAATAGGTCAAGCTGCGATGGACGAGTCAACTATTGTGCAACAGTTGGCAGAAAAACTCGGAAACTTACTACCACCTGGAAAAAAATGAAAACAAAAAAACAAGACAAAGGCCTTCATATTTTCCTGTTTCAACGGCGGAGGGTTGCCAGGAACATTTATCAGAGATATGTTTTGTAATTTTGATTATTAATGTTGCAGTTCGGAAGGGGTTGTACCCCTGACAGTTCTACCGCTGGGGTACAACCCCAGCAGAACAGAATGTAAAGTTTGTTTGTCAAAGTTACCTTACATTACACTGTTAAGAAATATTTTGAGTTATTGTAGCTGAATTTGCCAAAATGCGGGGGGACGGTTTTCCCGAAGTTTGGTGACTCTTTCTTTCGTGATTGACTTCGGCTACCAATCAGGACTTATTTGAGTGTGACAATGTACTAGCACCAAAGGTTAATAATTTAAGGAGAAACGATGAATAAAGAAATTATCTGGGATTTCATGAAGGTGTTTGCGGGCCTTGCGGTCAGCACTGCCGCCCCCGCCACGAAGGGTTCAAGGGCAAAGTTCCCCCAACGCCCGCTTGGTCGCACAGGGGTAAACGTCAGCATTTTGGGGCTGGGCGGAGTTGGATTCTTGACCGAATGGAATGACAAAGACGCCATAGCTCAACTTATCAACGAAGTCATTAATTCAGGAATTAATTACTTTGATACTGCTCGCATGTACGGCGAAGGCAAAAGCGAAGAGAGCCTGGGATTGGTGATGGGTACGCCTCGGAGAAAAGAGATTTTTCTGGCGACCAAAACTTTAAACCGCACCTACGACGGGGCAATGAAAGATGTAGAAACAAGCCTAAAAATTCTGCGCACCGATTATATAGACCTAATTCAGATACATGGTCTTGGCTGTGTCCCAAAGGACAATGTAGCTGACCTTGGTAAAAGGGACGGGGTTTTGCGCGCTTTGCATGAACTGCGCGACCAAAAGATTGTTCGCTTCATCGGCATCACAAGCCATGCAGAGTGTTTAATGCTGAAAGAGGCGATTGACACCTACGACTTCGACACGCTCCTTTGCGTCATCAACCCGCAGGAAAAACGTCCCTGGGAAAAGGGGGAGAGAAGTTTAGTAGATGATGAGCTTTTACCGGTGGCACAAAAGAAGGAATTGGGCATCATTGCTATGAAGGTCTTTGGCGGAAGTGATTCGGCGGAACTGGTGGGGGATGGGGAGTTTAGAGCTACTGCACCCATGCTTTTGCGCTACGCGTTGAGTCAACCCATTACAACAGCAGTTCCAGCAGTCGCTAACAAGCAAGAGCTTGAGGAAAATCTCGAAGTGGCGCGAAACTTCAAACCAATTTCGGGCGAGGAGCACAAAGCAATAATTGCCCGCATCAACCCGGAGCAAAAAGAAGGATAGCTGCACCCCCGTTCGTATCAAACTTAACGAAGCGAATGCCGGTTGAGTAAGTTCAGAACGGAGTGGAGAACTGTATCGAAACCAAGTGAACGAGCTATGCCAATGCTTGCAATACAGATTCCGCTGGGTTTCGATACGATCTTTCAGATCTACTCAACCGGCGCTACGGGCTACTCGACCGGCGCTTAAAATCATGTTCATTCGTTAAGTTGATATGAATGGGTGAAGGATAGCCGCACCCCCTTCCGAACAGCAAGATTTTCGTTTACATAACGAAAAAAATATGCTAATCTGTCGCGTATACGAATTTTGGTAATTTTCAATAATCATAAAGTATTGTCAAATAATTCAGTGAACTGATGGATACAATTACGAGAAAGGAGAATATGCGTTGCTTCCTCTCCACATAATGAATGTTGGAACTTCCGCAACGCAAGAAATTGTGAACGATTCAATCAAAAAGGATGGGACTGCTCAGAAAATCCCACAATTGCAAAGTTCTGGCGTGATAGAGGTGGATGAAAGCCTCTGTTTGACGTGTCGAGAATGCGAGGTGTCTTGTTCGTTGTATCATGAAGACGAATGCAACCCAAGTTTATCGCGAATTAATATCTTGTTTGACGATTTTGTCCCAGGGCTTCCCTCTATTACAGTGTGTAAGCAGTGCGACTGGCCGGCTTGCTACTATGCTTGTGCTTCCCGCTGGGATGAGCCGGCAATGTCGATTGATGAAGCGTCTGGCGCATGCTACATTGATTCCGAAAAGTGTCGGGGCTGCCAAGCCTGTATGCGTGCTTGCCCTCTGACGCCGGAGCGTTCCGTGATAAGCTTTAAAAAGGTGGGGAATAAGCGCATCTATTTCAAGTGTGACTTGTGCTACGATAGACAAGAAGGACCTGTGTGTGTTGAGATTTGTCCTGGCAAGGCTCTAACGTTCGTACCTGCTGAAGGGAGGCGGAAATAACATGAGCGAAATTTATGGATGGACTGGGGAAATACTTCGAATTAATCTTTCGTCAGGTGAAACATCGACTATCGACACGATGAAATACGTACCAGATTTCATCGGTGGTGTGGGGGTCGCTTCTCGAATCGCCTGGGAGGAACTCTCTCCCGGCGTGGATGCTTTTGACCCAGAGAATCTGCTGTTCATCATGGTGGGTCCGTTGACAGGAACCCTGGCTTCGGGTGCGGGCCGTGTTGAAGTGCTAGGCATCGCGCCACAGCAGCATCCTCCAATCCTCTCCCGTTCAGGTATGGGAGGACATTGGGGCGCAGAGTTGAAATACGCCGGCTACGATGGCGTCATCGTTGAGGGTAAGGCTGAAAATCCGGTTTACGTGTGGATAGACGATGGAAAAGTGGAGATACTTGATGCCAGCAGCCTATGGGGTAGAGGCACTTACGGAATAACAACGGCTCTAAGAGCTATCCACGGTAAAAGGACAAGAGTCATCTCTTGTGGCCAGGCAGGAGAACGTCTCTCAAGGATTGCGGTCATACAGACCGAAACGGGCAACGCTGCTGGACAAGGCGGCTACGGCGCGGTTATGGGTTCTAAGAATCTCAAAGCCATCGCCGTGAGAGGCACCAAGGGCGTCAAGATTGCCAGACCGAAGGAGTTCTTTGATTTGTGTGTGCATTCCAGCCACGAGGGTCAGGGCCCGGGTAGTTTTGAAATCAGCGCGGACCGAAAAGGTATTCGGACGGATAGTGAGGGAAGTACATTCCGCCTGCGCAAATGTGGATTCTGCATGACGCCTTGTTCCAATCCGATTTATGAAAACGTGCAAGCGAAGGATGGCTCTGTAGTACCCAGTGTAGTGCAACAATGCTGGGGTTATATGGGCACTTCCCCGAGTGTAGACCGAGTGGCCAGGGCTATGACGAGTGATTACGGCCTCAATGGCTGGGATATTACTTACGGCATCATCCCATGGTTGCAGATGTGTAAACAACATGGTTTGATTGACAGGATAGATGGTATTGAGATTCCTGTACCCGATAAACCTCTGGAATATCTTTCTGATACCGCGCATTATTCCTCAGAGTTTATCCATATGCTGGTGCGGAAGATTGCTTTTCGCGAAGATGAAATAGGTGACGCGCTAGCCGACGGCGCTTGCTATGCCGCCGATAGACTATTCGATGGAGAGGGAATTCCACTTCTTGACCGCATCTACCCACGCCATTGTGGTCAGACGGAGCACTGGGGTGGGCACTGGGGGCCAGGCGGAACGGTATACTGGCCGTGGTGGTTGCTACCCATTCTACAATGGTGTGTGGATACCAGAGACCCAGCCAGCGATTCGACGCATCAGTGGACGGAGCATGTGCAATTCTATCTGCCTGAGAGTGGGCCACGCCGAGGTCCCTTTCCAATGGAGAAAGCAAAGGCCGTCTGTGCTAAGGTATACGGCAATCCGGACGTCTGCGACCCGGCTTACGAATACGACCCTCCAGAACTCAAGGCTATACCGGCCATCTGGCACAGCCATCATGGCATGATTGTGGATTCCTTGGTGCTATGTGACCGAGAGCACAGCCGTGTCTTTAGCATGTTGAGCGAAGATGGAGCCGCTGATACATCATTGATGTCGAAACTTTTCTCCGCGAGTACAGGTCACGATTTAAGCGAAGAGGAGCTTGACCGCGCCGGAGAACGCATCTGGAACCAGCTTCGAGCCATTGATGTTCGAGACTTTGGTCGCAATCGCGCCATCGACGAGTCCACGATAGATGGCTTCATGTACCCTGGCAAGGACGATGACGTCATGCTTGACCGTGAGAAATTCCTAAAGATCCTTGATAAATACTACGAACTGAGCGGATGGGCTCTCACCAACGGTTGTCCCACACGCGCCAAGTTGGAGGAACTTTCTCTCGGCGACGTTGCTGACGAACTCGAACGCGCGGGAAAACTCGGTTAGCGTGTTCGTTTGACCACTGCCAGTCACTGCCCCGTAGAGGGCGGAATGTTTATAGCAACGGTTTCCCTCGTAACCCCAAGCTCCGTAGGAGCGGTATGTGAAAACAATTCTGCCATTCTGATTAATGTTCATTAACCAGGAATGAAATTTCGCTCCTATGGAGTTTCAGGTCTTTGGTCTCGATCTGACTATAAACATTCCGCTCCTAACGGAGCTAAAAAGGTGAGATGCTTGGGCAATGAAGAATCCCATGCTATAAAAAAACTCTTGTCGGGGGTTTAGGGTAATGCTGCTAAGAATTGTCGGAGGAGTGCAGCATAGCACTGGGATGAATCCCCATGCTGAAAGAGCAAAGCACACATGCTGAAGCTAGCCCATGAGGCTTCGCTCTCTTAGCCCCGATGTTCACGTCTGGGCTGTTTCCCCAATATTTAGATTGGCGTCATCAAAACGCAATTCTTAGTAGCATTAGGGTTTAGGGAGAAAGGCTTGTCCCCCCAAAATAGAGATGAATTGGTATAGGCAAAGGATGTGCCGTTTAACGAAAGGAGCCTCCCGATGAAAACTGGAGAACGAATCTCAGCAAAACCTTGGTATTTCTTAATCCTGATGCTTCTTGTCATAGTAAGCGCTTCCGATGATTTAATCGCGCAGCCCCCTGCCAATCCTGATCTAAAACCATCGGAAATTGTTGAGAGTTCACAAACAGAAAAAAATACCAGTCCGCTGGACAAATTGACTAAGCCAATCGAAGATTGGATCAAAAAACACCCCTTAGCAGCAATCATTTGGGGAATAATTGCTCCAATTGGAACCTGGATATCTAAAAATTTCATCAAAAAGATGGTCGCAGAGGAACTGAAGCCTTTATTCAAACGGATATTTACCGGTGTACTAATTCGTTTCGGCAGGTACAGGCGGCTGCTTAAAAACTATCACAAATCACTCCAAGGAAAACTTCAAGAGGTTGGACTCACCCAACAGCTTTTGGGTGAAGGTGTCGATATGGAAAAGAATTATATTCCAATCGAACTCAGCAAAGAGGAGTATAAGAATCCAGAAACCGAGTATTCGTTTGGTTCTCAGCCTAAAGACCAAACTCACCCCCACACGGAAGAAGCGAAGAGAGAACGAATTAAAGTCCGCGGCGTTTTGGACGATGAAGCGGAGTACAGAAATCGAATCGCCATCATCGGTGACCCGGCCGCGGGAAAAACGACGCTGATGCAGTATCTTGCGTATCAATGCACGAAGCGCGAAGGGTGCAAGCTAATCCCAACTTTGATTACGCTGACAACTTACGTGGGAAGCAAAGCCAAAAATCTCCGCTTATACCTCGAAACGCTCTTTGAAGAAAACGCCTTTCCAAAAGCCAAAGAGTATATTGAAAGACAACTAAAAGCCGGAGAGTTCTTGATTCTATTCGACGGTTTTGATGAGGTCGATATTGGCACACGGAAGGAAATTAAACGGCAAATTGAAGACTTTGCCAACAATGCCGCGTATATCCAGAATAAATTTGTGGTTACCTCTCGGCCAATTCGGGATGCCGTTTTTGAGAACTTCCGACATCTCGAAGTGATGCCGCTAACGCCGGAACAACGCAAAACATTCCTCGAAAGTAAGATTGATAACAGCCCAAAATCTGAGTTTAATGCGCAAAGGTGTGACAAACTCGTCAAAGCCATCGAAGAACATAATCGGATTCGGAGACTTGCTGAAAATCCGCTATTGCTGACGTTTCTATATCATGTTTATAAGTATAATCTGGAGATTCCCCGTCGTCGAGTCGAATTGTATCGACTCTCCATTAACCTAATGTTGGGCTGGGATATAGAAACTAATCGTCTAACCCATATTAAGGTCAGAGATAGAGATGCCAAAAGAGAGGTACTCAAAAAGGTGGCTTACTATTATCACACACATGACACACGCGAACTTCCGGAGGCGGAACTACTTGCGGAGGTAAAGAAGCATCTCCCCGATTCCTTAAAAGAGGAATTTACAGCGGAGGAATTGGTTCGAGAAATTGAAAACAGTAGCGGCATCCTGCGTCACCGAACCGCTCAAAGCTATCAATTTATTCATCTCACCTTTCAAGAATATCTCACCGCAGATTACATCAGCGACAATCGAGATGGAGAAATCCCCAAGCTGATGAAGGCGCTGCACGATTCGAGGTGGCGGGAAGTGACGCTCCTCTTAGCAGGTATTATGGGGAACGCAACGCCGCTGGTATTTCGCATCCTGGATCATCGACGAGAAGTCACCGAGGAATCAGAAAAATCCTCATGTACTTTTATCGCCTTTAGTTGCTTGTCTCAGGCAGAGGTGGATGATGATGTGCGCGATAAAGTTCTTGACGCATTTGCTGCGCTTTCCTACAACCAAGCCGCTAATTTCATCGAAAAGACCTTTGGAACGCTTGGAACGGAGGATGAAGAGGTTGAAACGCTTTTGCTGGATATTCTCAACAGCCCGCATGAAACGGTGCAGGTTTGGGGGGTTGGTTTCCTTAACGATTATCCACAACTCCGTCAATCAGTACGTCTCATTGAAGCGGCGCGTCCCATTGAGGAAGCAATTCCGCTTATTATTAAGCGGGGTGGCTTCCGGGAAGGAGTTCACGATATTTTGCACTTTTCTGGTGAAGCGCTACAGAAGCAGGCGTGGCAAAGCCACCTTATGAGGAATCAATCAAAAAATTATTCAAAGCTAACTAATAGAAAGTTTTTATTGTTTTTTGAGCCTTTTTGATGATATGACAACAGTTACGGCTGAACAAGTAAAAGAATCATTAAAACAATGCAT
>SDBU01010322.1_pt1 | contig 10364 bp, 14 predicted proteins | sample 2277071 | NCBI WGS metagenome assembly SDBU01 (sample SAMN10397929, study PRJNA504765) | marine sediment metagenome | isolation source: marine sediment core GS08_GC12, 126 cmbsf | place: Arctic Ocean: Gakkel Ridge, Loki's castle | collected 2008 | reverse complement strand
ACCCCGAGTTTCGCATTGACAATAGTCGGCTATCTGGCGCTAGCTCTACGCTCCGCGGGCGTGGCCCGCACGGACGCGATTGCGTTCATTACGCTAGGGCTGGCTGGTGCTGGCACCGTAATCGCCCTCCAAGGCGAAGTTCGAGACAAGCAACTGGAGTGGGGGTGGATGGGGATAGTGAAGGCACTTCGCCGTCCCTCGAAGAGGTTCCTGATCTCGTTCACAACCCATCTGCCTCAGCTTCTAACGTGCGTGGCAATCGCGCTGAGCTGGAGAGGCTCGCGAAAGAAGGCCCGAAAGAGTACAGAAAGCGAATAGGCCAATGACGACTTACGTGTACAAGTGCCCCAAGCACGACGAGTTTGATCTCGTCCGAAAGCGTGATGACGACCTGGCGTATGGTATCTGCCCGAAGTGCGGAGAGGTCAGCACGCACGTCGTCAAGATAGCCGCAGCTATCGTGCCGGGCGGCACGGGCGGCGGGAAGGACATGCACCTACCCCGATGAAAACGAAGAGGTGTGGTCATTGTAAGCAAACGAAAGATGCCGCAGAGTTTTGTCCGGGTGCAGGCGTTAGTAGCCATTTGATCTGCAAGCCTTGCACCAACGAACAACGGAGAAGTTGGTACGCCCGCGAACCAGAGAAGCTGAGAGCTAATTCTCGTGCCAGCAACAATCGGCTGAGAGTAGAGGTCTTCGAGCATTATGGTACGGTATGCGCTTGCTGTGGGGAGAGTGACATAAGGTTTCTGACCCTAGACCACATAGCTGGTGATGGTGCTGCGCATAGGAAAGATACTAACACGAGCGGCATCGATATGTACCGTTGGTTACGGAAGCATGGGTTCCCGTCAGGTATTCAAGTGCTTTGCTACAATTGCAATTGTGCTAAGTATATCTACAAGCGATGCCCACACCAGGAGGATAGACGATGATGTATTTTAGTCTAGCCGGAGCCAAAGATATGTATGCGATAAGAATCTGGATAGCGCCTACGCTGGCTGAGTTACTTGTTCGAGGAAAACGAAGTGTTGCCGATGAGGGCATCATAATGGGCGAGGCTGTCGAATATCTTCGGGAAAATCCAGAGTTGTTCAAACGCGTGCTAGATGGAACGCAAAAAGCAGGCAGGATTTGGTAAAAAGCATGACGTACATTAATCTCATCGAGACCTACGAGGAGGCCGGCGACATCAAAACTAAGAGAATGTATAAGACCACCCGGGTCCTGGAGCAAGAAGAGGCGACCGATGAGGCTGTCGCTCGCCTCCATGAGAAGCGCATCAAGTTGCTTGCTGAGGGCAAGGACGTACAGGTTGTGCGCACAGCCGTGTTGTGGGACGATCCCCGCCGTGAGCAACCACGTCGGCGCCGGCGGGTAATGCAGAAGGTCCTGCGCTCGATTATGAAGAAGGTGCCTCAGCCGGACGAGCGGCAGGTGCAAGCGGACCGAGAGGTCGATAAGGTATTCGAGCAAAAGGGCACGACCAAGCGTCGGAAGTCGGGGCTAGTACTACCGGAGGGACACCGTGGCGGACACCGATAAGGATAGCCTACACCCGTGGCCGCCGACCAATCTACTGGAGCAGATGGGCATCACGCGCGAAGAGTGGGACGATATGCAAGCGAGCACTCTACCGAGAGCCCTGGCCATTGCGGTCATGTTTAAGAAAGCTGCTCGGAGGCTGATGAACAGTGTATAATGAGAGTGCATCCCTGCGTTAGGGAGTAAGGAGGAGAGACCCATGGACAAGATCAGTGACACTTTCGATGAAGAACTCGCCGCCGCTGACGCGGCTGAGGACCGATGGGAGCTCGCCGAAATCTTGGCGGACGCCAACAAGATTGAAGATGAGGACGCCAAACTCGCAGTTGATGAGGACGCGGCCGCTGAGCACTTCGGCGATCCGCCCGTTGACAGTGTGGGCATGACGCCAGACCCGAAGCCCGATAGCTACTACGCGGGTAGGTTGGGCATGGCACCCCCACCGGTGACCCTGATGCTGGAGAAGATCCGAGTCGCACTCAAGACGCACGTCTCGCCGGCGGTGCTCGACCAGATGAAGTTCAACCACACGTACGATCCGGTGACGGACAAGATCATGGTGGAGATCGGGATGTACCTGTTTTCCAACAAGATCCACACCGAGACGACCAAGGAGGCCTTCCCGGCCGGATGGTTCCAGGGCTTTAAGCAGTCCTTCTTCCCGGGCTGGCTGCAGCGCAAGTTCCCGGTGAAGTACACCCAGGTCTTCAAAGAGGTCAAGACCATCCACATCTGCCCGCATCTGAACTATCGTACCCGGGACGAGGAGAAGTACCACCTGCAGTTCCTGATACCGGAAGGTGACCTGACCCGATACAGCGCCTAGATTACTTCTAGGAAGGGAGAGCGGATTGAAACTCGTAGCTACGGCTGCGCCTATAATCAAGGCCCTCAAAGGCTGTAAGACTGTCATCTTCGATACAGAAACTTCAAGCCTTTTTCCTTGGAGGGACGGCAAAATCCTCGCCGGCATCGGTATTAAGCCGCTGGGAGGTGAGAGCTTCTACCTGCCTTTCCGTCACGCTAGCGCGTCGTGCCCTTGCGCCCAGACCTGGAAGCGGGGGCCGAAGGTTGAGCGTTGCGCTAAATGCGCGCACAGCGCGTTCGACCACAAGCAGGTGGGCGAGGCGACTTGGGTGTGCCCCGTGGCCTGGCCGGAAGTCAACGCCCCCCTGGCCGAACTCAAGAAGCTTATCAAAGCGTTGCGCGGTAAGGTGCTCGTCGGACATAACGTCCGTTACGATGAGAGCGTCATCTTCCAGGAGGGGTTCGATCTCAACGCTGAGAAACTCCTGTGCACCATGGTGATCTGGCGGCTCGTCTCCGACGAAGAGCCCAGTTATGCCCTTAAGAAGCTGGCCGACAAGTATAGGGGCGAGGAGCATGGCAGTGAGTCAGAGAAGGCCCTGGTGGCCACTATGCGGATGTTGGGCCTGCCCACCGCCAAGGAAGAGCGGCGCTATGACAAGGTGCCGGCGCAACTGATTCTCGAGTACATGGCTGACGACCTGGACAACCCCGAGTGGCTATACACCCACGCCATGCCTAAGATTACTAAGCTCAAGCTGGAACCCCTCTTGCGCGAGGAAATACAGGTCACACGCGCCCTGTTCAATATGGAACGGGTGGGTTTCACCATCGACCGCACCTGGGTGACCGACCGCAAAGAGAAGATCGACGACTTGCTTATCGAAGTTGAGGCTTACTGCCGAAAGGAAGCGTCTCGTCGGGTAGCTAAGCTAATCCGGCAGGAGAAGAAGTCGGGGGTCACCACTACCGACGTGCAGGAAGCACACAAGATCTGCCGGGATGGTTTCGATGCCACCAACACCAACCACATCAAGACTATCTACCACGCTGAGGGCATTAAGAGCTGGAAACCGACCGAGAAGGGCGCCGAGTCTTGGGATAAGGATGTACTCACGACTCTGGCCGCGGAGGGTGACACCCTAGCTGGCCCCGTCTTGCGCTACCGGGCTTTGGCCAAGATTGCTAAGACGTATTATGGCAACATTGAAGAGGCCATCACGATCGATCTGGACCGGAGTAAGGGCCCGCCTCTGAACGGCGGTGGTAATGTGCTTCACCCTAACATTATCCAGTCCGGTACGCGCACTGGTCGAGTCTCAGCGAGTCTCGTCCAGACCCTTCCGAAGCAGGAAAACTTGGCCAAGACTTGGAGCGCGGAAGAGTTGGGCACAGCCCGTAAGACGGCCGCTGCCATGGCTCGGGTCGGCAAGAAGGTGATCTCGCACACCGACGACCTGCCGTCTGTTGGCGACGTCGCGGAGCTCAAAGCCTTGAGTGAAGTGCGTGGTGCTTTCCTGGCGCGCGAGGGTCGTGGTCTGTTGCTGGCCGACTGGAGTAACATTGAGATGCGTATTCTCGCTGACTATGCACAGGAAGAGGCTATGCTCTTAGCGTTCAGATATGGCCTGGACATTCACGCGCTGGCTGCACGCGCTGCCAGCGGGTTAGCACCTGAGGGTGAGGACGCGTTCAAACGTTGGCGGGGGGACGGCAAGAGCCTCGGGTTTGGCCTCGTCTACGGGATGGGCCTGGTTCTACTCGCCACCAAGTTGGAGTCCACCAGGAAGGAAGCAAAGGGCTTCATGGGTCGGTACTTCGATCGCTTCCCTGACATCAAAGCGTTTAAAAAGCGTGTGACCACCACGTTGAAGCGCAGGACGAAGACCACGTGCTCGCTACACGTAGACTTCGCGCTGTGCCCGGACGACTGCGAGGCTGACAACTGGCCGCGCGGTTGGCTCAAGAATAAGTGGGGCCGTAGGCGGAACTTGGTGGACGAATGGGGCGAGAAGAAGGGGGCTTTCTACAAGGGTGTGAACGTGCTCGTTCAGGGTAGCGCCGGTGACCTTATGCGCTCCACACTGTGGCGCCTGCAGGATGCCCTGGTGGGCACCGGTGCGGACATCGTGCTGACAGTCCACGACGAGTTCATCATTGATACGCCGGTGAACATGCTGGAGGAGGTAGCCCACATCACAGTGGCCGCGATGGAGACCTGCGACAAGTTCACCGTGCCCCTACAGGTCGACCTCGAGTGGGCGCCGAAGCGCTGGAGCGAAGCCATCAAGTTGGGCTGCAAGAACTGCTCCGGCCTGGGCGTAACCTTTGGCATGTCACGGGAAGAATTGTTCGAGGCCCTGTACCAAGATGAACTGCCGGATGATCTTGAAGAGAGCACCTGCAGCGAGTGTGACGGTGAGAGATTCCTCTTCGGAAAGGCACTATCATGCTAGAGATAAGATATGAAGATGCCGCAAGTGTGTTGGACCCTGGCCCCGAGGGCAAGGGGGGTTGGGCTGACGCCCTCTGCCCAGCCCATGATGATACCAACCCCAGCCTGGGGATCATGGATGATGACGGCAGGCTGGCGGTCAACTGTAAGAAAGGATGCCCGACAGAGAGGGTGCTCGAGGCTGTGCAGGGCCTGCTCGGTGGGGCGGGGGCCAAGAAGTCCGGTAAGAAGAGGGCCCCGCGCGTGCCGAGGGGTAAGCACGTGGCTTCCTATATGTACAGCACTGTTGAGGGCCTGCCACTGGCGTTGAAGAAGCGCTACCAGCTGGGTGATGAGAAGACGTTCATGTGGTGCGACCCGCAGAACCCCGACGTGCTGGGCCTGCCTGGGACGTTGCGCGAGAGCGAGCTTCCACTCTATAACATAGAGGACGTTGTGCGCCTGGCCAAGAAGCGGGTCGTCTTTGTCGAGGGGGAGAAGGCGGCCGATGCGTTGAAGGAAGCCTATGGCGTTGTAGCCACCTGCCTGCCAGGAGGTAGTGCCTCCGAACTAACAGCCGAGCAGATGGAGCCGCTTAGGGGGCGGAAGCTCGTTCTTTGGCCCGATAACGATGAGCCCGGCCGCTCCCTCATGCGTACCCTGGCAGACAAGTTGTCCGGCATAGTTGAAGAGATCGTCACGATCATGCCTTACGTGCCGCCCAAGGGTGATGCATATGATTACGTCAAGGCCGGCCACACCAAGGAACAGCTGCGGGGAGAGATCGCGGTCACCCCACAGGAAGCCATCATGAACGAGCTTCCGGACGGGTACGAGGTTACCGTTCCTGACACTGGTGGGGTGGTGAAGTTCCGGTTCCTTGACCTCGAGAACAAGCCACGAGAAATCAATGCCGACATCGTGGTTTGGCGGGAAATGACGGGGGCGCAACGAGTGTCTTACTCAGCCCGCCAGAACCTACAGTCGGCCAGCGCGCGCTCGGGGTTTGTCCGGCAGCTGAGTCAGCATTTCGGTCCCGACACCAAGGACTCAACCAAGGCGTGGTCGCGCATTGTGGACACCGCCTATGGTAAGGTGCAGGAAACGCAGCGAAGCAAGAGCCCCGACGAGCCAGTGATGAAACCCTTGCCTCCAGGCGCTAATACCCTCTACCTGGTGAATCCGCTGGTGGCCGACGACGGTATGACCATCCCGTTCGGCATGGGTGGTGCCGGCAAGTCGTACCTGGCCCTTCTAACAGCGGTGCTTGTCGCATTGCCCGAGGGCGATGTACCTAATAACACACTAGGCCTGGACGTGAAGCGCCACGGCCCAGTGCTTTACCTCGACTATGAGGCCAGTCGTGCGCGGGCGCAGCGCCGGGTGCGGGGCCTTCTCAAGGGTCTCGGCTTAGACCCCGATGACTACGAAGACTTGCCGATTCACTACTGGCCGGGACAGGGTATGCCTCTAGCCGCTAACGTCCACCCCATACGCAAACGCTACAACGAGTTGGGAGCAGTCTTGCTGATTGTCGACTCGCTGTCCAAGGCTTGCGGTGAGGACCTGAGCTCGCAGGAGACGGTGAGCACCTACAGCAATGCCGTCAGTCGAATCGGCGCCACAGCATCCATCAGTATAGCGCACGTCACCAAGGAAGAGGGCACCAAGTACCCCTTTGGTTCCGTTTTCTGGCATAATGACCCGCGCCTAACCTGGTACGTCCACAACCTGGAGCAGGGCGAGGGTATGGGCGTCATGATAGCCAACCGAAAGTCCAACGATGCCGCGATCGTGCGGGGGGAGTTGGGGTACAAGTTTGAGTTCACCGGTACCGATGAGGATGAAGATTTTACGGTCACTATTACCCGAGAGGATGACATGGAGCCGCCCGTGAAGGGCGACACCCTGGAGATGCAGGTCTTGAAATTGTTGAAGGGCCGTAAAGAGGGTGTAACTGGTAAGGAACTGCAGGCAGCGTTGGAAACTGACAGCATCGGTGGTCCATTGGGTCGCTTGCGGCTCAAGGAATCCCACGAAGCCGGTATAACAACTGAGAATGGCCGCAACTTCTACCGCCCGGCGGTGAAAAAAGAAGTGCCAAAGATCTGAGAAAGGGGGTCGAGTTGACAGTCGAGTAGTGTATAATAAGGACGTGGTAGAGAACAGTTGACAAGTTCGTGGAGGGCTTTATGGGTGACTCAGAGTGCGACGCATCTAGTGGCAATTTGAACTACAGTGACGATGATCTCAACGCTGTGTCAGCGCTGCTCGACACCTGCGAAAAGAACCCCTTGGTATACGAAGCAGTTCTCGCGGAATTGGGGGCGCTGTACGGGCATGAATTTACGTTAACACAGATACCAACGATCCGCAGAGCCATGAAGCAAGGACAGGCAAGCCCCGTGGAGGGGCTGGAGAACTTCGGCCAACCACACCCCGACCCAGAACTGGACATACCACGCCTGCTCGTCCACGTGTCGACGGATGCTAAATGGATAGCTGGCCTCATCGTTGGCAGCAAACTGGGTTACGCCGACCAGAAAAACTTCACGTGGGGCAAGGCAAGGGTCACCAAGATCATCGGTAAAGAACGAGTGAAGAACGCAATCAAAGAACTCAAGGTAGTACTTAAAGGAGGTTTGTCGTGAATACGATAGGTATATTACGGACAGCCGTCAACACACTGTTGACCACGGTCGAGTCGAGAATATTGGGCGTACTGGCGGTAACGGAGAGCGCGATTAGCGCACTTCTCACAGTCGTGGTCAACACGATCAAGATTGCGGCGGTACAAATCGTCACTATGGCGTTTACTTTGGCGGAAACCATCGTCGAAGAGGCGTTCAGCGTGGTGGGCTCTGTGGTAGACGCGGTGCTCGGCGGAGTGCAGGAGGAGGACAACTAACATGCCGAGGTTTGGAGATCAGGAGCCCGAAGACAAGGCCAACAGTGGCGGTGGCGGGCGGAATTTCATCCCCCCCATTAAGTTGGGGGAGAACAAGGAGTCGTGTGTTTTCCGCATCCTGACGGAGCGGCCTGACTTCGTGCACGAGGAGTTCCATCGGAAGTTTTTGGGCACAGAGTTCAAGGGGTATGACCTCTGCGACACTATGCTCGGCAAGAAGTGCCGGCTCTGCAATGACGACGACGACCGGGTGAGTCGCACAGGCACGCAGTTCTTCGGCTGGGTGTACGAGCGGTACCACGACTACGTGGACGAGGACTCGATACCGAGTTGGGTCGACGAAGAGAGTATCGAAGATCTCCAGATCGGTAAGCGGACAGTGTTCCGCGCTCAGGTGAACGAGCCGAAGATACTCAAGTACGCCTATGCTCACTTCAACCCCTTCCAGGAGCAGTGGGACGAGGAAGAGACCCTCACTGACCGGGACTTCAAGTGGACCCGTACTGGTGAGCCCGGCGACATGAAGACGTCGTACTCCCTCCGAGGGGGCACCGTTACAAAGGTGTCGGGCGAGCTTCTTGACCTTTCCGTAGACCTGCCCGATCTCGAGCAGGTAGCGCTTGGTGTGATCACGTCGATCGACGGCGACGAGGAAGAAGACGAGAAGCCGGCGCCGAAGACCCGCAAGGGCAAGAAAGCTAAGAAGGCTGCCCCGGAGCCCGAGGACGAGGACGAGGTTGCAGACCCGTTCGAGAACGAAGCCGCCCTCGATGCGGATGACGACGACGACGACATTTAGGAGGTAGACGAATGGAGACAATTTTACTAGCCATCATAGCTGGCCTGCAAGCTGCGACTCTGCTCGTGGTATTCGTCGGCACAAACTTTCGTGACAGGGCCTGGCAGATACCCGTAGTGGGAGGGCTTATAGACAAGTTCATCCACAAGGGATGGAGGAGTCGCTAGTATGGATCTAACCATCGAGCTGGGGGTCACAGTGGGGATCCCCGGCAAAGACAAGTTCAACATGGCCAAGCCGGTGCTCCGATGGACCATCGATTCGGCCGGCGATGTCGCCGCGCAGATTGCGGAACACAAGGCCGCCCTGGAAGAGGTTGGACCGGAGATCGAGGAGGCGTTGGGCCAACAGTTAGCCAACGTCTCAGGTCTATCCGTCAGCGGTACCGGTCAGGGGGCGGCGCTCGCTAAGCTAGAGAAGCTGATGGAGTTCGTCGTCAAAGAGCAGCTACGCGTAAAGAAGGTGCTCGAGGTCAACACCAAACCTAAGAAAAAGCGAGGTGCAAAGTGAACGCGACCCATGCCTACTGTGACAACTGCGATGTGATCCGCAAGGTATTTTTCGAAGAGCTGCACCCGGTGGAGGCGATTGGTGTGGTAGGGGACTGGCTTGGTGGCGACGTGGTGTGTGATGAGTGCGCCTGGATAGTCGCGACACTATTTAGGGAGGTGGCGTAAAACCATGCCCGAAGAATATGTCGCAACAGAATGTTATCTCTGTGCAGCGAGTACAACTACTGAATACCATTGTTATGGCTGTCAGCAGGTTATCTGCGGTGGTCACCTAGGCGATCCTTGGGGTAATCATGATCCAGATGATCACAACGAGCCAACGGAGGTCGAGCAAATGAGCGAATCCGTACCAGGTGACGCCGCCCCGGAGGGGAGACACAAATTCGACTCAGGCGCTGTCCGAGCTAAGCTAGATGATGTCCGTTTCGATCTGATCTCCCCCCAAGCGTTGCGTCGATTAGCAGCGACTTATGCTGAGGGTGCGGTGAAGTACGGGGACAACAACTTCCGTAAAGGAATGGAGTTCTCCAACGTCATCAACCACGTGCTCACCCACATCAACACCTACCTTTCCGGCAGTGACCCGGACGGTGAGGACCATTTGTCTCACGCTTGTTGGGGTTTAATGACACTCATGGAACAAGAGGAGACCAAGTCGGAACTGAATGACCTGTACTTCTATAACGGGCAAGATGTGAGGAGTCATTAGTAATGGTAAAAGCTAGTTCTGAAACCTCCGCTGCTAGGAAATCTTGGTGGCGCCGACTGTTATGTGCCCATCAATTTCACTCCTATCTCCACGAGCTGCATCGGGGATGCTCAGCACCGACTCTATTTCATGTAGTTGAGGTCTGCTGGAGATGTGGGGCTTATGAACGTGCATGGTAAACTAACTGTTGGCTCACTATTCTCCGGTATTGGTGGACTTGACCTTGGCCTGGAGAGGGCGGGGATGGAGGTCAAATGGCAGGTGGAGATAGACAAGTGGTGCCAGCGGGTATTAGCGAAACATTGGCCAAATGTGCGGCGTTACGGGGATATCAAGGAGGTTCATGGTGATGAAATCGAAGCGGTCGACCTCATCGCGGGCGGATTCCCCTGCCAACCTGTTTCGGTTGCGGGTAGGCGGAAAGCTCAAGCCGATCCGCGTTGGCTCTGGCCGGAGTTCTTACGCATCGTGTCTGAAGTACGACCCCGCCTCGTCCTCGTGGAGAACGTACCCGGACTCCTCCATCGAGGGATGGCCGGCATCATCGGTAATCTTTCCTCGTGCGGGTACGATGCTGAATGGGGTTGCTTATCGGCGGCCGATGTCGGTGCGCCGCACCTCCGGCAACGGGTCTTTATCGTGGCCCACG
>SDBU01010320.1_pt1 | contig 10366 bp, 6 predicted proteins | sample 2277071 | NCBI WGS metagenome assembly SDBU01 (sample SAMN10397929, study PRJNA504765) | marine sediment metagenome | isolation source: marine sediment core GS08_GC12, 126 cmbsf | place: Arctic Ocean: Gakkel Ridge, Loki's castle | collected 2008 | reverse complement strand
AATACTGCTCAATAGAGAACCTACAGCGTGGTGCGAAGCGCTAGGTATGTGGCGGCGGGAATGAGCTATGGAGGATAGCATCCGACACGGAAATGTGGCACCAGGTCAGGCGCCGGGATAGCTTGACCTTGGTTCGTGCGTGTGCAAAGCTGAGCAAAGGCTGTAGGCTGTCACCCGGGAGGTGACACAGAGTCCACGGCGGTGTAGTCTGGCGATTCATTATGTGAGGAGATTGAATGAGGAGAGCCATTAGACCCGTCACCTCGATTGATCAGAAACTCGCAACATAAGGAGGTGTGATGGAAAGCCTTGATCACTGGCTGGATAGCAGCCAGTCGGAACCCCTGAGCCAATTGACGCAGATGACGCGTGGCCTTGGCCCCGCCCTGCAGAAGACTCGACGCGGGTTTATCCTGGGGGATCTCTCGACCCTTTTGGACGGATTACAGGAATTGGAGAGCGCCAGCCGGGGACTCCAGGAATGCGCGGCATCCATGCGCGACAGCACGAAGGCGTTTGACGTCCAGCAATTCCTGCGAGATCGGTTTGAAACAGATTTTCGAAGGGCCTGTGCCGAGAAGGGCCTCTCAGTAGAAGGAACGTATCCCACATACCTGGTACCGCCTTTGACGGTGCAAGTGGACCTGAAAGCAAGCCGCATTCGCCTCAGTCGGAAGCTGCACCGTGGCCTCCGGATCAGCCGCATTGTAGACGCCATCATCTCGGAGCGCGATCGCATTATCAGGCGTCCCTTCAACGCCAGGCAGTTTCTAAGGGAACTCGCAGAGGCTTATGATGAGTTAGTAGCGCTGGAGGGAGCGCAACAAGGGGGCCCCCTGACCGGGATCGAGCGAAGCCTCAAGCAGGTCTACCGCCGGTTGACGCCCCGTCGCTGGCGAGCGCAGTATCCTGAGGCGTTTTACGCCTATGATCTACACCGCTTGCTGTCTTCTGACGAGTTGTACCTCCCAGACGGACGCAGGTTCTACTTAAGTCCGTCCAGGGATGCACGGACCAACCTGACCATACTGGACAAGAACGAACGGGAAGTGCAGTATGGGGTCGTTGCTTTCCGAAAGGAGTGAATCTGCCATGCGTGCCAATTCAGCCTCTGACCTTGATCTTCTTTCCTTGGGGGAACCGCCTGAGGACACCCAGCTCCTTGATCGGCTCACCGTCGGAGTTGATATGTGGGAAGCTTTTGCTGTCCAGGAGTACTTGGAGCGGTACATTGCAGACGGCGGGAGCCAGTTCAAACTCCTCATCGGGAGGCCAGGGTCAGGCAAGACCCATCTGTTGCGTCGTTTGGAGCGCGCTGCACACGACTTGGGATACATCGTCGCCGCATTCCCTGCTGATTCAGTGCGCTTGCAGCGAATTGATGATCTGTACCGAGCCATCGTCAATCACCTAGACCTGGTAGAACTGACACGGCGCCTGGCTAACCGGGTCATTAGCAGGATGGGATACGACCCCGAGAGGGTGCCGGACAGCCTGACGTTCGTTGACTGGGTTGTGCAAGAGGGCCGCATTCGAGAGTTGGTCGCAAGGCAGACGCAGGAACAGCTAGAAGGCTTCTTCAGGCGACGCCGGATCGATACAAGCCTTTGCCTTGCCTACATTCAGTTGTCAGCGGCCTACTTGGGTATCAGGGCCATACCAGCGGAGACTCAGGATACACTATACGACTGGATAAGAGGCGAGCCCTTGAAAGCTGCGGCTCTGGGCCCCCTGCTAATCCGGCGGCCCATAGACCGGTACAACGCCAGGGTCATGTTGGACTCCCTATCGCGGCTTGCGCGCGAGTTGGACTTCAAGGGTGTGGTCGTCACCATTGATCGGCTTGAGGACATTGTGACCAGAATCCCCGAGACCGGGCGCTGGAAGTACACCCGAAGCGCCCTGAACGATGTCTATCAGAGCCTGCGTGAGTTCGTGGACTCCATGCCCTTCCTCACGTCTGTTTGGATGGTATTGGCTGGGCGTCGTGAGTTGCTCGACGACCGCTTGCGAGGCATTCGAAGTTACGATGCGCTGTGGCTACGGCTCCAGCACGAGGTTGCCGTGCCTGAGCGGTTCAATCGTTTTGGACAGATTATCGATCTAGATCGAGCTGCAGAGCTCCTGATTGATGAGGATGTACTACAGTCGCTGTATAGGCGCGTGCTGGAGGCTTCCAGCGACGAGGGGATCGGGGATGCGCTCATACCACCTGAGGCACTGTCTCAAGATGGGGAAGTGGGGCGGTTCAGGAAGGTAGTTGTTGCGGCTCGGAGAGCTGCGCAACAGGCAAATTGAGGAGGTCATGATGAACCAGCGGTCGACAGAGCCAGCAACAGCGAGGCGCATTGTGGAGACCCTGCGTGCGGGAGTGTCCTCTCGCGAGGTCAGTCGCCTCCTGTTGGCTGGCAGAGATGTTGAACTGGAGCGTTGTAGGTCGGACTTGAAGGGACTGGAAGAGGACATGAGGCAGCGCCACCTCGTTGTGTACTCCAGCTACGGCGGAGGGAAGAGCCACTTCTTGAGTGCTGTGGCGAACCTTGCTCTGGAACAGAACTTCGCTGTGAGCCAGCTCGTCCTGAGCAAAGAGACGCCTTTCAATCGCATCAACATGGTCTACAAGTCCCTTGCCCATGCTATTGAGCTACCCCGCTACTCGCGCCAGGGATTCGAAGAAGCCCTTATGAAGATTCGCCCCGAGAGCGATGAGTATTACGACATCAGGGATTACTTGGAGCAGAACCTTCACCACAAGCTGCTCTACGTGTGTCAGAACTACTTCCGGGAAGGAGACGCCTACAAACGCAGCCAGCTATACGAGGATCTGGCAGGAGTGCCCCTAACCATGAACGTCCTTCGGGCGATGCACCGTACCAACTTCGGTGAAGCCATGCATATGCAGAGGCGGTTCTTGGTGAAACGAGACACCCCAGACTACTTTCGTTTCCTCAGCTTTTTCGTGCGTAGAATCGGATACCGGGGATGGGTTATCCTGCTGGACGAAGCGGAACTGCTTGCCAAGCTTGGCATAGGCGCGAGAGCGCAAGCGTACCTGAACCTGGCTCTGTTGCTGGGGCTACATCCAACAGAGAGGATTGAGGGTCTGTACGTCGTAGGTGCATTTAATACGGCGTTTCGTGAAGACAGATTGCTCGGCGCCAGCGGCGACCTCCAGCGCGCCCCAGAGTGGCTACGCGACCCCAGACGAAACCAGCCGGAAGACGCCCAGATAGTGCATGATGTCCTCCGTCGACTGATAGACAAGGGTATTCATCTCCCTCCCATAACGCGCGAAATGGCCGATGATGCTCTCGGAACGCTGCGAACCCTTCACGCCCCTGCATATGGGTGGGATGCGACACTTGACCGAGATCGAGTTCTCGATTCCACAGCAACCCAACTGAGCCAAGGCTCCGTCCGGACAACGATTCGGGCGGGCATTGAATACCTGGATGTCGCCTATCAGTACGGCACACCACCCTCCGAGTTGGCGATAGGCCGGCCCGATGAAGGTACCCTTGAGGAAGATGTTAGCTTCTTCGCATCGGACGAAGGGAGCGCAGTCTAGCGTCGACAGACCCAGCGTATCACGAGGGCAGGCGCTGACGACGCAAGCCCGAACTGGGCGAACACGCAGGTTCGCTCCTGCCCCGCAACATCACCTGCATGCCCGTAGTGGGGATACGCGGCACAGTGTTGACATGCCCGCCGAAGCCATGTATTCTCCGGTTCGGAGTCGGTCTTCTTGCCGAGAGCCCCGGGACTGTGAGAGAACGAGCGCCAAGTGGGGTGAGAGAGCTCGGGCTTGGGGGCCCCGGCAGGTGTGGCCAGAGTAGGTGCGTTGTCCCACAGCCCATGATCAGCGATATTGCCCCACTGCAAGGGTGCGAGCTATTCAGGGAGTTGGCGGCCGAGGAGCTTTCGAAGCTGAGGCTTCTGTGCTCTGATCTCGTTGTTGTTGAAGGCGCGTTCCTAGTCAGAGAAGGTGATCGCGTTTCTTACGTCTATGTGGTTGCAGAAGGACAGATAGCGCTCCAGAAGGCAATACGCGTTCCCCACGCCAAGCGCTCACGGCGAACGACTATCACAATCTGCCGGCCCGGACAAGTTGTTGGCTGGTCGGCGTTGGTGGAACCGTACAAGTGCAACTTCTCTGCGGTCGCCTGGGAGTCAAGCAGGCTCATAAGGGTCGACTCTATCTCGTTGCGCAAGGCATTGGACATGTACCCCAAGATGGGGTATAACGTGATGAAGTCCCTGTCGGCCATAGTGGCTGTCAGGCTGAGACAGACGACCGACGCGCTCGTCAGCGAGCCTGAGGCGACTCTTGCTCGCCTCAGGCTTTGAGGGACGTGGGCTAAGGGTGGAGGCTTCAGGGATCGGGACCCGGTAGAAGCGGCACGCACCGAATCGGGGCCGTGCGACACGCGCAACGTTGCGCGTTGGGTCGTGCGTCATCTGCTGTGGCAGTCTGGCCGCCTGTTCTCTCGATCCACCTGTTGCTCCGCGCAGCTTTCGGCGCGCCGAGACGAAACAACCAACCCAGTCTTCCACTTCTCTTCCACTTCTAGGGTGAACGGGTCTTGTCCCGTCGCCCTTGATAGGGGGAGTCGGAGCGGCGATGACGGCGAAGATCGAGGTCGTCGGGACTGGGTTGGCTGACTACCAAAGGAGGGAGAACCAACATTCATGAAAATCGAGGAAGGTATATGACCGACACCCCGCTTCGAGTTATTCCCCTGGGCGGTTTGGGCGAGGTGGGCAAGAACATGATGGCCCTGGAGTACGGGAGCGACATTATCGTTATCGATGCTGGGGTGCTCTTCCCGGAGGAGGGTATGCCCGGGGTCGACTTCGCGATCCCTGACATCTCGTACCTGGTCGAGAACAGAGAAAGGGTACGAGGCATTCTCATCACTCACGGCCATGAGGACCATATCGGGGCGCTGCCGTACGTCCTTCCGGACCTGAACGTGCCGGTGTACGCCTCGCGTCTCGCTCATGGCCTCATAAGTGTCAAGCTGAGGGAGCGTGGGCTGCTGCGCGATGCCAGGCTCAACGTCATCGAGCCCCATTCCCCCTTCAGCCTAGGCCAGTTTGGGATCGAGTTCTTCAGGGTCTGCCACTCCATCCCGGACGCCATGGGCATCGCTATTGCGACACCATTGGGTATGGTGATCCACACCGGCGACTTCAAGATCGACCATACCCCGGCCGACGGCATCCCCACCGACTTCTTGTCGCTGGCGAAACTGGCCGCAGGGGGCGTGCTCCTGCTGTGCTCCGACTCGACCTACGCCGAACTTGAGGGCTACACCCCATCCGAGCAGGTGGTGGGAGATGCGCTGGACAGGGTCATTGGCGACGCCGAGGGACGCGTCATGGTGGCGACCTTCGCCTCGCTTATTTCGCGCATGCAACAGGTGATCGACGCCGCCGTCAAGCATGGCCGCAAGGTTGCCGTGGTGGGCCGAAGCATGATCAACAACGTCAAGATGGCATCCGACATGGGCTACCTCAGCGCTCCTCCGAAGACTCTAGTATCCCTCAACGAGGCGAGGCAGCTCCCCGACGAGCAGGTGGTTATCCTGGCGACCGGCACCCAGGGCGAGCCGACCTCGGCGCTGGTGCGCATCTCTAACGGCGACCACCAAGATATCGAGATCAAGCCGGGCGACACCGTGGTAATCTCGGCCACGCCGATCCCAGGAAACGAGACCCTTGTCTCTAGGACGATCGATAACCTGTGCCGTCAAGGGGCCACTGTCATTTACGGTCGCATAGCTCTGGTGCACGTCCACGGCCATGGGAGTAAGGAGGAGCTCAAGATGATGCTCAGCCTGGTACGGCCAAGGTACTTCCTGCCCGTTCACGGCGAGTACCGACATCTCGTGGCTCATGCCTCGATTGCCCGGTCCGTCGGCATCCCGGCGTCCAACACCTTCGTCCTGGAGGACGGCGACGTACTGGAACTGAGGACAGACGGCGCGGAGGTTGTCGGCAGTGTGCCGGCGGGCCATGTCTTCGTGGACGGCCATCGCCTCTGGCGCATGTACAGCAAGGTGCTCGATGAGCGAAAACGCCTCTCCCAGGACGGCGTCGTCGTTGTGGTCGTCTCCGTTGACGAGGAGACGGGTCAGATACTCAAGTCGCCGGGGCTGGTGTCATCCGGATTCGTGGAAATCGAGGAGTCGGAGGATCTCCTGGAAATTGCCTCCGAAGAGGCGCGCATAACCCTAGAAGAGTCCGCTATGCGTGGCCTAGGGTGGGACAGAGTGAAGACCGAGGTCGCCAGGTCGGTCTCCAGAGCCCTGCACAAGGAGACCCGTATGCGGCCAACCGTACTGGTACACGTCGAAGAGGTCTAGAGGCGGCACGATCTCCTTGGATGGGTGGCGCCGCCGGACGGGATCCCGCAAGTCCGCCTGCCCGGATGCGTTCTTCGGGCCCATTGCTCTCAGTCTATTCAGACCGCCGGAACGCCGTCTACGCAGAGAAGCCAGTCGCTCATCATACAACGCGCCGCGTGCCCCGTGGACGCGGACGAGCGGCGCTGCGATAGCTGAGTGGCGTGGCGCCAGTAGTCTGTCCATGTAATCATGATGACATTGAGCTTCAGTTTCCCCATCGAGGGCTGACTGGGGTAGGTAATGGAGTATCTCCCGTTCGTGGTGAGCGTGTCGAACCACGACCGGGATGCGTGGTGGGCGCCCTTCGACAAGCCCGTCCTGAGCGTAGCCGAAGGGCTCAGGGCGAACGGACAGAGCAGTATCCAGATACGGTACATCCCCCAGTGAGCCCCATCGAGGGGGAAGGTTGGGATGGTCCGATGATGCTATCCCGACTTGTCGAGGATCCCGATAGCCCCGATGTATCGGGGCGTATCGGGACGCTCATCGAGACTCTCGACCCTGTCGGAGGAGGGGAATCGTTGCGTCAAGGCTATGTGGACAGGGTGCTAGCGTGATCGGAGAACAGCCAGGACCTGGGGCAAGCCGGTTCCCTCCCCCTTGATGCTCCGCACCTTCAGCGGACGAAACCCACTTGAGTCTCCGTATTCTTGAAAACCTGACCGTCCAGAGTGGTGAAAATGACGAAGCAAGGTGATAGTAACCCCAAAATGGTGAAAATGGCGCTGTGTGCGACCTTCTCCTCGTGGTATGCGAGGGTTGGCCTGGCGGGAGCGCTGGCGGCGGGGACTGGTCTGGTCTACTGGTTCCGTTCGGAGATATCCTCGGCCTACTTCGCTGCTCAGCACGGCGTACTAGGGACACTTGGCCTGGGCATCGTGCCTGTCGCCATTTGGTTGGCGGTGTGCGCGTGGGCTCTGAGAAGCCGACGGTCGTGGTTCCGCCGTGTCAACCTCTGGGTGGGGTCTCTGGTTCTCGTCGCCTTCATCCTTGGCGCCCTGTCGTGCTTCCAGGTCCAAGGAGGAGCGTTGGGCGCATTCACGGGGGATGATGGCTATCTGGGTGGACACGTTGGCTACGCTATCGTCGGCGAAAGCGCGTGGCAGGCCGTACTGGCGCTGTCGGCGTTGTTCGTCGTGGCGATGGGAGTAGCTGCTCCCAGGTTGTCTCTTGACCTGGCGACCGGGATGGGGAAGCTGCTCGTGTATGCCTACATCGTGCTGATCGTGGCCGCCAAGGCTACAGCCTCCGCCCTTAGACACATGTACCGCTTCGAGCCGCGGTCCAGATTTGGGGAGCGTGGGCAGGACGACCGCCGCGTCGTCTCGCCTGCTACGGGCAGGGATTCGACCCCTGAGTTCCGACCAAGACCCACGCAGGTCTCGGAGACAGCGTTGGAGGATGTCGACGCGACCAGGGCAGCCGCGCTGTCAGAATCGGTGGCAATGGCCCGGACATGGCCGAGCCCAACCCCCGTGGCGTCGGAGACGGAGCCAAGACCAGGCATTGCTCCACGGGAGCCGCTGGACAGCGACTCCGGCTCGGATTCGGGCCGAGGTCTGGAGACGAGGCGCCCCTTGCCCGCCATAGGGCGATTCAACAGGTTCTGGGGCAGGCGTTCCAACGACGCCGAAGACCAGAACGGTCTGCAAGCTGTCCAGGACCAGGAGCAAGCCGGTGGCGATAGGGCTGTCTCCGGTCCGATCTTGGACGTCGCGCGGGCGTCGTGGGACCGCCCTCCGATGAGCGCAATGGCGGATGCCGACATGGGTGGCATATCGGAAAAGGAGATGGCCGAGACCGCTGAGACGATCAGGCGAACCCTTGCCGAGTATGGTGTGGAGGTCGAGATAGGGGAGAGCAAGCCGGGCCCGACCGTAACGATGTACGGCCTGATTCCAGGTTGGGTCCGGCGGTACAAGCAGGTGAAGGTTGCCGACAAGAACGGCATGCCAAAGCTCGACGCGTCTGGCAAGCCAGTAGCGACCCGCGTTGAGACCAAGACCAGGGTCAAGGTGGACAGCATCATGTCCCGAGAGAAGGACCTGGCGCTTGCCCTCAAGACGCCCAGCATTCGCATCGAAACGCCGGTATTGGGCAAGTCCCTTGTCGGTATCGAGGTGCCCAACCCCTCATCCACCCTGGTTACACTGCGCCGGGTGATGGAGAGCAGTCAGTTCAAGAAGCTCTGCTCCACCGCGGAGCTCCCGGTTGCCTTCGGCAAGGGGAGCGGCGGCGAGACCGTGGTCGCAGACCTGACGAAGATGCCCCACCTGCTCGTCGCCGGCGCTACGGGCAGCGGCAAGAGCGTGTTTATCAACACCATCGTATCTTGTCTGCTCATGGAGAAAACGCCAGCAGAACTACGCCTGCTGCTGATCGATCCCAAGCGCGTCGAGCTGACCCCCTACAACGGCATCCCGCATCTGCTGACGCCGGTGGTCGTAGAGACGGACCAGGTGGTTGGGCTCCTGAAGGGACTGATCCGGGAGATGATGGACCGCTATCGCCGCTTGGAGGAGGTTGGGAGCAGGAACATCCAGACCTACAACAAGAAGGCGTTGGAGAAGATGCCCTACGTGGTGGTGGCGGTGGACGAACTGGCGGACCTGATGTTGACGGCATCCTTCGAAGTGGAGCAGGTCCTGTGCCGTCTCGCCCAGTTGGGTAGGGCAACGGGCATCCACCTGGTCGTCGCCACTCAAAGACCGTCGGTGGACGTGGTGACGGGCCTTATCAAGGCGAACTTCCCCAGCAGAGTGAGCTTTGGCGTTACCTCTCAGATTGACTCGCGTACCATACTCGATACGGCAGGCGCCGAGAAGCTGCTGGGCAAGGGCGACATGCTGTACCTGGGGGTGGACGCGCCAAGGCCGGAGCGGGTGCAGGGTGTGTACATCTCCGATCAGGAGGTCGAGGCCCTCGTGAGGTTCTGGCAGACCACGCCCCGTGGCCCCTTGCCCGAGGTGTCGCTGCACACGGTTGGCGACCCCGAGAGCGACGGGGAATACTCCAACGATGACGGCGTCGCGGATGCGAGAGACGTGCTAATGGACAAGGCCATCGATCTGGCCCAACGCCATCAGAAGCTGTCCACGTCGCTTCTTCAGCGACGGCTGCGCATCGGCTATCCCAGGGCCGCCCGCCTCATGGACCAGTTAGAGGACGAGGGCATCGTAGGCCCCAGCGACGGTTCGAAGTCGAGAGATGTTATAATAGGCTCGATGTAGCCGTCTCGTCTGGCTCAACCTGTGGCGCATTCATGCGGGGCGTTTGACCAAACGGCGTTGATTTGTGCAAGGGTTGGGCTGGTCCTTCGGTTGCACCGTGACCAGGCTACGAAAAACGCGCCTGGGACCGGTCGTGCCACAGCCGTCGGTGGGGAAATGACAAGGTGGTCCGAAACATCCCAGACATGGTGACTTCGGTGGTCAAGCGCCACCGAAGCGACGAGAAGGCATTGACAACCCGAAGGGCCTGTCTGGTATGCGGTGTCGGCCTCGCCGATTCCAGCTTCTACGCTCAGTACAGAGTCTGCCCCACCTGCCGGTTCCACTACAGCATGACGGCCAGAGACCGCATCAAGAGCCTGGCCGACCCCGGTACCTTCCGAGAGATCAATCGTTCCGTTACCTCTCTTGACCCTCTGTCCTTCTCGTCTCGCGTCCCGTACAAGCAGCGCCTGTTTCGAGAGCAGCGCCGGACCGGACTGACGGAGGCGGCGGTGACGGGGACTTGTACCATCGGGGGCAGTCCGGTGGTGCTGATCGTTCTGGACTTCGGGTTCATGGGCGGCAGCATGGGATGCGTGGTGGGCGAGAAGGTGGCGCTGGCATTTGAGCATGCCGCCAAACGAAAAAGGGCCGTCGTGGCCGTGGTCACCAGCGGGGGCGCCCGCATCCAGGAAGGGGTGCTTTCGCTGATGCAGATGGCCAAGACCTGTACCGCCGTAAGCC
>SDBU01010319.1_pt1 | contig 10368 bp, 10 predicted proteins | sample 2277071 | NCBI WGS metagenome assembly SDBU01 (sample SAMN10397929, study PRJNA504765) | marine sediment metagenome | isolation source: marine sediment core GS08_GC12, 126 cmbsf | place: Arctic Ocean: Gakkel Ridge, Loki's castle | collected 2008 | reverse complement strand
ATAGTTGATGACCTGATAGAGTTTCTCCTGAGCCCAGGGGGTGCTCGACTGCTCACCGAAGTCATCTAGGATGAGCAGCGGGGCTTTCCTCACCCTTTCGAAGAGCTCGTCATAGGAAACCTTGCTCTCCGGGCTGAAGGTGGAGCGGAGGTGGTCAAGGAAATCGGGCACCACCACGAAGATCACCGGCTCACCTTCTTGGAGGTGGTGATTGGCAATGGCAGCAGCGAGGTGGGTCTTGCCACAACCATTGACGCCATGAAACACCAGCCATCCATCGGGGGATTGGGCAAAGCTATACGCCAATCGAAAAGCCTCCTCCAGGTTTTGGCGTTGCTCTGGAGGCAGGTTAATCCTGCGGTGGTCGAAATTTTCAAAGGTCATGCTACGGAGTAGCTCCAGTTCCAGCCCTTCTACCTGCTCCAGGTTGGAGGGGTATCTCTGTTCCAACACGCAGACGCGGCACAGGGTGGGGTCAGTCAGGCGGGTGGACAACCTCTCCCCCAGTTCCTCAACGGGGGTGCTGGTGGTAATCACTGTAGGCAGTCGGGTGTTATATCGATGATTGATAAGCTGGTCCAGTTTCTCCTTTGCCCAAGGGGTGCTCGATTGGGTGCCCAGGTCGTCCAGTACTAATAGCGGGGCATTGCACACCTGCTCAAAGAGCTCGTCATAGGGGATCTCACTTGCCGGGCTAAAGGTGGAGCGCAGGTGATCGAGAAGGTCGGGGACAGCAATAAAGATCACCGGATGCCCTTCGCTGAGGCAGTGATTGGCAACAGCGGCAGCGAGGTGAGTCTTGCCGCAGCCGCTGGGTCCGATGAGCACCAGCCACCCCTCCGGTTCACGGGCAAAGGTCTTCGCTGCCTCCAGGGCGGAGGCAAATCGCTGCTGCTCCGCCGGCTCCTCCCTCCTCCCCCGAGGTATCAGGTTGTCAAAGGTGAGGCGGGTTAAAGGCCCTAAATTGCTTAATCGCTCCAGGTCGGCGCGTCGCTGCCCTTCCCACTCCTGCTGGGTACACCGGCAGGGGATAACCCGACTAAAGTCGGGGTGTCCCGGGGAAAGAAGGGGATGAACGAATCCCGCCCCCTTACAGATAGGGCAGGGCTCCCCTTGAGATAGCTCAGCGTCTAACGAGGTGCCCGTATCTGCCTTTGAAATATTTGTCTGTACCGCTCTCTTTTTTAGGATATCCCCCAGGCTTTCCATCGTCTTTTCCTTCTGCCAACCAACGCTCCAGAATGCGGGCAATGTATTTCCAACTTCGTTTATTTGAGCTTACCGCCTCCTTAAAGGCAGCTTCGATCCATGAGGCAGGGTAGACCTTCTCCGCCTCTTTTAACTCCTCGGCGATCATCGGGGTGAGCAGGCCGATATTCTGCTCATATAAAGCGAAGATATCCGCCCTCTCCTCTGCCTCAACACCGGTTTCTTTTTTGGGTGAAAGCCCACCCAAGGAAAGCTCGCCGCTTTGAATCCTGGCTATTGCCCTCCTATCAGAATCACTGTTGAGGAAGTAGATATCTTCTTGCTCCCCATCCCTTTCCAGGGAAAGGTGAAGGATGCTTCCTCGTTTAACCGCCTGCTCCAGAGCCTGAGTCAGTGCCCCTGTCGGGATCGAGCTCATCAGGGTCTTATCGGCAGAAAGCTCCCTATAGGTGATAAAGCGGGGGTAGCCGCGTCGTTGGTAAAGCACCCAGAAGAGATGGAGTGTCACCTTAAGCTCATTGAGGTCCTCGATCTGGGGCAGCAATGAGCTAAAGAAAATATTGGGGAGGGGGGTGAAATGAGACCTAGCGGGGAAACCGGGGAAGCGTTTCGTAGTCAAGCTTGTTCCACCCCCATGTCATCAAATTTTGCTATTTTCGGTATGAAACGGAGGCTGGTCTGCCCTGTAGGTCCATTGCGGTGTTTAGCAATTATAATATCGGCGATGCCTCGGGGATAAGGCTTCCCCAGGTTCCGCTTTTCCCACTCCTCCACGCTATAGTATACATCATCGCGATAGATGAAGAGCACCACATCAGCATCCTGCTCGATGCTGCCGCTCTCTCGCAGGTCGGAAAGCTGGGGGATATGGGAGGCGCGCCACTCCACCGCCCGGCTGAGTTGGGACACCGCCAGCAGCGGCACATCAAGCTCACGGGCGAGGGCTTTAAGTGAGCGGGAGATCTCGCTGATCTCCTGCACCCGGTTCTCAGTTCGGCCATCTCCCTGCATCAATTGCAGGTAGTCGACGATAATGAGATCGATGCCACGCTCATAGTACAGACGGCGTGCCTTGCTGCGCATCTCCACCACCCGTAGTTGAGGGGAATCGTCGATGAAAAGCATAGCCTCGGAGAGCTCGCCTGAGGCTCTCATGATTTCCCTTTCCTCCCCTTCACTATAGGTTCCAAGGCGAACCCTTTTTGAATCCACCCCCGACTCGCCGGAGAGGAGGCGCTGCGCTACTGACTCACGAGCCATCTCCAGGCTGAAGACAGCCACACAGGCCCTTTGCTCTACTGCGGCATTTCTGGCGATGTTCAGCGCCAGGCTGGTCTTCCCCAGGCTGGGTCTGGCAGCCAGAATAATCAGGTCGGAGTGCTGCAGCCCCCCGAGGATCTCATCCAGAGCGGGAAAGCCGGTGAGCACCTGTGGTGGGTGCTTCTCGGAATGAGGGAGAGGACCGCTGACTTCAAAATACTGGTCCAGAAGTTGGCGGATGTGGATGAAATCACGGCGGGATTGTCCATGCCGCAGCCTGAAGAGGACGTCTTCGGCTTTATTAAGGGCGTCATCGACATCTGGAGGTGCTTCATAGCCAATGGCGGCGATCTGCCCGGCGGCGCTAATGAGGCGCCTCATGGTGGATAAACGGTGCACGATCTGGGCATAATGCTCGATATGGAGCGAGGTGGGGACGACAGCTACTAGTTGGCTAAGGTAAGCAGTGCTCCCAACGCCTTCCAGCCTTTCCCTTCGCGCCAGCTCTTGAGCCACGGTGATCTGGTTTATAGCTTCATTGCGCTGGTAGAGGGAAAGGCAGGCCTCGTAGCTCCATCGCGTCCTCTCTAAATAGAAATCTTCCGCGTTAAGGAAGGTGGTGATTTTGTAAATCGCCTCCGGGTCAATAAGGAGGGAGCCTATTACCGCTTCTTCAGCACCAGCATCATGCGGGGGCAACTTCCCATCGTACATCGCTAGCCACCTTCAACATTAACCTTTATCTTAGGCATGATATCCTGAGCCAATCTGATGACTAACTCATAGCTCCCCAGCCGACGGATGGGCCGTGGCAACTCTATCCTTCTTTTATCTATCGCAATGCCGGTGAGTTGATGAAGCTCGCGGACAATATCTGCCCTGGTGATAGAGCCATAGAGCCTATCCTTTACCCCTACCCGAACTTTCAGGTTTATCTCTTTCCCCTCCAGGTCATGGGCAAGCTCAACTAACTCGGCATTAGAGCTCGCCTGACGCAAGACGCCAGTTTGATAATGTTTCTCCACCTCTCTAATTGTGGAGGGGGTAGCGAGTAAAGCAAGCCCCTGTGGGATGAGGAAATTTCGCCCATAGCCATCAGCCACCTCCTTGACCTCCCCCACCTTGCCTACTCGCGTCACCTCTTGAAGAAAAACAACCTTCATAATTTGCCTCACTCCTTAAGCTTGCGGGTTACATACTCAACCAGTTCCCTCTTCAAAACCTTTATTCCATCCCCCGTCATGGGGAATTGGCTTAATCTCTTCTTCCTGATTATACCCCACCCCATCCTAAAACGAAAGCTAACTCTTAGATCATTTAAAAACCTTTTTCTTCCCACCCACCCAGTTAAGCTTTCGGAGACGAAGCCCCCAAAGCTCCTGAGGCTTCGCCGTGAGCCTTCGGCGTGAGCTCAGTCGAACGCTCAGTCAAACGGGTCTAGGAGCGGAGCTCCCGGAAGACATCCCTGGGTGAGAGGGCGGGATTAGTCAGCGTTAATAAACGCTCTTAACCTTGTTCCTTGAGGAACTTCCCGGCGGAGAGGGCAGCGGTTGCCCCATCGCCGGCGGCGGTCACTGCTTGCCTGGCTGAATTGTGGCGAATATCGCCAGCGGCGAAGACCCCCGGGCGGTCAGTCTCCATTAGTTCGTTGGTAATGATATGGCCGATGTCATCCAGCCTCAATATACCCTCAAGGTAAGCGGTATTAGGCTTAAGTCCCACGCAGACGAAGACAGCCGCCACTTCCAGGGATGACCTTTCCCCGTTCTTCACCTGGCGAAGCTTTAGCCTTCTGATATGACCTTGCCCTTGGATCTCCTCCACTACGGTATCCCAGATAAACTCCATTTTAGGATCGGCAAAGGCCTTCTCCCGGAGTATCTTGCTGGCGCGGAGTTCCTCACGGCGATGGATTACGATAACCCTAGAGGCGAATTTGCTCAGAAAAAGGGCATCGGTGAGGGCGGTATCCCCGCCGCCTACTACCGCCACTACCTGGCCCTTAAATAAGGCAGCATCGCAGGTGGCGCAAAAGCTGACCCCGCGACCGATAAGCTCCTCCTCCCCGGGCACCCCCAGCCTCCGGTACTCAGAACCCCCGGCGATGATTATGGCTTTAGCTATAAAGTCGCCTTGAGCGGTCTTTACCGCCTTATCTACCCCCTGAAATTCAATCCCCCTAGCTTCAGCAAAAAGGGTCTCCAAACCGTGCTTTGTCGCCTGCTGTTGTAGGAGCTGCCCTAATTCAAAGCCACCTATGCCTTCAGGAAAGCCAGGGTAGTTCTCTACCAACTCGGCATTAGCTATTTGCCCCCCCACGATACCCTTTTCCAGGAGGAGGGTGCTAAGCCTTGCCCTTGAGGTGTAGAGTCCCGCTGTTAGCCCAGCCGGGCCTCCACCGATGATAATCACGTCATAAGCTCTATCCACTTGATGCCCTCTCCCAAAGGTCGCAGCGACCTCCCCACCGGGCCAAAGCCTTGCCATCAAGGGAGATCTGGGCGATCTCACACGCATTGGGGCAGGCTTTGCATTCGAAAGAGGAGGTGTGGTAGCTCATCTCGCTCACCCCAAACCCTTTGAACTTGGTTCCGTTGCCGCTGAGGATCATTTCCTCTTGCACCAGAAGCGCGGCTCCAATAGCACCCATGACCTCGTGGTATGGTGGGACAATGATCTTGGTTCCGAGGCTTTCCTCCAGCGCTTTCACAATGCCGTGGTTGAAAGCAACCCCCCCTTGAAATACCACCGGGGGCAGGAGTTCCTTCCCCAACCCAACATTATTGAGGTAGTTACGCACCAGGGCTTCACAAAGACCATAGACGATGTCATCAGTCCCGTGTCCCATTTGCTGCTTGTGGATCATGTCCGACTCAGCGAAAACGGTGCACCGCCCGGCGATGCGCACCGACTTATTGCTGTTCAGCGCCCGCTGAGCAAACTCCTCAATGCTCATATTGAGGCGCAGTGCCTGGTGGTCAAGGAAGCTGCCCGTGCCCGCGGCGCATACCGTATTCATGCCAAAGTCGATCACCACACCGTCGCGAATGATGATGATCTTACTATCCTGCCCTCCGATCTCAATAACAGTCTGCACCTCAGGGATATAATGCAAAGCAGCAACTGCATGGCTGGTAATCTCGTTCTTAACAAGGTCAGCGCCAACAATAACCCCAGCAAGGTAACGGGCACTTCCGGTGGTAGCTACGCCATAGACTTTAACATCGGGGGGCAGTTCTTCCCCAAGCTGCCTCAGACCTTGCTGCACCATAGCAATGGGTTTGCCCTGCGTGCGTAAATAGATAGCAGCAATAAGCTCATCACTTCTATTCAGCACAGCAAGCTTGGTGGTCACCGAGCCAATGTCTATGCCTAGATATACCTCCATGAAGCCCTCCAAATCCTAGGAGACTACAGACATACTGTGAACACTTCTTCTTCTCCTCCGCTCCAGGAGGTCGACAAAGGCCTCAATGCGGGTCAACATGCCTGGCTTGCCCATCTGCTCGTCACAGAGGACGGTGAGCACGGGGATTTTTTCCTTGGTTGAGGACATGATGTTCTGGGCAATGACCTCAGGCATGCAGGTAAAAGGTGCCAGATGCACCAGACCGTCATACTCCCGGGCATGGAGCACCTTTTCTCCTACTGACTCCCAGCCATCTCCACCAACATCCCGCTTGAGGTAAGGCCAAGCTGCCTTATGCATCTTTTCCTTCTCATCCACGCCGAAGGGGTTGAGGAACAAGCTGAATTTGGTCCACTGAGAGACGAAGGTGCTCCGCCTCACCTCCACCCCCAGTTTGCCCAGCTCTATCTCCAAATCCAGGTTGGTGAAGGGCTCCAACACTACATAGAATTCACCGATAATGCCTACTTTGAGGGGATTTGCCTTGGGGTCAGCCGGCGCCTGATGCAGCCTTTGCAGATAATCGCCCTTTGTTCGCTTCAGGGCAGTGTGGTCACTCGCCTCATCGATGGCAGCAATGGCCTCCCTGAAGAGGCGGTTTGCCATCCCCTTCTCCAGCTCCACAGCCCGCACCTTCTGAACCACTCGCTCCACCTCGTCCAAGGCATTCAATTTGGCTAAACCGAACCTTAAAGCGGAGGCAATCCTGGGCCAGGGAGCATTATTTGATACCCGCTTGAAGAGCTGCATTAGACCGGCAAGCTTCTTCTCAGAGACCCCGAGGGTGATCATATCGAAATCATATCCCCGGTCGCGGAGGATCTGCTCCTGGCTCTTGGCATAATAGCCCAGGCGACATATTCCCGTTCCTCCCACCATAAGCAGTGTATCGGCACCTAATTCCAGGGCTTCAATGAAGTTGCCCAGGGTCAGCTTATAAGGGAGACATAGTCCCTCGGGGGAGTATTTAACTGCCAGGGAGAGGGTGCGCTGGCTAGTAGGAGGCGGGATTATGAAGTCAATGCCAAGTTCCTGAAACATAGCCTTAAAAGCCACATAGACGTTGCCCATATGGGGTATGGTGACGCGCATCACCCCCCCCTGTTCTTCCTTCTCTGAATCATGTCGAGGAAAGCCTCCAAGCGGGTGACCAGTCCTGCCTCAGCGGTGTGCTCATCCAGGGTGAGGCACATGAAAGGCTTAGACCTGGCCCTCTTGGCATATCGATGCACCATATCCATCATCAATGAGTCCGGCCCACAGCCGAAGGCGACAACACCGATAACTCCATCAACCCCATTCTCCAGATAATAACCCCCCGCTCCCACCACCTCCTCCTCGTAGGTCCAGTAGCCCTTTTCCGCCAGCTTGACCACGGCGGCATCAAGCGCACCCTCGGGGATCATCTCCGGAGTTAGTACCCTGATTCCTTCCTCCTCCAGCCGATGGATGAGGCGTTGATTGACAAACTCGTCGTAGAGGAGATAGGGGTGCCCGATCAAGGCGATGGTCATCCAAGGGGAAGACGAATTTTTTAAAGAGCCTTCCCCCTCTATAGCTTGAAGGGGCGTTAGCCCATGGGTGCGCATCCGTTCTTGGTAGGAGAGGTAGACTTGCCAGGCTTCTTCAGCCGCCTCCTTAACCCTTAGCGGGTTCCGGGTGAAGCGGCGCCCCAGGCTATAGATAGACTCATAGAGATAGTGCTTCCCCTGGTTTATATCAATATCTATATCGAGAATAGGGGGACACTCGGGAATCACTGCCTTGGTCATATCAGGCAGGCCGAGGAACTTGGAGCAATTATATGTTTTTCTCCGTACACTTCGGATAGCGGGGATAAAAGTATAGTCGCATTTATCCGCCAGGGAAAGAGCGTGTCCACAGAAGATCTTTACCGGCAAGCAGGTCTCCGCTACCACCCGGGAAGAACCTGAGGCGAGGATGTCTTTAGTTGTCGGTGGCGAGACCACCACCTCTGCCCCCAGCACCTCAAAGAAGGTCTTCCACATTGGATAGTACTGGTAGTAGAGTAAAGCCCTGGGAATACCTACCCGAGTCATTGGTTCTGGTAAAACTCCTCTCTTATTTTAGCTAATATCTCCGGGTTGGCGAGCAAATCGGTGACCGTCATCGCCAGAGCCTTGGCGGCATCAATGAGCCCCTGATGCCCGGCCTCAGAGGCAGCAGCAGAGAGAAACTCAACCGAATGCGTGGAGACCTCGGCTGAGGCAATCGCCAGGGATGGGTGAATGCTGGGCATTAGCTGGCTGACATTGCCCATATCAGTGCTCCCCAAGCCATAGCGGGCATCGGTTGGCTGCGCCTTGCGCCCTAAAGCCTCCATGTTCTTGGCGAATGTCTGTGCCAGAGTGAGATTGGTGCGCAGCGGGGCATAGTGCCTCTCTCCCCAGCGGTATTCCAGGCGAGCCCCGCTAGCCAGAGCTGCCGCTTTGAAGCAATTGAGGACCCTTTCCCTCAGCTCATCTAGATAGGCATCATCCTCAGCCCGCACCAAGAAATTTGCTGAACTATGGGCGGGCACGATATTGGCTGCTTGCCCACCATCAGTGATAATGCCGTGAATGCGAGCATTGTCCTTGATGTGCTGGCGAAGCGAATCGATCCCGTTAAAAGCAAGGATCATCGCCTCGAGGGCATTTATCCCCTTTTCAGGCCGGGCAGCGGCATGAGCCGCTTGCCCGAAGAATTCCACCTCCAGGGAGACACAAGCCAGTGCTTGGTTGATAACGGTGTCTCTTACTCCAGGGTGCACCATCATCGCTACATCAACCCCTTCAAAGGCGCCCCTCTCCGCCATAATAGCCTTACCACCATAAAACTCCTCAGCGGGGGTACCCACAACCGAGACGCAACCGCCGAATTGGTTGATGGCAACTTTGGCGGCAACACCAGCTCCCACAGCCGAGGCAGCTATTATATTGTGTCCACAGCCATGCCCAATCTGGGGCAGGGCATCATATTCAGCCAGAATGGCAATGGTCGGCTTCCCCGAGCCATAGCTTCCCTTGAAAGCCGTAGGTAGCTCACAGATACCCCTCTCCACCTCAAACCCATTTCTCCCCAGATAATCAGTTAGCCAGGCCACTGCCTTTTTCTCCTCGAAGCCAAGCTCCGGATTGGAGTGAATCCTCAGGCTCAGGTCTACAAGCTCCTGGCGATGAGCATCTATCTCCTGGGTGACCAGTTCTTTAAGCTTTTCCAGCTCCAAAGCCTTTGCCTCAACTGCCATTATAATCCGCAGAGGGGTCTGAGGCAACACTGCCCACAAAGGGGCAACCTTTTGCAAACCTCCTTGCCGTGTCGAACGAAGAGGGCGTGATATTCATTAAAAAGCCTCACCTCGCTGGGGAGATTATCCATAAAGAGCGCCTGAAAGGCGGGATAGCTATAAGCCAATGGTGCGCAACCGAGGCGAAGGATGATGCGGCTGGTGTAGGCATCGATAACAAAGATGGGCTTCTCGGCGGCGTAAAGAATTATGGAGTCGGCTGTCTCCTGCCCGATGCCGTAGACGGAGAGGAGCTCCGGGCGGAGGCGGTGAATGTCAATTTCGAAAAGCTTAGCGGGGTTATCGGCGTAATGTTCCCCCAGCCACTCAGACAAGGACTTAAGCTTTAATGCCTTAGCATTGTAGTAACCTGAGGGATAGATCAACCGAGCTAGCTCGGGAATAGAAAGACGGCGTATCTCGGCCGGGGAGAGCGCTGAAGCCGCCTTGAGGCTGGCGATAGCCTTCTCCACATTGGTCCAGGCGGCTGACTGGGTGAGGATAGCTCCTACCATTACCTCCCAGGGCCCATCTGCCGGCCACCAATGCTGCGGACCATAATGGGTGAAAAGGCGATGGTAAATATCGAGCAGGATTTCTCTTCTATCTACCTCTTCCCCTAGACTTTGTAAGGCTTTCATAGCTTCTCCACCCAAGGGGGCGCCGTGGCATCAGCTATGGTATCATAACCAGGGAGAAAGGGCTTGATGTCAACTACTGGTGTGCCATTAATAGCATCAAGCCCTAAGACCTTCAATACATTGTCGCGGCGCTCGAGCAAGCGAACTACGGCTATTCCCAGCGGGTTGGGTCTGGCGGGGGAACGGGTGGCGAAGACCCCTTTTAGAGGAATGTCTCGCCTCCCACGGGGGTGGACCTTGAGCGTACTGCGCTCCGGGGGCGAGATCTGATGCAGCCAGAAGAGCACTATAATGTGGGAGAACTCCTCCAGACCTTCCAGGGCTTCGGTCAGGCTGCTCTTCAGGACGATCTCTGAAACAATCGATTGCCATCCAACCCTCCCCGGTCGCTCGATCTCATTTCTCACGATGCCGATAGCCTCCAAGCCTATGTCGGGGAAATCGTTGGGCATGGACAGCAGCCCCTCTGTCATAATAGCACACCACCTCCATTTAAGGTAGCCTGAGAGCGTTTACAAACGCTAATTATTCCCACCCTCCCATCCAGGGAAGTCTTTCTC
>SDBU01010318.1_pt1 | contig 10370 bp, 6 predicted proteins | sample 2277071 | NCBI WGS metagenome assembly SDBU01 (sample SAMN10397929, study PRJNA504765) | marine sediment metagenome | isolation source: marine sediment core GS08_GC12, 126 cmbsf | place: Arctic Ocean: Gakkel Ridge, Loki's castle | collected 2008 | reverse complement strand
ATCGAAGCCTCATCATCGACTCCGGTGAGTTCTTTAACCCTCTCCACCAGTGCCGGGTCTTTCGACTCGAGGTTTGCTATCCTCCCATCCTTTACAGTTATTTTCAATGTCCCCTTCGTTGGCCCGATGTCCCCTATCGATCCGTCAACAATTATGATGCCGTTTGCGGAATCCTCTACTGGCGCGCACCAGATTTCCCCTGCAGGCAGGTTGCCGATGGTGCCCTCGTCTATGATCACATCCGTTTCAAAGTATCTTCCCTCGATGTCCATTGTGATATCTGTGCCAGTGGGGGTTGTTATGTGGACCTGCGCTGCATCGACGAAGCAATCCATCAATGCAAAGGCCTTCTTTGCTATCTCCTTGAAGTTGGCGTTCATCGCGCCCTCTATCATCATGGATTCGGTTATGCCCGGGGCGTGCCCCACCTTTGCGCCGGCCTTCATCTCCTGCGTCGAGAGCTTTATGCGAAAGGGCGTCTCCTCCGCAAAGGATTCGAATATATTCAACACAACGCTGTAATCCGCGAAAATCAATCCCTGGGGTATGTCCTTCAGCGGGCGCATCTCCTCAACTAATTGGTACATGTCCGGCTTCCCGCCAAGCTCCTCTGTCCCGGATTTGAATGCCTCGCCGATTGCCTTCTTCTTCCTGTCGGTTATTATCAGAACATTGTCGCCTGGGTTCAGGGAAAGCACTGCCGAGAGCGCGTTGACTGCCCCTCTGACCATTCTGTTGAACTGCTCTTGCGTCAATGACAAATCATCGGGCTCAGTCATGAAAGCCAATGCCTCACCTGGCCTAATATATGTATCCCTTTATTATAATCTTTCTTCTAAATTAATGGGAGCAAATGTGGTCTGATGCAAATTTCTTCGGGTTGGTGCTGAAAGCTTCTATGAGTTAAACACCCAGGCCGTGGTCGAGCTTCTTCTTGACCTCTTCTTCAAGGGTCAACTCCTTCTCCCACTGTTCGAGCCCCTCCAATGCCTCCTTGAGGTGACGAAGGCAGTCTATGCATATTGTTTTTGTACCGATGGTCTTGACTGGCTTCTTGTAGCAGATCTCCTGGCAGAGCCAGCATGCATGCATGTCCTTTGTGCGGTACTCTGCATAGGCATCCATCTTCCTGCCTTCGACTATTCCCTTCAGGATCGCCTTCCTGCGGTCTGTTATCCCATTTACCTCTTCATCTGCCAATGTTTCACCTTTCACACCAGTTCGTGGTACTCGTATGGGTCGTTTCCCTCATAGAAACAGTAGTGAACCGATTTAAAGTCTTTTCGCAGGTCGATCACACTCTCCCGTACTTTAATTGGGTCTACCTTATCTATTGCAACGTCCTTGAAGATATCTGCAATGTCGCTCATGTCGTTCTCTTTCATGCCTATTCTCGTCAATTCCTGAACACCCAGTCTTATTCCACTTGGATTCATTGCCTTTTTGACATCATCCCACGGAAGCAGGTTCTTGTTGGCAATAATATTCGCCCGCTCCATGTCCTCCACTATTGGAGTGCCGCCCCCTATCTTTGATACATCGACAGCAAGTGTGTGCGACTCAGTGAAACCTAGGTCAGGGCAGAGAACATCGAATCCCCGCTCGTGCATTGCCTGACCCAAGGCCTTTGCATTCCTCACTATCTGGTCTGCGTACGCGGCACCGAACTCGAGATGCTCGGCGAGGCTGATCGCGAGTGCGGCCATTGTGTGCAAGTGGTGATTGCTAGATACCCCCGGAAAAACTGCATAGTTGAGTTTGCTCTTCATCTTGTCATCGCGCGGGTTGGATATTATGATGCCCCTCTGGGGACCTGGCAATGTTTTATGGGTACTGCCGGTGATTACTTCCGCGCCCTCCCTCAGCGGGTCCTGGAACTTGCCCCCCGCAATCAGTCCAAGCACATGTGCGGCATCGTACCAGACATAGCACCCCACCTCCTGCAGCGCGTCCTGCAGCTCCTTCAATGGCGTAGGGAAGAGAAAAACAGACCTCCCGAAGAGCGCAACCTTTGGCTTGGTTTCGAGGATGGTCTTGATGGTCCCGTCAACATCCAGGTTCATGTTTTTTGTGTCAAAGGGGTAGGTCACTGGATTGACGCCTCTCACTCCAACCGCACCGAATTTCGCAGTGCTGATGTGCGCCCCGTCTGCCACGTTACAAGTGGTTATTGTTTCACCTGGCTTTGTGAACGCGAACAGAACGGCAAGGTTTGCCACAGTGCCGGAGATCGGGCGTACATCAACCCAGTTCGCCCGGAACAGTCTTCTGCCAAGCTCCTGCGCCTTCAGTTCCACCAGATCAACGAACTCATTGCCTTGATAGTATCTCTTGCCAGGCAACCCCTCGGCATATCTGCCGTGGAAATCAGATATCAGCATCTCCTGGGCCAGGGGGCTGAGCACGTTCTCGGATGCAATCATTGGCAGTGCGTTCGCGAAAAGCTCGTGGTGCTTCTTCACCTGTTCCCTAACGTAAAGTGCCTCTTCAAGCATGTTATCTACCTCTTCGCCTTTTAACAGCTATACATCAACCTGCATTTATCTTTTTTGATGTCCGCTGTGTTATGATTACTGGTGCTTCTGCAGCAGCTCGACCACGTCCGGGAAGTCTATTCCCATCTCTCTGACCTTTTCAAGAGTCGGCACCCCGTTGTTTGTCCAGCCGCGCCGCCGGTACACCGCATCTGTAAGCTTCTCGTACTGGCCCTCTCTATATTCCCGCAGCTTTGCCATCTTCTCCTGGGTGGACATGCCGCTTGGCTCGATTCCCAGCAGCTCCTTGAGCTGGCCCTCATATCTCTCTTGCCTGGAAAGGTATTCCTCCTCGGTTACTGGACCCACTGCCCGGTAGGGAATCGTATCATGTGCTCTCGTGCCAAAGCCCATGCGCAGGTTGAAGAGCCTCTGGAAGTTGTACACCTTCTCGCTCATCTTCACGAGATCATCAGCACTAGCCTCCCTTCCAGTCACTGCCGAGAAGTACTTGGCGTATGAGTTCACATGCTTCATGACCTTTGCCGGCTCTGCCGTGTCCTTGTTGTCCTCCGGCACGATGTCGTTCCAGGGCAGCTTACACAGCCCGTTCAAACCGAACCACGTCCTCCACATCGGGAACCAGTGCAGGTTCTCGGCCTTCTGCTCGAATGTCGGCATTAAATTGTGAACCATGTCCAGGAATATGAGCCAAGCCTCGTCGTGCTGCGGCCCCTTGAGAGCCAGACCATATCCACCTTGCTGGGCAAGTGATTCCTTTGTCATGTACTCTGAAAATTCAAGACCTTTTGATTCCATGCCTATGTCCTGCAGGAACCTGGCATCAGCGCCGTACTGCTCTGCGAAGTGCTTCTTCATGTTTCTAATGCCCTTTCCAAAGATCGCGCCGAACCCCTCTCCCCTGGCCATCCGGTGCAGCAACTCCAGGCCCGCATCGGCGTTGCCGAAGTTCAGTTCAAGACCGCCTGTGATTTCTCTGTTTATCACGCCGTTCTCATAGCACTCCATAGCGAATGCCAATCCCGTGCCAAAGGATATTGTGTCAATACCGTAGGCATCGCAGTAGAAATTTACTTCCAGTACATAATCCGGGTCGAAAATCCCGCAGTTGCTGCCGCAGCCTGCAACGGTCTCGTACTCAGGACCATCTACGAATACGGGCTTGCCAGCATAGGGCCCGCTCCTTGGCACGAAGTCCTTCACCCCGTGGGCGCATGCGACAGTGCACCCAACCCAGCAGCCATCGAATCCTGGGTCGAATTTCTTCCGGTAAACGTCTGCATGGAGCCTGTCAGCATCGGGATGGCTGCCGAACTTGTAGTTCTTGGTTGGCAGAAGGTCGAAATCGTTCATGATCGAGGTGATGTGGGTTGTTCCGACAACCGCCATCTCGTTCTGCTTTGCATCCAACTCCCTTATCTCACCGGAATGGTAGAAGCCAGCCTCCTTCAGCGAATCCATATCTGATGGTGCATTCGTCTTCACATCGAATCTGGGAGCACGGCAAACGATTGCTTTTATTCTCTTATCTCTGAAAACAGTGCCAATTCCTCCCCTGCCAGCCTGCTTGTATCTCACCCTTTTCCTTGGTGCATCATACCATGAGAAGTTAAGGCAGCCGAAGTATGTGTGATCTGCACCCGGTCCTGCGGAAACCACAGCCACCCCCCGTAGATTCTCTCCTCCGAATTTTTTAGTGAGAAATTCCGAAAGCTCATACCCGTCCTCGGGAAGTCCCGCAATCTCCTCTATGGTTACCTTCCCCTCGGGCCCGTCTATGAACAATACGACGTCGGTTTCGGCCTTTCCCTGGATCTCGATTGCATCGAAGCCGGAGAATTTCAGGTATGGGCCGAAATATCCCCCGACATTGGAGTCCATGATCGAGCCGGTCAGCGGTGAGATGGAGACCACTATGCTCTTTCCGCTGCCAGGGTAGAGCGGAGTACCACCGAGAGGACCTGAGGATATGCATATCTCGTTCTCCGGGTCCTCCCATTCTATTATGCGGTCCATTGGCAGCCCGTTCCACAGCAGCCACAGGCCGAAGCCCCTGCCGCCTATGAAGATGTCCTTCATCATTTGATCTACCGGCTTGCTTTTGATTGTACTGTCTGTGAGATTCACATAAAGTGTTCTGTTGTTGTATCCCTTCTCGATTTGTCCTAAATCATACTTGAACTCTGCTTTTTTCAAGATAATGCCTCCCGATTCTGGGCACGGCTGTATCATGCTTTCCTTATAATTAGTTTATGGAATTTGGACATGCTCGTTTGAGCATTTCGCCGCATCTGGTCACACATGAGGAATCCTTGTAAAATTTTTAATACGTTGGCGTACATGAGTGTTAAGTGATGTTTGCATGGTAAAGGTAATCAGATCCTTTCTGTTGATAGCTGTTGCTGGCATACTGCTATCCTCTTATCTCCCGGCACCGGCTCAGGCAAAGGAGTATGTGGGCTCGGTTGTCATCGAGAACGGCGAGTTCCACGCCTTTCCAGATCCACTCGTTGGCCCAGGACGCCTCTCATACCGGATACACACGAAATCCTACGAGAGCATCGACATACTGGTAATGGACAAAGAGAACGCCGAGAGGTATGTTCTGGGGGAGCCGTGCACAATCATCGGCGACGCATCCTCTGTTGGCACCTGGAATGCTACCAAAGATTCCGTCACCCTGAAGACTGGCGGTTATGTAATCGTGTTCGATAACACTGATTTTTCCTCGGCAAAGCCGTCGCAGAACGTGGGCTCCAAGAACGTCACGGTTTTTTACCATATCGAGTACACCGGCCTTTCGGAATCATCCGGCTTCTTCAAAGACTTACATTTGACAGTAATGGGCAACATGACCTGGATTGCACTTGGCGTTGTCGTGATAATCATCTTGATTAGTGTTTTTACAGGAAAGAAAAGGAAAAGAGGCGGAGCAGTCTATTCGCAACCGCAAGCCCCTAGACGAAAGGTGACTGTCACGCGCCGGTATTACAGGAAGCCGCCCCAGCAGGGCCAGCCCCCGCAGCAGGGCTACCCTCCGAACCAGAGAAGGCCTCCGAATCAGCCGCCTTACTAAGAAGTTCGCTCACGCCGGGATGTCGCGCTTGTTGAATATCCAAATGGCAAGAGTGACAAAGGCTGCTGACAGTACGACCAGCACGCAGAAAGAGCCCCAGTTTATTTCATTATCGACTATTACTGACATATAGTCCCAGTAGTACATGATGCTGAGGTACTGCATCTTTTCCAGGCTCTTGGCGAATCCTGAGAAGGTTAGGAATATGAAGGCTATAATGACAAAACCGAAATTAAGGCCCATACCCGCCTTTCCAGAGTGAAAGAGCACGGCACAGAGGATGCCGAATGCGCATATCGCCATGTAGAAGGGGAAGCCCGTGAACACAGCCCAGAAGATCGCTGAATTGCTGAAGTCCGAGAACATGCCAAGGTCCGCGATACCCATTGCCAGGCCAGCATAGGCAAAGAAGGACAGCATCAGGCACATGAACACCTGCGCGCCAAACTTTTCAAGTATGTACTGGGTCCTTGACAGCGGTGTAGAGAAGATGAGGTCCATTCGCTTGGTCTCGTAATCCGAGGTTATCATTGTCACCGATACATAGGCTAGGAAGAAGCCGGCCATCATCCAGAACCATCCAAAGAACTCGAAGGTAAGGAAACCATCTATCTCCATGATGTCCACCACCCTGCCCCTTGTAAAGCCAGAGAAACTCGGGTTGTTCATCATCTCTTCGTAGGGATTTCCACCACCCCCAGTGGACTGCATCCCTACTGGGACGGGTGTTTCCGTGACCGCGTCGTAAGAAATTATGGCGAAGTAGATTGTTTCATTGAACTCGTTCGGTATGCTCATGTTGGTATCTGGACCGTTGTAGATTACGCTTGTGGATATGCCCCCGCTGATGTTGGTGCCTGAAGACATCTGGCCTATCATTTCAAGCATGTCCTCGAAGGATGAATTATCTATACTCATGAGCAGAATGGCTGCTGTCAGCATTTCGGTTCTGTTGTCCTGGAGCACTATGTACTCAGTCGCATTGGGAATCTCTACCCAGCTCAGTTCTATCATTCCACCTGACTCGTCGGGGATTACTATGTGGACGTTCTGTGCTCCCTCCAGCTCCTCCTCGAAGCTCTCCTTGAACAACGGGAACATCTCCACGATGCCGTAGGCAGTTACCCAGACTATGACTAAGAACAGAAACAGCACCTTCCAGGAGGTCCTGAGCTCCATCAGAAATGTCTTTCCAATCATTTCTGCTCACCCCCTCCGAGTGCCTCCTTAATATCCACGTCGCTGCCGTCGGAGTAGTACCGCAAAAACAGCTGGTCCAGCGAATATGTCTTGAGGTTCATGTTCACAATCTGGTAGTCAGCCACTTTCTTGACAATCTGGTCGAGGTTCGCGCTGATTGTCATGCTCACTTTTTTCCCTTCCACCTGGATGTTGCTGACGCCTGGCATCTCGAACTCTGCCGCGGCAACTGGATTTCTGAACTCCGCCTCCAGTATCTTTCCTGTCATCTCCTGCAGCGTGGATATGTGCTCCAGCAGAATCAGCCTGCCCTCCTTGATGATAGCCACGCGGTCGCAGACCAGCTCGATCTCCGCGAGCACATGCGATGACATGAAAACCGTCTTGCCTCTCTCCTTCTCCTCCCGGAGTATGCCGTAGAACACCTGCTGCATCAGCGGGTCAAGGCCTCCCGTAGGCTCGTCCAGTATGATGAGGTCTTGGTCAGCCATGAGGGCCTGCACTATTCCGACCTTCTGGCGGTTGCCCTTTGACAACTCGTTCGTCTTCCTTGTCAAGTCAAGGTCCAGCCTGTCAGCCAGCCAGAGCATCTTCTCGTCAGACTTTACATTTGAAAGGCTGAGCAAGTACTTGAGGTAGGCCTTCACCGTGACCTTCGGTATTAGCCCGAATTCTCCAGGGAGGTAGCCAGTCCTTCTCCGAATATCGAGCTGGTCATCATGGGAGTCCATCCCGAATATGGATACGCCGCCCCCTGTAATATTCAGCAGCGCCAGGCATGTCCTGATTATTGTTGTCTTGCCCGCGCCGTTGGGCCCAAGCAGGCCGAACACCTCTCCCTCCTCAACTTCCAGAGAGAAGCCATCAACCGCAGTGAGGTCGCCGTACTTCTTTGTCAGGTTGTCGATAACAATTGCCTTGCTCAATGTGAATCACCTCTACTGTGAATTGTCTTGTATCATCTTGATTTTACCGGGCCCAGATCAAGGACAGATCCTCAGGCTTCTTCAATGCTGCCTGGGCTGCAGCCAGCTTTGCAACCGGCACCCTGTACGGAGAGCAGCTCACATAATCTAGCCCGATCGTGTGCACGAAGCCTATGGAACTGGGCTCGCCCCCATGCTCGCCGCATATTCCTATCTTTAAATCCGGGCGGGATTTCCTGCCCCACTCCACAGTGGTTGCCATGAGCCTTCCCACGCCCTTCTGGTCAAGGATCTCGAAGGGATTGTTCTGGAGGATCTTGCGCTCCTTGTACAGTGGCAAGAATGTGTTCTCTGCATCCTCCCTACTGAAGCTGAACACAGCCTGGGTCAGGTCATTCGTGCCAAAGGAGAAGAACTCTGCCTGCTCCGCAATCCTGCCAGCGCGCATGCACGCCCTCACCACCTCGATCATTGTCCCGAACTTGATTGGAATCTCGATGCCTTCGTTGTCTTCTACCTGCTCCTTCTCGTTCAGCAGCAGATCGCGTGTCCACTTCAGCTCGTCTGTGGTGCAGACCTGTGGTATCATGATGTGCGGTTGAACCTTTATCTTCTGTTTGATGAGTGATGCTGCAGCCTCGCATATTGCCCGCATCTGCATCTGGTATATCTCAGGGTATGTGATCCCCAGCCTCACTCCCCTATGACCCAGCATGGGATTTACCTCCATGAGCTTCCGAACCTTTGCCTGGATGTTTTCTTTCTCTTCAAGGGTATGGCCCACGAGGCCCTGGTCATATAATATCTCGGTTTCCTTTGACAAATCCCTTATGACAGACTGCGGTATGCCTGGGAATTCCATGTTGTCAACTGCGCCGACCATGGCGCGCATGGAGCGCAGCCAGTCCATGAACCTTCTCAGGCTGGCAATGTCCTTGTTAAGTTCCTCAAGTTTTGGCAAGAACTCGTGCAGCGGGATGTCCAGCAATCGTATGACCACTGGCTTTCCCTCCATGATCTTGAACATCTCTATGAAGTCATCGCGCTGGAACGGCAGCAGATCATCAAGTGCTTTCCTTCTCTGCTGCGCAGTCTCGGCAAGTATCATCTTCTGGATCGTGGGGAGGCGTTCAGGGGCATTGAACATGCGCTCGGTTCTGCAGAGGCCAATTCCCTCAGCGCCGAACTTCTTTGCCAGCCTTGCCTCATCCGGTGTGGATGCATTTGCCCAGACCCCGAGCCTTCGAATCTTGTCCGCCCATTTCAATATCATCTTTGCCTCGGGTGATATCTCCGGCGCAATAGTTGGGACCTCGCCTTTCATGAGCGTGCCCTCTGTGCCATCTATTGTAATGACATCGCCTTCAAAAATCTCGCTCTCTCCAACCTTGAAGCTACCAGTGACAGCATTCAATACCATGTCCTCGCACCCGCTCACGCAGGGCTTGCCCATACCCCTAGCAACGACTGCGGCATGGCTTGTCTTTCCCCCCCTGGCAGTCAGAATCCCCTGGGCTGCAAAGAACCCATGAATGTCATCCGGTTTTGTTTCCTCACGCACGAGGATTACCTCCTCCCCGCGCTTGTTCCACTCAACTGCATCATCTGCAGTGAAAACAACCTTGCCCACGGCCGCCCCCGGCGATGCCGGCAGACCCCTGGCAATCGGCGTAACCGTTTCCTTTGGGTCTATCTGTCTGTGGAGGAGCTGCGATATCTGGAGCGGGTCAATCATAAGCAGGGCTTCCTCCTTTGTTATGAGTCTCTCATCAACCATGTCAACCGCGATGTTTATTGCAGCCTGGGCCGTGCGCTTTCCGCTCCGGGTCTGGAGTATGAATAGCTCGCCGTTCTGTATTGTGAATTCAAAGTCCTGGAGGTCTTTATAGTGAGATTCCAGGGTATGGTAAACATTCTTCAGCTCCTCGAACTGCTCAGGCATCTCGTGTTTAATCTCTGCAACCGGCTTTGGCGTCCGAATACCGGCAACCACATCCTCTCCCTGGGCCTGCATCAGGTACTCGCCGTAGTACTCCTTCTCGCCAGTGCTTGGGTTTCTTGTGAAAGCGACTCCAGTTGCCGAGGATTTCCCAATATTGCCGAACACCATTGTCTGCACGTTTACTGCGGTGCCGAGGCCTTCCGGTATGCCGTTCAGTCTCCTGTATGTTTTCGCTCTTGGATTATCCCAGGAATCAAAGACCGCTTTCACTGCCATCTCCAGCTGTGTCATTGGGTCCGAAGGAAAGGGTGACCCTGTCTGTTCCTGTATGATTATCTTGTAACAAGCAACCAGTTCCACTAATGAGCTTGCATCCAGGTCTATGTCTAGGGTGACGTGATTCTTCTGTTTCATTGCATCAAGCTCTGACTCGAACAGCCCGATGTCCAGGCCCAATACCACATCACCGAACATCTGTAGTAATCTCCTATAACAATCCAGTCCGAATCGCTTGTCTTTCGATGCCTTTACCAGCGCCCCGACAGTTCTGTCATTCAGGCCAAGATTTAGAACAGTATCCATCATGCCAGGCATGGAAAAAACGGCACCGGAGCGAACCGAGAGCAGCAGCGGATTCTTTGTGTCCCCGAACTTCTTGCCGGTCTTCTCTTCAATCTCCTTTAGTGCTTCTCCAACCTCAGCCCACATCCCCTTTGGAAACTTGCCACCCC
>SDBU01010317.1_pt1 | contig 10370 bp, 22 predicted proteins | sample 2277071 | NCBI WGS metagenome assembly SDBU01 (sample SAMN10397929, study PRJNA504765) | marine sediment metagenome | isolation source: marine sediment core GS08_GC12, 126 cmbsf | place: Arctic Ocean: Gakkel Ridge, Loki's castle | collected 2008 | reverse complement strand
TTCAATAACATTGTTGTTGTTTTATGAACTAAAAAAGCCATAAATAATACTGTACACTAGCCATCTTTTAATATCCGTAACGATAGGTCTGTATCTTCATTATATCTTCCATGCCATCTATATGGTAGATCATTTTTTATTAAAATATTAGAATAAATGCGGGTATTAAGCCTAAAAGGAGGGCATTTCTGTTTGCGTGGTATAAACATTTCGTATTCAAATCCAGCAAGGGCTATATTTTCATAACGGTTTATAAAATCTTCTACTATCTTAAAAATTGTACCAGATGCCACTGGATGATACATATTTCTATTTAACCTATAAAATATCCTCATATTATCATCTAATATCCAGTGTCTTTCTGCTCCAACAGAAATAGAATGTTCCCAAACCCAATTCCTTGCTGGGATTGATCCTTGACCAAGATTTTTAAATGGTAAAACTAATATTTTATCTTTATCAATAACATCAGCATACTCATCATATTCTTGAGGTTCGATAACAATATGGTATGGGACTTTAATTCTCTCTAAAGCCTTAGATGTAAGTCTTGATTCCCATCTACCTTTAGAAATTATATAAACAGGATATTCAGGATTCATTCTATAATTCCTCTTTTTTATTCATAATCTTATCTCTTAAACAACCAAAAAATTTTACAGCCTGCTCTCTGTTTTTATCATCATTCCACCATCTATTTACACCACTCAGATGAGGTATAACAACAGCCTCAGCATCATTAAATTTAAACCATTTAAAAAACTTAATATCTTTGATATTAAATGCTCTTGCAACATTCTTACCAAGTATAATTACATAACACCCTTGAACATATTTCAAAAGTTCATAAGCATTTTTACAAGCTTCTTTAATTGGGAACTTATCTCCTTTAACTTCAGCATAACCAGGCCAGCAGGGAAAATATTAGTCGCCCATACAACCTCACCAAACAACTTTTTCTGATCTATACAAAGTAGGTCAGCCAACTTAGTTGCTGTACCAAAAGTACCAGAAAATATAGGGGTATTATTATTTGTATGATTTGGAGCTTGGCCTATGAACACATGATCTTCTTTTTCAGGAAGCCCTTCTCTGGAAAAAATAGGTAGCATACTTATTTTATTTTTTACTATCTATATATTTTTTATTCATAATACGTCCAATATCAGCTTTTGGATACCAAATTGACTGTGTTCTAAACGTGATTCGTTGTTCAACTAATTCTGCAAATGCTTCCATATCATCTTTGTTCTCAAAATTAACAATTAATGATTTAAATGCTCCTTGGTCTTCTTGTTTAAATTCTGGCATTCCTTGCCAATCATTTTCCCACCATTCAGGTACTTCAAAAAGAGGCTTTATATGTCTTTTTTTATTTTTCACTATTTATTTCCTATATTTTTAATTTAAAGAAAACCCTTATTAAATTTTAATAAGGGTTTTCTAATATTTTACTTCAAAGAATATTTTTTATCTTTTAATTCAACAAACCCAAGAATAACTAACGGCTGAATATAGCTTTTCCTAATATCCCATTCAACACTCTCAAGCTTTCGTACTTTCCGGCCAGGATTATTATCTGCATATAATTTCATGGAGATTTCAGCAATATTAGTAAGTGTTTTGGCTTTTCCTGATAAAGCATCACAGAAAGCCTGAGCACGTGAATATTGTTTTTTCTCAGGTTTCTCTGTTTCTTCAACCCCTTCTTCAGTTTCCTCAACAACCTCTTCAACCTCTTCAACCACTTCTTCAACTGCTTCCGGGTCAGAAACAAATTCATCAGCATTGTTATTGTAAAACTCATAGGTCATCGGCGGTGCTTCATCAAGAAGCTTCGCATCTTCCAGAGCCAACATAGTAACCTTGAATTCTGCTGCCAAGATATCAGTCGTCCTGCCCTTACCAGTTGATACAATCTTTTCCCGATTGATTCTTTCCAACAATCCCTCTTCATCATTCAGCATCTTGATCGCTTTGATCAATTCTTTTCTATTCATTTTATTTCTCCTTTTTTAGCGTAACATTACATTATACTACATTCTCCGAAAAATTTAAAGATTTATTTTAACTTTTTTATTTTTCCCTCCCTTCTTCCTTTTTCAAATCGTTAAACGCCTCCATAATATCCTGTATTTTCTTCCTCCAGCAACTGGAAATTTGTCTTACCCGGCTTGTCCGGATGATAATTATCCCAGCCGAACCTGATACCCTTGGAAACCTTCTGGATCGTTTCAGCACATTCCTCTATGACCCTTATAGCCGGACTGCCGATGTTCCGGTACTTCTCAACCACCATCTTCTTTTCCTTTTATTCAATTTCGTATTCCCGTATAATCTTCTTTTAAGGTTATTGTTTCTAACATAACATGGCCATCCCTGATATCTTCTATACTCTCTTTAATTTCCTCTAAAGAAAGTTCAGTTTGAATTTCAACCTCTATATCAGGATAAGGGTGCCATATAGTCATATTAATTCTTTTTATTTCTTTTCCAAATATTTTTCTTACCTCTGTTACATCCCTCTCACATTCTGCCCTAAATTTAAATATATTCATAATATTTCCTCCTTTGTATGATCCTTTGAGGCCCTCTGCAAGTCCGAATTGCCTTTCAAATTCAGAAAACCATGCCCTCTATTCAAACCCATTCCTTCTCCTGATAAAACAGTCTCGTAAATCTTCTTGACCATCCCCTCTTGGGTATTGGGCATCCATCTTAAACTTTTAGCTTGTTTCTTTATGAATCCGTTATAGCCCCTTTTTGATTCCCCTTTGTTCAGGTCGTTGACTTTCATATCACAATACTCGGAAACCATCTCCACGATCCCCAAATAAAAATCCTTCAATGCCTCATACGACCAGTATTCCATATTGGAAATCGAAGAGAATATTGCTATCATTATCTGGCTCGGATTGTTTATGAATATCGTCTGGCCGTTCACCCTGAAATAATATTTCATGCATGCCGATTCTTTCATGGTTTATCTCCTTTATTTGGTTGTTTATAGCCCAACGTATACCTTAGCATTAATAAAGAATTATCTCTTGATATAGAGCCTGTTTGGTAGCTTAAAATAGATATTTAGGACTTATTGTATCTTATCTTTTTATTATAACCCATTCCTTCAAAAATTTAAAGATTTATTTTAGTTTTTATCCTTTTTATTTATTTAATTCCATACTCGCATTTCAACCCCTTCTGATTTATATTGTTTGACAAGATATGGATCAATTTCAAATTTATTCCAAAAATAATCAATAGCCTCTTGGTCATTATTAAACAATCCAGCATCAAGCAATAACCTATTATCTTTTTCAGAATAAAATTTATACTTGCTTCTGGTTTCAATTTCACCGATTACAATACCGTTAACATCATCATATCCCCACCTATTCATTGCCAACCTCCTTTATCAAGTTTTTAAACAATCCAAGCAAATCAATTTTTTTCTTGTAAACGGTACAGATTTATCAGATTCTTTTGATATTCTTAATTCTGTAAAATAAGACTTATCTTGTTTACAATAATCACATCTCATAATTTTTCTCCTTTAAAAGTTAACGTTCATAATCCTTTGACCACCACTCGCTATCGAGCAATGGTTGCGACAGACTCAACTCCTGTAAAATCATCACCTCCTTGAACTTGTCGAAATACCTATGCCTATGCGCCAGGCAACTTATCCTGGCCACCTTGTCTGATTTCTCCTTCGGCGTCTGGTTCAAAGCAATACGCATATCCAAATGGGCGTCCTTCAGTTTGTTTTCCGACGTATCTTCCTCATCCAAATTCCTTTTGCTCCTACTCGCCTTGGTGCTCAGATCAGCAGTAACGACCAAACAATTCTTAATTCCGGCCAACCCTGCGGCGTTCTGCCATGTCACATTTATCCTGTCTCGTTCAGTCTTGGCAAAGATCCCCTTTTCCGGCGCCAAGATGTCCAGGTAATCTATTACGAGGACATCCGGCCTGAAATCCTGGGAATATTCCAGGTCGTCCAATTCAATCCTTATATCATCCAGGCTCGCTGCAAACCTCGGAAAGCTCTTGACCTCCAGATTAGAGGAAAACATCCTGGTAAAATTCCTGGCCTTTTTCTCGATCTGTTTGATTGTCATCTTGCCGACCTTGGCCGACTCGTACCAGTATGCCGGTATATACATTCTCTGATTCCTGCATTCGGTGCACGGTTTGTAGTCCATGCCCTTCTTGTATTCCGGCATCTCACCGTCCGAATCAAACAGGCCCGTGTCGCTCGTCCTTTTCTTCCTGCTGCATGAATTATCCTGATTGTTCGCACAGTCAAACACCGGATAGTCGACCCAGCCCTTCTTCTTGGCCAACGCCGTCAGCCTCTGGTAAATCCTGACCTCCAGTTGATACTTGCTCATTTCCAATGAAACCCAAAATACCTTCAACCTATTGGCCAATGCATGGAATACTATCTCTTCAAGCAAATAACTTTTGCCTCGCTTTTCAGGGGCCATAACCGCCAGGAGCCATGATCGCTCGAACCATCCCAGCAACTCGCCCAAAGCTCCAGGAAATTGAAATAATCTGTTTTCCGTATTGTCAAGGTTGAACTGCCTGATCCTGTCTATGTCAAACGGGTTGAACCTGCCAGATGTCAGTTGGGACACCTGCCTATGATCCAATAAAAGTTGTTTTGCCTCTGCTGTTTTTCCTGCTGAGGCATAGGTTGAACCTTTATCGAACAGTATTTCCAAGCTTCTTTTATCAAAATACTTCCTTGCCTCGTCCGCCAAATAATCTATGTTGAGTTTGTCCTTTCTCTCGTATTCCTCTGACAGATTTGACAGGAAATTCTCAATAGTCTCGGCCTCCGACTCCTTTATGGACGACCTCTCGACTTCGAATATGTCCTGGATATGGATGTCGGGCGCCTTGTCATAATCCTGGAAATAATCAAGCGACCATTGGGCGACCGTCCTGGCATAGTCTATCTCAAGATATTCCGGCTTGTATGCCTTCTGGATCTTCTTGATGAAACTTGACGACACTATCAAGGCGGTTATTATCTGCTTCTCGATGTCCTTGTTTATTTTCTTTTTTCTAAGTTTAATCTTTTAGTAGCTCCTTATTTTTATGAATGTTTCCAATAATTTCACCATTTTTTATTATCCACGGTATTGACTTAGTCACATATTTTGAACTATCTCCCCAAATATTCTTATGTTTAAAATAATAAAATGTCTTATTATAATGGTAATCAATTATTCCTATAATGCCTTTAACCGTTTTAAAAACATCTCCTTTAAATATTTCCTTTTCAATTTTGTCTTTTTGTCCAATGTATTGCTCACTTTCTTTAATATCATACTGACAATTAATTCCAGAGATTTCAATTGGGCCTATAAATTCATCTCTATACCCCACAAATCCCCAATAGTGAAATCGAATAAATTTATTATTTTCAAAAATGGCTTGTCGAAACTTAATCTTTTTCATTCTCTTCCTCCTTTTATTCGTCATATTTTAACAAAAAGTCTGGATTGACCACCTTGAAACTGTGCCGGTCATCCTCCAACAACCTGACCACTATTCCTTCTCTTTGCAGATTTTTGATTCTGTCCCAATTTTGATAAGCACTATCTCCTTTCGACATCTCGACCATATACTTAACATCCAAATCTTCTGTTATTTCTATGGTTAAAAAATCATCCAGACAATTGAATCCATATTCCTTGCAAAACGCTTTTCTTTCTCCCAAAGAATATTTATAATTCTCGTCTATATCTATGACATTGAATACATGATATTCCTGATTATCCAGCTTGTATTTGTTCTTCTGAATTCCTGGGCCGATAATTTCTCCCTGGATGGCTATGTTCTTTCCGACTTTTAGTAATTTATTCTTGATGTCATACGTCCTTGCCATTTTCCACCATTCGGTATCGTTCTCCCTATGCAGAGTCAGGTTCCTTGAGCAGACATAAAAGTTCTTTTTGACCAACTTGTTATACCATTTATTATCCTTGAATATTGCATAGGTGGCGGATGTCCCGTCGAGCTTCTCCATGACATATGCCTGCTTGCCATCCCAATGTCTGAATATCCTTGGCATATTCTGGATTCTTTCCTCATCTGTCTTACTGATGAACCATGGAAAATTCCTGACCCTCTTCTGGCTGATGAAGGTGAAATAAAACTTTCTGAACCAGGCAAAGGACAGCATGTATTCTACGATGAAATTCCTCTTTGGATCTTTTCTTTGATTCCTTCTTGCCTCCTTTTTGGCCTGCGGATCGTGCTTTGTTACTTTCAATATTTCGGTAACGTCCTGACCTAATATAATCTCATAAATATGATTATTTGTTATTTCTCCTATAATAGAAACCGGCATCGCCAATCCTTGTGAAATCGTTCCTCTCAATTTCTGTGTCTTAACCCTATATTTATACTTTGATAAAAAATCAAATACAGGATGTGAATACAGCAAAGAATCAATTTCAAAAAATACGCATAAATCTCCAACTTTAAATTGATCTCTTACAGTTATAACTTCCCATCCTTTAATAATACAAATATCTAATCTATCCGCATTTGGATGTTTCTCAACATCCAATACTTTTTGTATTGTAGCTAATTTTCTCATGCTCTTTTCTCCTTTTATAAGCTTTTTCTTCTGTGTCAAATCTACCTAACTGTTCTTTTTTAAAAGTTGCCATCCACTTATTTCTATTTTTATCAAAACAAACTCCTACATATTTAGAAGTTTTATTCCAACCAAATCTTTTACTTTTTTTAGCTAACTCTGCAAGTTTTAAAAATTTATCATATTTTCTTCTCAAACAAAAAGAATTATCACTATAAATATAATCATAAAATTTTACAAATTCCACATTGGCCGATACAGTTAAATATCCAATTTTATTATTCCGTGAGTATTCTACAATTTTATTCATTTTAATACCGATTTCCTTATTTAAAATTATATACATAATATTTAAAAATTCTATAGTTGATACTATTCTCATATGTCTTTTGCTTTTAAAGCTTGTAACTGTTCCATCTCCATCAAAATAACCCCTTATAAAATGCCTATTTAATTCATCTGGTATATTAGGATATTTTAACACTAACGTTTTATTTGGAATGCATCCATGCTTTATTAAATCTCCACATATACTTTTAGACGATACAACTAATTTTTTATAAATAGAACCTTCTAATTCTCTATTATATATTTTTGGTTTTGTTTCATATTCAAGCTCGTCTATTATAAAAAATAATATTTCTTTATCTTTAGCTGAAAGTTCTATAGCTAAATAATATTTGCTTTTATGTACATTTCCATCGGCAAACAAAAATCCCAACATATAAGCTTTATTGGGTGTATCTATTTCAGAAAAATAATCTTCGTTTAACTTATATTTCTTGTAATCTGTATTCGAACGCCTATCGATATTATAATCTCTAAGTATTCTCAATACAGTCATATCATTAATTCCAACAATATCTCCTGTTTTTCTTGCCGACTTTCCGCTTTTATATAACCTTACTGCTTCCAATTCTGTATCTTTATCAATTTTTATCAAATAAATCACCTTCCTTGAATTCACCCTTCTTGACCACTGCTTCCCAACCGTCGATCAAGGCCAACTCTATCCTATCCGCCTTCGGTATCGGCTCCAGCCTGCTTATCTGTCTTATTGTTGCGAGTTTTCTCATGTTAATTTATCCTTTCTTTTCTATTTCTACTTCATGCAATTTATCTTCTAACTCATCTATCTTTTTTAACAAATCCCTCAATAAATAAATATCTCCTCCTCTAACTGGAACAATTCCAGGTTCGTTCATTTCTTTTATGCGAGCGAGAGCCGTAGCTTTTAAATTTTTGCAACTTGGATAATGATAACTAAACATAATTTATCTCCTATAAAGAGTTGAGGTATTCGTTTGCCTTCCTGTCAAAGTCAGGAGCCTGCCACCGTTCCGAATGGCAAAGCTTCCTGACTGCCTGCCTGCATCTGTTCAAGGTTTTGATGGCTCCGGTTTCTCTTTTGAACTTGTATTTTTCCTTGTTTATTCCTGCTTCTGTAAGGATTGTGTGCAGTTCGTTTATTTCCTTTTTCCAAACACTCTTCAGCTTGATCAGATCCCTCCTGACTGCAAGCCATTTGAACACTCCCCTTTTAAGTAAGATTTTTGTAAATGAAGTCTGGGTCTACCTCCGGATAACGTTCACATATGTCCTGGACGACCTGCGTCGGTTTATTCTGGGCGAAATTCCAAATGTTGCCCTTGGTCACGTTCATTGTTTATTCCTCCTTTTTATTCATTAACTTTTCATTAAATCTTTTTAACAATCTTTTTGCTATTTCATTTTCATCCATTTCTAATGTTATAAAATGAATCTTTTTATCTTTTAGATTTTTATATAAACCCATTCTGAACATAAAAGAAAGAGCATCCAATCTTCCATGACCCATTTCTGATTTATCAAACATTATTCTGCCTCCCTTTTATTCTTCTTTTATATCACAATCAAGTTTTCCCATAAAATTTAAATTGATACTTTCATCTTCATTTTGAAGAACTATTGAAAGCTGCTGCAATAGGTTAAACGCATGCCATCTTGGAATACTAATATTCAGGCAATCTGGCCAGTTTGACTTACCTCTTTTTATAACATTTCCTCCGTGAACTTCAAAATCATGAACCTTGATTTTCATTATTCTACCTCCTTTATAACCGATATGAATTTCTTTTCCGGTAAAACAACGCTTGTTAATTTGCCATAATAAAATGCCCCAGTGTCTATGCCGATCTTGTTGTCCTGAACCAACGGATCTTCATGGATCGTATGCCCGAAGATCACCAGCTTGCCGAAGTTTATCTTTGAGTTGATGAACGGGCCTCTTATCCAGAGATACGCATACGGATTATCCCTGATATGCGGATCTATCCCGGCGTGGACGAAGAAATAATCTTCCGTCTCATGGATCAACTTCAAGGATTCATAAAATTTTCCATGCTCTTCCGGCAATTCGTCCCATTGGAAATCATATCCTGCTTCCTTATAGCTATTAATGGTTTTCAAACCCCCATTATAAAGGAACAATTCCTCATCATTATAGCTGGTGGCGTTCAAATAATTGAACAGCATATCCTCATGGTTGCCCTTGAGGAAGATGCAATCGTACTCCTTCTTGAAATCGATCAGATAATCTACCACTTCAAATGATTTTTCTCCTCTATCTATGTAGTCACCCAGGAATACAATCTGGTAATCGTTCAGGTTGTATTCTTTATTTAATTTTTTAATAAGGCTTTTTAAAAGATCGAATTCGCCGTGGATGTCGCCTATGGCTATGATTTTATTCATTGTTTATTTCCTTTTTACTATAATTTTTTCTATCTGGTACATAAAAAGGCCAAAAGAACAATATACATAAAAAGTTTTTTAAATCCCAAACTTCTGAACCAAAACTTAATAAATAATAAACCGCTAAAGCCATTATACTACCAGCAAAATAAACTATCGAAAACATAATTAAAATTTCCATAATCTTACCTCCTTTTGACCTTTCTTGATTCTGTCATATGGCCTTTTTTGACCATCCAGGCAGGAAACTTCTCATAAAAATAATCATTGGTGAACCAGCCAGGATGCTGTTTGTTTCCGTTATTATTCTCTGCTAAATAATCATATAGGTATGGGACGAACAATACCGGGTTCCTTTTCTCTACAGCGTCAATTCTTAAATATTTATTGTTGACTTTCAGGAATTCAATAATGTACCTTGATGTCGATATGAAAGCGTTTTCGTCCCTTGGTTCCGGGTTCTTTATCTTTTCGATCCTACTGTCAAATTCTTTTTTGAGTTTCTTGGTAACTTTTGGGTTATCGTCCTTCGATATCTTCGTCATGATTCTTTCTGCCTCTTCGATTCCGAGCAGGCATACGTCGAACCATGACTTGATATTTGCGACCGGGTTATCCTTCCATTTCGATAAGGAATTTTTTGAATATCCCCATTTAAAGAACTCGTTTAATCCTATCTTAAATGGGGCATTCTTGGTGGTCATGATAAAAGGATTGGTCAATAAGGAATTGTAGACATTCATAGCCTTTTTTACTGTCCTCAAATCATATTTTTTGATAAAGAGGTCTAAGTCTTTTAAGGCTTCATTCCTTGCCTTTGATGCCCTATGGTTTGGAGTATTTTTAAATTTCATCCAGTAATCAAAGGCTATTTGAGTTTCCTTATTAAATAAGGATGGTTCAAGAAATTTAGTAGAAGTTAGCTTTGCTATATCTAATTTATTAGATATTTTTATTTCATCTTCTATAACATCTTTAGAATTAATATTTTTATAGCCGTATATTAATTCATTAATAG
>SDBU01010316.1_pt1 | contig 10371 bp, 7 predicted proteins | sample 2277071 | NCBI WGS metagenome assembly SDBU01 (sample SAMN10397929, study PRJNA504765) | marine sediment metagenome | isolation source: marine sediment core GS08_GC12, 126 cmbsf | place: Arctic Ocean: Gakkel Ridge, Loki's castle | collected 2008 | reverse complement strand
AACCAATGACGCCTGGTTTGGCAAATCCAGCGCCCCTTATCAGCATCTTTCTATGGTTGTATTCAGGGCGGTTGAAAACCACCGGGCGGTGGCCAGGGCCGCTAATACCGGTATTAGCGCATTTGTCGATCCCGTGGGGAGGCTCTTGGACGAAACCCCTCTGTTTGAAGAGGCAATTCGAACCCGTTCGTTGCCTATGATGAGCAATAAGAGCTTTTATGCTCGCCACGGAGATATTTTTGCCGTGGCGTGCATTTTGATGAGCCTCGTTATTTGGGTAGCCGCTTTTCGGAACAGATTCCTTCACAGATAGCCCCTGTTGATGTTTGTTACCTCAAACGATGATCTGTGATGGAGACCATGTAATCAGTTTACTCAGATGGATAACAAAGAGATATACAGACAATATGATATCTCGACCAGAGATCTTTGGGCACGGATATAGTTGGTGCTTAGAACGGGAAGCTGACATAATCATTCTTGACAACCCATGGATTCGCGTCAGAATTTGCGCGCTTTCAGAACAACAGGAACGTTTCGCACACGATTAAGGAGGTATTGCCATGTCACTTGAACTACAAGGTAGAATCGAATCTCTTCGCAATAGACTGGAACAACTCCGGGGTTATCTTTGACTTAGACGAAAAACTAAAACGGCTGAAGGAAATCGAAGGGATTATATCTAAGGAGGGCTTCTGGGATACTCCGGGGGAAACCAGAGACATCCTCAGAGAAAGAACAGCCCTCTCCGATACAATCAATTCCTGGCAGAAGCTCCACCATGAGCTGGACGATGCTGATGTCCTTTTAGGCCTTGCCGTTGAAGAGGATGACCAAACCTCCGTTCAAGAGGTCTCTGAAACACTTCATGGGCTGGAAGATGCCATTAGTCGCATGACTCTGGCACGGATGCTTAATGGCAAAGATGACGAAAAAAATGCCATTGTCTCGATTAATCCTGGCGCAGGGGGAACTGAGGCCCAAGACTGGGCGGAGATGCTCTTTCGTATGTATCAGCGCTGGGCCGAACGCAAGAACTACAAGACCACCGTTGTCGACTTCCAGCCGGGCGAAGAAGCCGGCATCAAGGGTGTCACTTTTATTGCCAGTGGTCCATATGCCTATGGTTATCTGAAGGGCGAGGCCGGGATCCATCGCCTTGTACGCTTGTCCCCGTTCGATGCCAGTAATCGTCGACACACCTCCTTTGCCTCGGTCTCTGTTTCTCCGGAACTTAACGAGGAGGTTGTGATAGACATTGACGAAAAGGATTTGCGCATCGATGCTTTCCGTTCGAGCGGTGCAGGAGGGCAGCACGTTAACAAAACCAGTTCCGCTATTCGCATTAGCCATCTGCCAACCGGTATAGTGGTACAATCCCAACAGGAGTCTTCCCAGCACCGCAACAAAGCTATTGCCATGAAGATTCTAAAGTCGCGGCTGTATGAACGCGAGGAAAAGAAAAGGGCAGACGCAAGACAGGCAGACTATAAGGAAAAGGAAGATATTGCCTGGGGGAGCCAGATCAGGTCCTATACCTTGCAACCTTACCAGATGGTAAAGGACCATCGAATCAATCTTGAGATTGGGAATGTCAATGATGTTTTGGATGGGAACCTGGATTCTTTCATAGAAGGGGTACTGCTCGCGAAGGCCTAGAAGCTTTGCCCCAATTGGACTGGAGTGATGGAGTTGTGGGGTTGTGGTTAGTAACAGGGGAAGAAATCCTATGTCTTTACCCATCACTCCACTACTCCACTACTTCAACACTCCAAGCCGTCATATAAAGGGGGACATCATGGCTAAGGTATTGGTTGTTGATGACGAAAAAAGCATAAGGACCCTTTGCGCAGAAGAACTTGAAGAAGAGGGCTACGAGGTCATCACAACTGGAAAATGCAAGGATGTACTTGACCTGATTGCCTCGATGCAGCCCGCTGCCGTGGTTTTGGATATCCGCATGGAAGACTGCGATGGGTTGGATCTGTTGCAGGAAATACGCAATACCTATCAAGGCCTTCCTGTTATTTTGAACACAGCCTACGACTCTTATAGAGAAGACGTAAAATCCGTCGCGGCCGATCACTATGTGGTCAAGTCTTATGACCTGGCAGAACTCAAATCCAAGCTTGCCAGCGTATGCAAAGGAAAGAATCGCTCATGAAAGCGATCTACATATTCAATGTGCTAGCCAGGCTCCCCGAGAGGATAAAGTCCTTAGAGAAACTGGCTAATAATCTATGGTTTAGCTGGCATCATGACACAGGAAACCTGTTCAGACGTATGGACGCTGAGCTTTGGGAGTCTTCAAAACATAACCCGGTCTACATGCTAGGGGCCATCAGTCAAGAGAGGTTGGAGGAATTGGCAGGAGATGCAGGCTTTTTGGCCCAGACAGAGCGTCTTTATGAGGAGTTAGAAAAGTACCTCTCTGTTCAGCCTTCCAAGGTGCTTGAAGCTCAGGGCTTGGACCGCGTCTGTGTTGCCTACTTCTCTGCAGAATTCGGTTTGGCCGAGTGTTTGCCAATCTATTCCGGAGGTCTGGGCGTCCTTGCAGGGGACTATCTTAAGTCTGCCAGCGACTTGAATTTTCCCGTTGTCGGCGTTGGCCTCTTTTACCATGAAGGCTATTTTCAGCAGTACTTGAACGCCGACGGGTGGCAGCAAGAGGCCTATCCTGAAAACGACTTTTCCACCATGCCGGTCCAGCTCATGAGAGATGAAAACGGGAGCCCTATCATGGTGGAGGTGTTCATCCGTGGCGACTCGGTCAAAGTCCGGATGTGGCGTCTAATGGTGGGACGAATATCCCTTTACTTGCTCGATACCAATGTTAAGGAAAACCCCCCCGAGCACCGATATATTACGTCCAGGCTCTACGGGGGTGACTGGGAGATGCGACTCAGGCAGGAGATTGTTTTGGGCATTGGCGGCGTTCGAGCGCTCCGGGCTCTTGGCATAGAACCTTCCGTACACCACATGAATGAAGGCCATTCTGCTTTTTCCGCCTTGGAACGGATTAGGATCCTCAGAAGTGATCATGGCCTATCTTTTGATGCTGCAAGGGAGTTCGTAATTGCTACCAATACCTTTACGACCCATACTCCTGTGCCAGCTGGAAACGACATGTTTTCACCAGAACTATTGCACGCACACTTCAACGATTATGTCCAATCCCTCGGCATTGCTTTCAAGGTGTTTTTGGGTTTTGGTCGGCTGGAACCGACCAACGATCAGGAGGCCTTCTCTATGACGGTGCTGGCTCTGAGGCTATCGGCCCACGCCAACGGAGTGAGTCGGTTGCATGCCAGGACTTCTCGGGACATGTGGAAGAAAATCTGGCCTAAGAATCCCGCGGAAGATGTGCCGATCAACTCTATTACCAATGGGATTCATATCCCGTCCTGGATCTCGTTGGATATGGCAGGGCTATTTGACAGATATCTGGGACCAAGCTGGGTCGAAGACCCGGACAGCCAGAAGGTCTGGAAGCGGGTAGATCAGATTCCAGATTCAGAACTGTGGCGCACTCATGAGAGGCGACGAGAGCGCCTGGTCGCCTTTGCAAGGCAAAAGCTTAATGCCCAGCTGAAAAACTGGGGGGCCTCAGCTCGGGAGATCGACGCCTGTGCAGAAGTGCTTAACCCTGAGACACTGACCATCGGATTTGGCCGTCGCTTTGCAGGTTACAAGCGCGCGGCCCTTATACTTCAAGACGAAGAGCGGCTCGTCAAACTGCTGACCCATCCTGAACGTCCAGTTCAGATTATTATGGCGGGTAAGGCCCATCCCGAGGACGCTCCGGCGAAAGAGATTATCAGGAGGATTGTCCATTTTGCTAATCGAGAAGATATTCGGCACCGGTTTGTATTCATCCAGGATTACAATATGAGGGTGGCCAGTATGATACTTCAGGGATGCGATGTATGGCTCAATACTCCCCGGAGACCTCTGGAGGCTTGCGGTACCAGCGGAATGAAGGCGATTCCAAACGGGGTTTTGAACCTAAGCACCCTTGATGGATGGTGGGACGAGGCCTACGACCAGAGTTATGGCTGGGCCATTGGCCGCGGCGAAACCTATGAAGATCACCAGTTGCAGGACGAGATCGAGGGCCGAGATTTATACAACCTTTTAGAACATGAGATCGTACCGCTGTTTTATGACCGGGGATCGGATAATCTCCCCAGTGGCTGGATAGAAAAAATGAAAGCAGCCATGCATCATCTTTGCCCTACATTCAATAGCCACCGGATGATTTTAGAGTACGCCGATCAATACTACGTTAGTGCGTCCAGGCGTCACAATGAGCTTTCCAGAGAAGACATGAAGGGCGCCAAGGAACTGGCGGAATGGCGACAGAAGATCATGACCAACTGGGACCAGATAAAAATTCATCGCGTTCACGTTCAGGATGGCACACCTGTACCAGTATTAGGCAGTCTTAGAATCGAAGCGGATATCTTCTTGAATGACCTTGACCCCGAAGACGTGGACGTGGAGATCTACTGCGGGCCACTGAATCTCAGGGATGATTTTACGGAAAGAAATACCAAACAGATGATAACCGTGGGTTCTGACGGCAATGGCAGCCACCATTTTGAAGGGGAAATACCGTGTGGTGAGACAGGCAAATATGGATTTACCATCAGAGTTCTGCCCAGCAGTCGAAAACTGGAAACCCCATATACTGCCGGCCTGGTTATCTGGGCAGACGAGCAGGCGATTGTGAGCGGATAGGCCATAGAACTCGGAGATTTAGGCCAAATTGCGGTGTCGGCGCAATGGAGTGCCGGGTTTGGAAGAAGAAAACCATATTTGTGCGAAGGGTTGCATCTAACCGCCCAGCAATATGTACCACGTCTCTGCTTAGTACCACCTACCACCATAAACCATTGTGACCCCATAGCTTCACGGTATGCTGACGCCCGTGGATACGAGCCATTCTCATGAATATTTTACTTATATTCCCAAGCAAACTAGATCACAATGAAAGACCTATTAAGTATAGGAAAGGGTTTCTTCCCCCTTTGTCTCTGGCAATCCTACATGGCTTGACGCCAGCTGAACACAATGTTGAAGTGATTAATGACTTTGTGGAAAATGTGGATTTCTCAAAGTCCTATGATTTAGTCGGCATTACTGCTATGACGTCCCAAGTGGTGAGGGCTTATCAAATTGCTGATCGTTTTAGAAATCGAGGAACAAAGGTTGTTATTGGGGGAATTCATGCTAGTGTATTACCTGAGGAAGCAAAACAACACGCTGATTCGGTAGTAATCGGGGAGGCCGAGAACATTTGGGAACAAGTGCTCACAGATGCCGCTGGTGGTCGGCTCAAAGACTTTTATCAAGATTCTTCTATTCCGGATCTTCAGGAGCTAGTAGTTCCTAAATGGGATGGCATGAATTTAAATATCTACCCAAAACCAATTGGATATAAGCTTCCGATGATGCCAATTTTTACCACGCGAGGCTGCCCCTTTGGGTGTAAATTCTGTTCCGTTACCAAGTACTACGGGAAGGCTTATAGAGTTAAACCGATTTCTCATGTAATCAGAGAAATTGAATCTGTAAATGCTGAGAAGTTCTTCTTTGTTGATGATAATATTGTTTGCGATGGTGATTATAGTCGCGAGCTGTTCAAAGCCATTTCTCGTAAGAATATTCGCTGGTTTTCGCAAGTGAGCACAACTATTTTGAAAAAGCCTGACCTTATTGATTTGGCTGGTAAGTCCGGATGTGTTGGTTTGCTAGTTGGCATTGAGTCAATAGATAACAAGAATCTAAAAGCTGTTGGTAAGGGGTTCAATAAATCTGAAGAGTATGGAGAGCTTTTTTCTCGATTCAGGAAGGCAGGAATAAAGCCGTTCCCTAGCATTATGTTTGGCTTTGATAATGATGATGAAGAGGTATTCAAAATGACCCTTGATTTCATGACAAAAACCAAAGTAAGCCAGGCGAGTCTTTGTGTTTTGACTCCACTGCCCGGAACAACCTTGTTTGAGGAGATGGATAGTGAAGGAAGGATGTTACATAAGAAATGGTCTATGTATGACTTTAGTAATGTAGTGTTTAAGCCTAAGAATTTTACAAAAAGTGGGCTGCGCAGAAAATATTGGGATACCTATCGAGAATTTTATTCATTGAAAAACATTGCAAAAAGAATTCTTTATGGGGTTACAATCTCTCCAGATATGTTTAGGACTATTTGTCATGGTTTGTTTTATGGATTACACTTTCGAAAAACAGTCTATTCATGTGATCACCCCTTTTCAGGAGGTGTTGGTAGAATCAAAAATTGAACAGGCGTGGGAAGGGGCTGGCACATCTGCTTCCAATACAAAAGGGAGCATATGCGGCCGGATGGCAAGAGTAGATTAAGGCAAGAGTTATATCTTGTTCATCAATTGACTATGAGGATGTTTTGATCTTATTCATTGAACCCATATCTAGAAACATAGATATGTATGTTCCAGCCTACCCCTTGCCTCTTATGGAGATAGCAAGCTTTGTTAAGTTCAACATGCCCGAAGCGGAAATGGGGATTATTTCCATACCAGTCGATTACGGATTGCCTCTTACCCCGGATGGAAAAGAACAAATATACCAAGAGCTCCTACGAGACATATCCGAAATAGAGCCCAAGGGAATTGGCATCTCGTGCACTGCCATCGCCCAGGCAGAAGAGGTTATCCATTTATGTGAACTCATCAAAGAGCAAGATCCCGGTATTTTTGTCTTTTTGGGTGGCTATTTTCCCACTATGTACTACGCGGAAATATTTTCCAGAACCTCATCAGTAGACGTAATAGTGATCGGTGAGGGTGAGGTGCCTGCCCTCAGAATCATCGAATGTTTGGAGAGGGGCAGAAATCCGATAAACGAGGATATCCCAAGCCTGGCATGGAAGAAAGATGGCCAGATCAATCTTGGCAAGAAAGGTTCACGATTTGATCTTAGTAAAAAGGCGCTTCTCAATTTGGAACTATTAAGGTATCCCAGGGCATATGATATTCTGCTCTATGCATTCAGCCGGGGCTGTTCCTATCAATGTAATTTTTGTATGGAAGAATCTGTTCGACCGATTAGAAAAGAGGTCCCTTCAGAGATTGTCCGCAAAGACCTGGAGAACTTGTCATTACAAAGCAATACTCGCACCCTTTTGGTCAGTGATGCACTTTTCAAATCCTTTGACTTATTCCCATTGCTTCGATCATTGGGTATGAAAGTCAACTTTGAGACTCGTTGTGATGTTATGGAGCCATCAATGATCTCTCAAATTGCGGATGTTTGTGGCATTTTGGCCTTTGGGTTTGAATCGGCCAGTTATAATACGTTGAAGCGGATGAACAAGGTCAGGGACAGATCTCACTATGAGAAATACATATCCAACACCACTGCAATATTCAAAGAAGCGGCAAAAAATGAAATTCCCGTAGTAATTTTTATGATTGCTGGGTATCCGGGAGACAGAGAAGAAGACTTTGAAGAAAGTCTTGTTTTTGCCAAAGAGTTATCAAGAAACGGTGGGCCCGGAGGGCATGTCTTCAAGATAGGAGAATGCAGGGCCTACCCAAAAACCAAGACTTACAACCTTGCGTTGTCTTCACCGGATGTTGTTTTTGACGATGATGGGGTTTTTGGACAAAACGTTGTCAGGCAGCCGTCTAAGGGTTTAGGCTTTGAGGACGTTGGCGCCTTCATGAAAGAGGTCTTTGACCTGTCCAATAACACGTCAAAACTACAAAAAAATCTCCTGAATATGATGCCTTTCTTTAGGCTCCCAGCCCATGCCTTTAGAGATCATATGATTCCTGACACATGTTTCAGTGGCGATAACAGGGAAATATTCAGCGTGAAGGGAGAGAGCCTTTCAACATTCAGGGAATTCGTGCCAAGGCTAAGTGAGAAATATAAGAAATGGATGTCAGGTCAAAGAAGCACACGCAATTTACAACTCTAATATTCATTCCAATACGAAGGCAGACAAACCATGTCTGCACCCGCGGAAGAATCATTGAACGAGAATAGCACTGACGCTTTTGTGCGCCATCAAGTGGAGAGTCCGTGACACCCAAGCAGAGACTTCTGGAGGACTCTTGGTGGGCTAGAATAAGCGATTTAGGAAGTGCTCCTCACTCATGGATGCATATTCATTAACGCAAGGCAGACCCAAATGTTCCGTGGCGAACTTAAATACACTATCGTAGTCGAAATGTAACCTCATAGATTCATAATATGATCCGAGTATCCTTTTGGGTCTATATCTCGCATAACGACAAGGGACCGAAAGGATCGGTATGGAGGCCCCTTCAATGATGCGGACCACATCCTGCGTGTTGTACCTGAGGACAGGTCTGTAGATGGTGTACCCACCATTCATTTTCAAGATCGGATAAAAGCGGTGGCCTGTCTCCATAAACCTCTTTTGACTCCGCTGAACATCTTCCCTGTCAGGGTGAGTATAAGCAACCTCCGTGAGGTATTCCAGAGAGTAACTGACCAGATCCGAAAGAGTATAAGCAGTCACAAGTACCAGTTCGTTCAAATTGACGCATCTGCCTCTAGTGTGTTCGTATAACCGTCGCTTGCGCGCCTGTTGACACACAATACAAGGATGATCAGCCCCTTCCAAACAATCGTCGGACTCCCACACGTCATGCCACTGGATTGCTACACCTCTCTCCTTCCAGAAGAGATCAATCCGGTCCATCTCGCGTGGCGTATATCTGTGTTTGGGAAAGGTGCCGACATGAACTTGCAGACTAAATTCAAACTCCTCAGTCGCTGCATGCAAAAAATAAAGCGCTAGCGAGGAATCTTTTCCACCCGAAAACAGAACCCACACCTCCTTACCCCTCAGGCTATCCAGCACGGGTGCTTGTTCCTCTTTCCAGGCGGAGTAGTCACTTTTTGTTTCGAAAGGCATAGCTGGCAGCTGCCTCCTTATTTGCAGAAAGCGTTTAATGCCCGCATCAGGGTCTTTGAATGGTAATTCGGCCATTACTGAACCTATCAAGATTCTCGCGGTCCACCAATATGCCGAGACCAGGTCCTTCTAGGGGAACGGCTCTCCCCCCTTGGTTGAAGGTCACGTGCTCGGTTGTGAGGTTTTTCCTTAACAAGAACGCATCATAAGATCCATCGAAGTATAGGGCGTCGGAGCTTATGGCACAGAGAGCCCTACCGGCTGCAGAGAGAATTCCTGACTCTCCTAATTGACATCCCACTTGAAAATTGAGCCCAGCAGCTCGAATCCGCTGAATAATTTTCAGCGAATTGAAAAAACCGCCGCATTTGGAAAGTCGCACATTTACCACATCGAAGTATCCTTGTGCAATGGTCTTCTCCATATCTCGCATTGAACAAACGGACTCATCAGCCATAAGCTTTATATCTGGCGTTCTGAGACTATCCGCCAGTTGCCCCCAATTGTCGTCGTCAGGCATCAACGGTTGTTCTAACATGCTTACCCCGTGAGATACGAGTAAGGGTAAGTGCTGTTTGGCCATGTCAAGGTCCCATGCCCCATTCACATCAACTCTCAGGTTGTACCCCGAACCCAGAACCTGACGAATAACTTCCAGTGCCTCCCGGTTCTTCTCCAAGTCTCTCCCCATTTTCAAGCGGACTTCTTTGATGTCGAACTCTGTCAGCATATCACAGATTTTCAGGACTATGTTCGATTCCGCGATGGGTACAGTAACCCCGTACCGAATTTCATTAGTAACGTGATTATTGGGAAGATAGTGCAGTATGTTTCGGCCTTCCTTCCTGGCTAATAGGTCCAAGAGCGCTATTTCCAGGGCACAGAGGGCCGAGTTATGATTCTTCTCCCCGATCACAAGATCAACAAAGTTCCATATTTGGCTAACGTTGTCTATATCCCATGGGAAGGATTCATGCAGACACAATGACTTTACGCTACGTATGGCACTCTCCTGAGTTTCCCCCGTAACGTAAGACCTAGGGCCGCCTTCTCCATAACCCCTCAACTCTTGTTCGTAGGTCAGTATCTCCACGACAATATTATCCACCGACCTAGCGTCTTTCTGGGAATGGGAAAAGGTGAACTTAAAAGGGAGGGAAATCTTGTAGGCATTTATGGCACGAATCTTCATTGAATCAAACAAAGCCTATTCATCTTAGAGTTGCTGGGGAAAGGAACCGGTGGGTGGTGGCCTACCTACTTGGAACTCACAACCCTCAACCCGGGCGGACTCGTGCGAGAGGTTATCTGAGTGGATATCGGTTTCTCATCAAGAATCTTTCTGATCATCTTGCCTATTTCTTCAGCACGAAACGGTTTGTTAAGGATTCCCTTAGCACCCCTTTCGAGTGCTTGAGTGACATGATCATCAACTGCGT
>SDBU01010315.1_pt1 | contig 10371 bp, 8 predicted proteins | sample 2277071 | NCBI WGS metagenome assembly SDBU01 (sample SAMN10397929, study PRJNA504765) | marine sediment metagenome | isolation source: marine sediment core GS08_GC12, 126 cmbsf | place: Arctic Ocean: Gakkel Ridge, Loki's castle | collected 2008 | reverse complement strand
AGTCTTAGCTTGAGCCATCATTGTTTTATGTAAATCATCAAAAGTGGAATAAATTGTTTCATCATCTTCAATCTTAAATCCATCAGGGGTAATAATAAAATATATATCTTTTATTTCATTATTTTCATCTATATGAGAAAATGAATATTTATAATAAGGTTCGAGTTCCTTATAAATATAAGATCCAACCTTTTCATTACAAAGATTCAAATCATATTTTATAAATGAACTATGTAACAAAAACACCTTTATTAATTTTTCTAAAGAACCATGTTTTTGATTTTCAAATAATGAAAATACTCTACTACGAAAAGGTTTCTTTTTAACAGATATTGTTATAAAACCCAAATCAATTGTTACTTGATTTGCATATACTTCTGAGTTAGCAAAAGAATAGTAATGTCTAGGTTCTTCACATTTAATATTAAGTTGATATTCATGTTTTTTAAAATTACTGGGTTTATATAAAACATAAGATCCTATTGGCGCAAGTATTAAATCCAAACTACTTGATACTTCTTGAAATGGATTTTTATTTTCTCTAGAATTTTCAAAAAAAAGTTTAATTATCTTACTAGCTAAACGTTTAATACCCTGCAAAGCATTAGTTTCATTACTTGAAATTTTTTTTCTAAATGCATGAAAAAAACCGCTAATATGTAATTCAAAACCCATATTTTTTATCCCCAATATTTTTTTGATAAGAGTTTATAGAAATTATTAAAAAAAAAATCAATAAAAGTTGTTCTATAATTTAAATTTTAGCAAGTTTCATCTATAAAAAAGATTTTAAATACACAGACACATTTATTAATAATTTTTCAAAAAATCTTAAAATATTTTTTATATTCAATATATAAAATCACAAAAATTAAAAGATTATTTGTATGGCCAATAAAACTGATCAAATAGTAAAATTACCTCTATAAATATAAGAAATAAAGAATGCAAAGCTATAATCAAAAAGACACTATTTCAGCAATATCCACTCCGATTGGAGAGGGAGCAATTTCTATTGTTCGATTATCTGGGAAAGACGCTATATCTATAGCTGATACAATTTTTTCTAAAGATATCCAAAACCTCAAAAGCAAAACAGCTGCTTTAGGAAATATCTTAGATACAGATAAAAAAGCTGTTGATAGTGCTGTTTTAATTGTATATAGAGCCCCTAACTCTTTTACGGGAGAAGATATAGTCGAGATTCAATGTCACGGTGGTAGATTAATCACTCAAAAAGTTTTTGAAATCACTCTATTAGCTGGAGCGAGAGCATCACTCGCTGGTGAATTTACAATGAGAGCTTTTTTAAATAAAAAAATAGATTTAACGCAAGCTGAAGCTATTCAAGATTTGATATCTGCAAAAAACAGCTTGGCAATGAAAGCTGCTAAAAATCAGCTAGAGGGACATCTTTCAAAAAAGATAAAAGAGTTTCAAAAAAAGATTGTTGAAATAGTAGCTTTTATTGAGGCTAATTTAGATTTTCCTGAAGAAGATCTGCAAGATGCATCTAAAAATACTTTAGTAGAAAACTTATCTCAAATATCTAAAGATATTCAAAAATTAGTAGATACTTTTGAGGATGGAAAAGTTTTAAAAGAGGGCTTGAGTCTTTGTATAGTTGGAGCTGTAAATGTTGGAAAATCATCACTCATGAACGCTATTTTAAAAAAAGACAGAGCAATAGTCACAAATATTTCTGGAACGACGAGAGATGTTTTAAAAGAAGATCTAAAACTAAATGAAATGCTCTATCAGCTGATAGATACAGCTGGCATTAGAAAAGCTTCTAATGTAATTGAAAAAGAGGGAATTAAAAGATCTAAAAAAGAGCTAAAAGATGCTGATATCACACTTTTAGTGTTAGATTCATCTAGAAAATTGAATGAAGAAGACAGACAAATATTTGAAAAGCTAGATTCTAAAAAGACTATAGCTATTTGGAATAAAATTGATCTATTAGAGCCAAAGGTTATAGAACCTACGGTAGTAGAACCTACGGTTGTAGAACCTAAGAGTCTAGACTCTAAGGTTGAGACAAAAGAGAAAATAGATTTTGAAAATGTTGTTAAAATATCTGCAAAAAAGCGAGAAGGTTTGACTGCTCTATATTCAATGATTGAAAAGCTGACATTTAAATCTAAAATTTCAACTAATGAAATAATAATAACTCAAAAAAGACATAAGATTGCTTTAATTGATTCTTTGAAATACTTAGATAAAGCAATAAATGATTTAAAAAATGATATCTCACATGAGTTTATAGCAGTGGATCTAAAATCATCTCTTTTAGAGCTTTCAAAAATCATTGGCTTTGATATAACAGAAGATATTTTAACATCAATTTTCTCAAATTTCTGCATAGGAAAATGACAAAAAAACAAAGAGCTCTGCTTGTTAAAAGCATTTTAGATAAATATTTTCCAAATCCCAAAATCCCCCTAAAGCATAAAAATTTATACACTTTTTTAATTGCAGTTCTACTCTCTGCTCAATCAACAGATAAAAAGGTAAATGAGATAACACCACTTCTTTTCAAAAAAGCATCTACACCTCTAAAAATGCTAAAGATTTCTCAAAAAGAATTGCAAAAAATTATTCGCCCAATTGGTCTGTCCCCTCAAAAATCAAAAGCTATTTTAGCCCTTTCTAAAATTTTAGTAGAAAAATACAAATCTAAAATCCCCTCTACTTTTGAAGAGTTAGAAGATCTGCCTGGCGTTGGTCATAAAACTGCTTCTGTAATAATGAGCCAAGGCTTTAAAAAGGCTGCTTTTCCTGTAGATACCCACATTCATAGATGCTCAAAAAGATGGAAGCTATCTAATGGTAAAAACGTAAAAAAAACCGAAAAAGATTTAAAAAATATTTTCCCAAAAAGCTCTTGGAATAAACTTCATCTTCAAATTATCTATTTTGCGAGAACGTATTGCCCGGCAAAAAAACATATAACTAAAGATTGCCCTATTTGTTCTAAAGTAACGAAACTATAAATGACAGAAAAAAACATACATTTATTTCTCAACTTATCAACGTTTTATTTTAATTAATAATTTTATAACGATTTACTTTCGTTTCTGCTAAAATACTTCAATTAAATTGATTGGGGATCATTAAATGTATATACAAAGACGTCCTATTTTTGCAGTTGGAAGAGTAATCATAGCTAAAAATCATGAAGATACTAAAAAAGCTACTAAATTTTTTGTTGCTCTAAAAAGAGGTGAAGCTGAAAAAGCAAATAAAAATTTTTCAACTCTTGCAGAATATGTAAAATACTATTGCCAATATCTAAAAGACAATAACGGTATGACATTATCTCAATTGCTTAAAAGATAAATATGTGTTTTAAAGACTCAATCTTTTTCTAGCAAAAACCTCGCCAAAATTAGCTAAAGTTTCGATATTTTCTTTGCTCATAGAGATTAGATCATCATCAAATTTTATTAGATCTTTTTCAAAAATTATAGCAATAGAAGAGCCTCCGAGAGCAAAATAGCCTTTTTCTTCACCTTTTGGATATTTAGTATTGGGAAAAAAAGTTTGATTGATAGAGCCAACATTTGTAGCGCCAATTTCAATACATAAAATATCTGAAAAATTTTCAGTTTTTAAAATAGTTAGCATCCTTTTATTTTCGGATAAGATTTTTAGATTGTTTCGAAGTGCAATTGGATTTACAGAAAAAAGATGACCATTAATTAGTTTAGCTTTTGTAGGTGTACAATCTATAGGAAAATGAAACCTATGATAATCTTGAGGAGCGAGCCTACAAAGTAGCATTGATCCTTCTTTATATTTATTTGCTAAATTTTCATCTTGCAAAAAATTTAAAAGATTAAATTTTGCACCTTTTATAGAAAAATTATCAATATCAGAGATTTTTGGAAAAACTAAAAATCTACCATCGCAAGGAAAGACTAAAGTATTTACATCTGAGTCTATTTTTCTTGCATCTTTTTTGAGTTTTCTTATGAAAAAATCATTAAAAGATCTGAAATGATTTACATCTTTTTCAAACTCTCTCTCATTTATTTCAAAATGTTTAATAAATGGTTTAATTTTACGCTTGGATATTTTTTTTGAATTCAAAAACCCGTAAAATTTTGATAAAAAAGTAACTTTAGAAAAAAGATTTAAAAAAAATTTTGATAAAATATTTTGGCTATATAAAAACTCAATTGCAGATCTGAAATAGACTTTTTCTATGACTTTTTTTTTGTTTTTTCTATCGTAGAGATTAAAATTTTCCATAGAAAACTATATAGCTAAAAATTATCAAATAATCAACGTTTAACTTCTTTTCTTAAAAGAGAATAGATACAAACATCTAAATAATTACCATTTGAGAAAATAGCTTCTCTAGCTATTCCTTCAAAGATGTAGCCACATTTTTGTGCAACAGCGATTGAAGCTCTGTGATAATCTGGAATCGCTAATTGAAGTCGATTGATTTTTCTATTCGCAAATAAAAAAGCAGAAAAAATATTAAGTGCTTCTTTCATAAAACCTTTACCACGATTTTTTTCCTCAAAGATGATATATTTTAGCTCTAGAGCTTCTAAAAAAATGGATTTTATAAAAGATATCATTCCAATAATTTCATTATCAAAATTTAAAATAAGAGCAAGTCCATCTGCATCTTGCCAAAAACCTGTAGATTCATAATCTTTTTTGAAGTTATATTCAGATTCAACATTAAAGGGGAAAAAATCATTTTTCATTTGAGCTATTTCTAAAATAGAAAAAAAATGATCCAGCTCGGATTTTTTTATCGGTCTGATTTTAATATTTCTGCCTTCTAACATTATTATTTCTATTTTTTTGGAAGTGTTTTAAATTTTAGTAATTATTAAAAAAAAAGTAAACTAAAAAGAAAACTTTTTAGCACTTATCAAATTAAAATTATAAGTATATTAACAATCTATAAACAAAATTAAAACTATCAGTAGAGATATTTTAATTAGGTAGATAACTTGTGTGAAATTTCATAATAGCTTAAAATAATATAAAATAATAGGAAAAAATTGATTATGTTTGGAATTTTAAAAAAAATTTTTGGCACAGCTCAGACAAGGCAGTTAAAAAATTATTATAAAACTGTTCAGAAGATCAATGAAACGGAAAAATCATATCAAAAGCTCACAGAAGATGAAGTTATTCAAAAAACAGCTGAATTTAAGAAAAGATATAAAAACGGAGAGAGTTTAGATGATCTTTTAGTTGAAGCGTATGCTACTGTAAAAAACATCTGTAGAAGGCTTCTTGGCACTCAAATTCATGTATCTGGCTATGATCAAAATTGGGATATGGTTCCATATGATGTACAAATTTTAGGCGCTATTGCACTACACAACAGCTCAATTGCTGAGATGCAAACAGGAGAGGGAAAAACACTCACAGCTGTAATGCCACTTTATTTAAATGCTCTTAGTGGAAAAGCAACACATCTGGTTACAGTAAACGATTATTTAGCAAAAAGAGATTGTGAGTGGATAGGAACAGTTTTCAACAAGTTAAATCTAACAGTTAAAGCTCTAACAAATGATATTGATCCTTATGAGAGAAAAGAGATATATGAAGCTGATATAGTATATGGCACTGCAGCTGAGTTTGGATTTGATTATCTTAGAGATAATTCTATAGCGACAAAAAAAGAGGAGCAAGTCCAAAGAAAACCTTTTTATGCGATAATAGATGAGACCGATTCAATTTTAATAGATGAAGCGAGAACACCATTAATTATTTCAGGACCATCTCCTGAGAGTAGACAGATGTATGACGAGCTAAAAGCAAATGTATCGCTTCTTGTAAAAAATCAAAGAGATTTGTGCTCAAAGCTTGCAACAAACGCTCGAAAAACTCTAGTAGATTTAAATCTTTTAGATGAAACAATAGATATCAAACTTTCAAAAAAAGAGACGGCTGAAAAGGACAGAGCACTGCAAGATCTATGGCTAGTTAGTAAAGGAACTCCTAAAAATAAGATATTAAAAAAGATAAAAGAAAACCCAGATCATAGAGCTGAGCTAGAAAAAATAGAGACATATTTTCATGTAGATCAAAATAAAAAAGAAAAAGCTCAGATCATATCAATACTATTTATTATTATTGATGAAAGATCGAGTGAATTTGAGCTTACAGACAAAGGTATCTCTCAGTGGGCAAAACTATCTCAGGATGAAGATGCTAAAAATGATTTTGAAATGTTAGATCTAGGATATGAATACGCAAAAATTGATGAAGATAAAAAACTATCTGATCAAATGAGTATGGAGAAAAAGCTAAAACTTAGAGAAGAAGATTCAAAAAGAAAAGAGAGAGCTCATAATTTAAGACAGCTTTTTAGAGCTCATCTTTTAATGGAAAAAGATGTTGATTATATCATTGATCAAAACGAGATCATTATAATCGATGAAAATACAGGTAGACCTCAGCCTGGAAGAAGATTTTCAGATGGACTTCATCAAGCTATTGAAGCAAAAGAAAATGTAGTAGTACAAAAAGAGACTCAAACCTATGCGACAATAACGCTTCAAAACTATTTTAGAATGTATGAAAAACTAGCTGGAATGTCAGGGACAGCAATAACTGAAGCGCATGAATTCAAACAAATTTATAAATTAGATGTTTTAGAAATCCCTACATACACACCATGTAAAAGGAAAGATTCTGATGACAAAATTTATATGACAGAGAGAGAGAAATACTTAGCTATTTTAAAAGACATAAAATATTTTTATGAAAAAGGACAACCTCTGCTTATTGGAACAGAGTCTGTAGAAATCTCTGAAAAACTATCTAGAATATTAAAACAAAACAAAATCTCTCACCATGTTTTAAACGCTAAAAATCATCAAAAAGAAGCTGAGATTATAGCTGCAGCTGGAACAAAATCAATGATTACGATTGCGACTAATATGGCAGGTAGGGGTACAGACATCAAACTAACAGACGAGGTTAAAACTTTAGGTGGTTTGCATGTGATGGGAACAACTAGACACAACTCTAGAAGAATAGATAGACAGCTTAGAGGTAGATCTGCAAGACTTGGAGATCCTGGCTCTTCACAATTTTATGTATCTTTTGAAGATTCTTTAATGAGGCTATTTGCCTCACCTAGACTGACATCTATGCTACAAAGATTTCGACCTCCAGAGGGAGAGCCGATATCTGCAAAAGTATTAAATAGATCAATAGAGACTGCTCAAAAAAGAGTCGAACAAAGAAACTTTATGATGCGAAAAAACACTCTAGAATATGATGATGTAATGAACAAACAAAGACAAGAGATCTATGCTTTTAGAAATGATCTTTTAAACTCAAAAAATTCAATAGATCTTGCAAAAGAGGTAATCGAGAGTATCATAACAAGTAAAACTTTAGAGTTTTTCCAAGATAAAAATTCTCATTGGGATGTTTTGGGGTTTACTAACTTTTTAGTATCTAATTTTCCTGTAACTTTTGATAAAACAGCATTTGATAGTGAGTATCTAGATATTGACGAGATTGAAAAAACAGCTATAGATAAAATACTTTTAACTTTTGAAGAAAAACTGGGTATTCAAAAACAGTTAATTTCAAGTTTTAAAAAAGTAGAAGATGAAGAAGATCTTTTAGATGTCTTGCAAAATGTTGTTAGAAATATAATGATCAGAAAAATTGATACTCAATGGCAAGGGCATCTTCTGCAAATCGATCATTTAAGAACAGATGTAAGTTTATCTACTGTTGCTCAAAAAGATCCTTTAATTGTATTCAAGCAAGAATCTTTTACTCTATTCGATACATTTTCTCAAAACTTAAAAATGGAGATCGCATCAGATCTATTTAGATTTGAAATGGTAGCTCCAAAAGAATCTCTGCAAGACACGATAAAACACTTACAACTACACACTCAAAAATCTTTTGTGCCACAGCCAGGTGACAATGCTCAAAATACAGAAGATCCAAAACAGATAAAAAAAGCACCTATTTTGAATGAAAATAAAGTAGGCAGAAATGATGATTGTCCATGTGGTAGTGGCAAAAAATATAAAAGATGCTGTGGATCTTTAAGTTAAAAGCTTTATTAAAATTATAAGTAGCGATAAGTTAGTTTTTTCTTGAGATATCGACAAATATTAGACAATAAATTTTAATTATCTTTGAATTATTAAATGCTTATAAAGAAGTTAAAAACTTTTAAGCCTCTACATGTAGATGTATCATAAAAATCTCGTGAATTTTATATTCTGCATAGTCTGATAGTTCATACCATTTGTTAAAAAAATCTTTTTGAAATTCTTTTGGACTATTCAGTTTGATAGGAACTATTCTACAAGAGTATTTGTCAACTACACTATTACCCTGATTATCATATGTTAAATCAGCTCCAAAAATAATTCTAAAAAAACCTTTTGAAGTTTGAATAGGTTTGGATAATATAAAATTAAAAAATCTTTGTTTATCCATAGGCAAATTATATACAGATCCTTTGCTATGTAAAAGTGCATCAAAATTGTCTTTTTCAAAAACTATAAAATCGGCTTTAAATTGCACAGCATTATCAAACATAAAAATTTTCCTTATTAAAAAGATAAATATCTTAAAAAAAATAATATATTTTCTCTACAAATAAATAATTTTAATCATTTAAATTTTGAAGTCCTTTAAATCCTAAATAGATAAGAGGAATAGATATGAAAGAGTATAAAAACCAATATTTGGTATTCCATTTGAGATATAAAACACCGTCGGTAGAAAAAAATATTAAAATAATACTAAAGACTAAGATATTGACACCGAGCCAAAATAAAACAATTGGAATCAAAGAGTTTTTTTCTCTCTCTTCTACAACTTCTCCATCAGAGTCATTTACTTGCCTCATTTCTTTGTGAATATCCTCCTCTTCATCGGATATATTATTATTTGTAGATGTTGGAATAACTTTTGGTTTATAGGGAGGTGGATACAAAGAAGTTAGGGTCTCTTCGTATGATAGCGTAGAGGAATTATCTTGAGAGATATTTTCATTAGAAATAGTTTCATTTTTTTCAAAAAAACTATTTGCGCAATATGGACAAATATCAACATGCAAAGGTGCGTTGCCATGGCAGCTGGGACACATTTTTGTGCGCTCATTTTGCATATTTTCTCCAAATTTTTCTAATATCCATTATTAACAAAAAAATAAGCTTTTGAAAAGCAAAACATCAAAGTTTCTAGAAATATTATTAAAAATAATATAAATTAGGAAAAAATGATAGGTAAAATATGGCAGACAAAACTTATGACGTAGCAATAATAGGAGCAGGTCCTGGTGGTTATACAGCAGCGATAAGAGCTGCGCAACTTGGAATGAAAGTAGCATTAATTGAAAAGGTATTTCTAGGTGGGGTTTGTTTAAATGTTGGATGTATACCGACAAAAGCGCTTTTAACATCTACTGATGCATTAGATATAATAAAAAAAGCGCACACATTTGCAATTGATGTTGAAAAAGTAACTTTTACTTTAAATGACATGATCGAAAGAAAAGACAATATTATTAAAAACTTAAGAGAAGGGCTTCAAAATTTATTAAAAGCTAATAAAATAGACATACTGCAAGCCGCAGCAACATTAAAATCTAAAAATGAAATTGAGATAAAAGGAAAAGTAAACGATACGATAACAGCAAAAAATATAATAGTAGCTACAGGCTCGTATCCAACAGAAGTTCCAACGATAAAAGTAGATCACAAAAAAATGTTTAACTCAAATTCACTTTTATGTTTAAAAAAGCTACCTAAATCAATGGTTATAATTGGTGGAGGATATATAGGATGTGAATTCGCATCATTTTATATTAGATTAGGAGTAAAAGTTACAATAATAGAAGCTCTACCTTCAATTATATGTGCTCACGGTAAAGATCTATCTGATCTTTTAACAAAACATTTTAAAGCTGAAGGCATTGATGTAAAAACGAATAGTAAAGTTTTAAAATGCGAAGATACTGAAAATGGTATTGAAGTTCATTTGGATACAAATGAAGTTATTAAATCTGAGATTGGACTTTTAGCTATTGGTAGAAGACCTTTAACTCAAAATTTAAATTTAGAAAATGTTGGAATAGAGCTCGGAAAACACAAAGAGATCATAGTAGATGAAAAAATGAGAACCTCTGTAGAAAACATCTATGCAATTGGAGATGTAATAGGCCAGTGGATGTTAGCACATACAGCATCACACGAAGCTTTGGTTGCTATAGATAGCATAAAAGGAATAGAAAATAAGATGGATTTTTCAGTAGTTCCAGCAATTATTTTTACCAAACCAGAGATAGCTTTTGTAGGACTTAGCCCTGAAAAAGCAAAAGAGCAAAATTTAGATGTAGACATTGCA
>SDBU01010314.1_pt1 | contig 10373 bp, 9 predicted proteins | sample 2277071 | NCBI WGS metagenome assembly SDBU01 (sample SAMN10397929, study PRJNA504765) | marine sediment metagenome | isolation source: marine sediment core GS08_GC12, 126 cmbsf | place: Arctic Ocean: Gakkel Ridge, Loki's castle | collected 2008 | reverse complement strand
TCTCTCATCATGCCTACTATTTTGGAAATAATGTAAGGGTGTATGTTTCTTTCAGGTTCTTCAATTATGACCAATGGTTTTTCTCCAAAATGTAGTGCGATAATCAAAGCAGTTACATTTATTGTGCCGTCAGAAACCAGAGAGGCAGGTAGGAACTTCCTACCTGAGTATGATTCGCGTAACTTGAACATCAAGGATTTGTCTGCAAATGTTTCTACTGTCAAGCCATTCACAAAAGGTAGTGTCTCCTGCAGCAAATTAAAAAGCTTCCTTCTATTGTTTCCACTTCTTATAATATTCTTGAGTACTATAGCTAAATTGCTACCATCCTCTTCTAGCTCGACTCTTCCGGTTATTGCCTGAGCCTTTTTAGGTAACCTCGGGTCAAAGTCATATGTTGAAATGCTGCTTATGTCGTTTTTGAGACTTCCCCCAACAACAAAGGAAGGAAGGTTCTTAATAAAGAGGGCTTTAGAAGTTATCCTCTTTGGGTCAGAAATAAAGTGTTTGATGATATATACCTCAAATATTTTATCTGAGTCCATATCCAATCCCTTCGGTGGATTGAGAGAAACGCTCCTTTCGTTGCCTTTACGATAAACTACAAGTTCTCCTTTCCCAAGTTTTTCCTTCGTTGTTTTCCCCTTCTCTGGCTGTCCGTAAAAGTTGCATTTCTGTAATAACTTCTCCTCAATAACTTCAAACCTGCTTACGCCTGTGAATTTCAATGTAAATCCATATGTAGCTTCATATCCTTCAATTGTTAATTTTTCTTCCGCTGTCCTATAGGACTCACGTGTGTCACAAGTAACCTCTATTGAGAAGTTTTTGGTAGACCCAATATTTAAATTCCTGAGATATTCGATACCCCCTTGCATTGATATGGCGTTCTCTAAGCCAAACTCTGATAAGTCTCGCAAGAATTTAAAGATTTGAATAAGGTTGGATTTTCCAGAAGCATTGGCACCAATAACCATATTGAACTTGCTGAGCTCTAAGTCTACCACATCAAAACTCTTAAAGTTGGATACTTTTATTTTTTTGATAGCCATAGGTTCACCTCCCTTTGGAGATAAGTATATTCCTATACAACCTTAATTTCATTTTTAGCACCCACAGTTGTCTTTGGTTCTGCCAGCTTTCCTTTATAAGCACACTTGGTGCATTTTGTCCCTTTACCTCTGTATATGGTGAGGAGGCTGCCACACTTGGGGCAGGGTTGGTGGAGGGGTTTAGAATTAATAGCGAACGTACAATCGGGGTAATTACTGCATCCATAAAAAGTGCGCTTCTTTTTGCTTACCTTCTCCACCAGCTCGCTCCCGCATTCGGGACATTTAGCGCCAGTTTTAACCTGAAAGGACTTGGTATATTTGCATTCAGGGTAACCGCTGCAAGCCAGAAACTTTCCGAAGCGCCCGGTTTTGATTATTATCGGCTTATCACACTCAGGGCAAGTTTCGTCGGTTACTTCGTCGGGTAGCTTCACTTTATCCATAAGCAGGGAGGCCTTATTAAGGCTTTTCTCAAAGGGAGTATAAAAGTCTTGAATAACACCTACCCAGTCTCTTTTCTCATTGGCTATTTCATCCAATTCATCTTCCATACGAGCGGTGAACTTGATGTCAACGATGTCAGGGAAATACTGGCTAACCGAATCATTGACTACAAAGCCCAGCTCAGTAGGCTGGAAGCTTCCGTTAGTCTTGGTAACATACTCACGCTCCTGAATTGTCGACAGGGTGGGGGCATAGGTACTGGGACGCCCGATACCCCATTGCTCTAGCATCTTGATCAGGGTGGCTTCAGTAAAGCGGGGTGGGGGCTGGGTAAAGTGCTGCTCCGGGAAAAGCCCCAGCAGCTTAAGCTCATCACCTTTTTCTAACGGGGGTAGTGATGAGCCTCCCTTTTCTTCTTCACCGGGGTCTTTCTGCTCAGTATAAAGAACGATAAATCCGGGAAAACGGAGGATAGAGCTGGAAGTTCTGAAAAGGTAATCGGCTTTAGAATATGGGTATTTGGCTTCAATATCGACGGTGGTATTGTCAAATATAGCCGCTGACATCTGGCTGGCTACCATCCGCTTCCAGATGAGCTCGTAAAGTTTAAACTGGTTAGCATTAAGATATTTTTTAATCTGAGATGGTTCCCGCTGAATTCTGGTGGGGCGAATAGCTTCATGTGCTTCCTGCGCTCCTTTGACAATTCTGGTGAAAGAACGGGCATGAGGTGGAACATATTCAGCACCATACTTACGGCTAATAAATTCCCTAGCTTCAACTATAGCTGAGCGAGCCACCTGGGTAGAGTCGGTACGCATATAGGTAATAAGTCCTACGCTTCCCTCATCACCTAAGGGCAGGCCTTCATAAAGCTGTTGGGCGATAGCCATTGTCTGCTTGGCAGTGAAGCGGAGCCGTCGCCAGGCTTCTTGCTGTAAGCTACTGGTTATAAACGGAGGCGCTGGCTGGCGGGTTACCTTTTTTGTTTTTACCTTGCTTACACTATAGTTAGCCTGTTCAAGTTCATCTTTAATCCCAGTTGCCTCTTCTTGGCTGTGAATATCCAGTTTAGCACCTTTGACAAGGCCAACCAGCATAGCACGGAAAGCTATTGCCTCAGCAGCCGGTTTTTTCTTGGTTAGTTCAGCTTCAATAGTCCAGTATTCTACAGGAATAAATTGTTCAATCTCGCGCTCACGGTCAACAATAATCCTTAGTGTCACTGACTGAACTCTACCCGCTGAAAGCCCTCTTCTTACCTTGCGCCAGAGCAGCGGACTGATTTTGTAGCCTACTAATCTATCCAGAATACGCCGTGCCTGTTGGGCATTTACCAATTGCATATCTATAGCACGGGGGTGCTTAAAGGCATGTTTAATAGCCTCTTCAGTTATCTCATGGAAGATAACACGGCGGTATGGTGTCTTGTTTGACTTCATAATCTTGACCAGATGCCAGGAAATGGCTTCTCCCTCGCGGTCCGGGTCAGTAGCCAGATATACGGTAGATGCTGTCTTAGCTGCTTCTTTAAGCTCTCGCGCAACCTTGCTCTTTACTCTGGATACCACGTAAGCAGGCGTAAAACTGTTCTCTACATCCACGCCCAATTTACTCTTGGGTAGGTCGCGGACATGACCCAGCGAAGCTTTGAGGCTATAGTCGCTACCCAGAATCCTACTTAGCGTCCTAGCCTTAGCCGGTGATTCAACTATAACCAATTTTTTCTTCATGGCTATTATTCTACTTTTACCTTATATTCCTCTCTCGCTTCTTTAACCAGAGCATAATTCATAGCCCCCACTTGCTTTACCAAGCCCTTAAGCTCCATCATAGCCAGAGTGCTGCTGACTGTTGATACTGGTAGACCGCTTGAGCGGCAGACCTCATCAATATGAGTGGGCTCGGCACCCAATTGCTTTAGTAACAAGGACTCGGTGTCAGATGCCGGTATAACCTCTTTCATTTCTATCTGGTGAGCCACAGCCGTCAGATTCAATTCCTCCAAAATATCCGTATAGTCACGAACCAACTTGGCGCCTTCTTGAATAAGGTGGTTAGTGCCTCTACTGGCTGGTGACAGAATACTACCGGGAAAAGCAAATACTTCTCTATTTTGCTCCAATGCCAGATGAGCAGTAATCATAGCTCCGCTGGTCTCCCCGGCTTCAGCAACTAAAACCCCGAGGCTGAGTCCACTCATGATACGATTACGCCGCGGGAAATTCTCGGCTTTAGGTCTGGTGCCCAGAGGGTATTCACTTATCAAGGCTCCCTGCTGCATGATACAGCGAGCCAGCTCAGCATTTTCACTAGGGTAAACAATATCAAGCCCACAAGCAAATACAGCAATGCTTCTGCCGCCTGCCTTCAAGGTACTATGATGAGCTACTGAATCAATTCCTTTAGCCAGACCACTGACAATAGTGATTTTACTCTGAGCTAGGTCAGCTACTATTTCCTCGGTTACCTGTCTTCCGTAGACGGTAGCCCGACGGGTACCCACCACCGCCAAGCACCACTCATCCTCAGGGAGTAGGGAACCCCTGATGTAAAGTAGTGGTGGATAGTCATATATTTCTTTGAGCCTAGCTGGGTAATCCGGGTCATGGCAGGAAAGCGCTTTCACCCCGTAGCGGTCTAGCTTTTCCATCTCTGCTTCCAAGGAAATCTTGGGTCGCCAGGAGTCAATAGCCCGTATTGAGCCACTATCCAGACCGGCGTGTTTTAAATTAGACGTGCTGGCTTTCCAGGCATTCTCTAGATTACCAAAGTAGTTCTCAAGCTGGGTTAACCTGACACGACCAATGCCCGATATAAGGCTAAAGCCTACCCAGTATTTAATGTCTTTGTTTGTCACTTTCAAGGTAATGCCATTCTAGCATAGAGACAAACTGAAGACAATTTAGTTTGTTGCGAAATGCCCGTTATGTATGTATGAATTGAATTAGCGCTGGATTGTACAATTCCTTCACAAAACCGCATCAGAAATTGCTAAAGGCATCGGGGAGCAGCTCTCTCGCTCGGATCTTAACGACTTTGTCATCATGAGGAATTATCACCATACAATCCGGGGCGTAATCAAATAGGAGTTGTCTGCAATTGCCACATGGAGGTATCACAAGATATGAATCCTCGCTGACACCAACAGCCACAATACTCACTATCTCGCGCTCTCCTTGGCTAATTGCCGAACCTATAGCAATCGGCTCTGCACACGGGCCATATCCACAAGATTCAATATTCACGCCAGTATACACTTGTCCTGAGGAACATAAGACTGCTGATCCAACGGTATGACGTGGCTCAGAATAGTTTTTCCTTATTACGGATATCGCCTCCTCAATAAGCTTCCGGTCATTTGCATCAATATCTACGAACTCCACTCGATCCTCTCTTATATCTGACAATAGAACTTAGCTGAGTTAGAGGGTTTCCATATAAAGAACCATAAAATGGTATTTCTTAGCTCAAACAAGTGGCGGAGAGGGTGGGATTCGAACCCACGGTAGCCTTGCGGCTACTCACGCTCTCCAGGCGTGCCTGATAGGCCACTCCAGCACCTCTCCATAATATATAGCAGTATCAGTAGTATTCTATTATTTTACCAGATGGCGGAGAGGGTGGGATTCGAACCCACGCTCCGCTAAACACGGAGACCGCTTTTCGAGAGCGGCACCATCAACCACTCGGACACCTCTCCTAGCTTCAGAATTCTACCTTAAAACCTCTTCTAATGGCAAGATTTCTTTTATTGCCGACATTTTGCCGACAATATTTTGTGCAACTTTGATATCTAAATCCTTTAGGGACGTATCCTGTAGTCCGTCATCGAAACGCTGTGCAGCAGCCCGCTGAAGGCCCGGAACCACATGGGAATAAATATCAAGGGTTGTCGAAATGGTACTATGCCCTAGCCGCTCCTGCACAATCTTAGGATGGACATTCTGTTGCAGCATGATAGTAGCGTGGGCATGTCTTAAGCCATGAAGTGTGATACCTTGTAGAGAAAGTGAACGCACTATATTCTGAAAAGCCCTAGTTACACTGTTAGGCCGCAGAGGTCTACCGTCAGGGTGGGAGAACACCAGATCGGTAGGGGACGGGGTCATACCAAGCAATCTCTTTTGTTGTTCTTGTCTAATCTTATGATCCCAAAGTATGATAACTAGTGAAGGTGACAAGTCAATCTGACGCTGGCTGTGTTTGCTCTTGGATTTCTTGAAGTCATATTGGCGATTCCGAAGTTGTTGCAGCGTCTGTACCACAGAGAGTGTGGCTGTATCCAGGTTAACATCACGCCATCGAAGCCCGAGTAATTCGCCTCTTCGCAAGCCGGTATAAGCTTTTGTATAGAATGGAGTGAAGTATGGCGTGTCTGATGCCTTATCTATGATCAGCTGAACATCTTTAGCTGATGGGACTGATGGTTCCTTTGGCCTTGAGGGAGGTGGATCCACGGCTTCAGCAGGATTACGAGCCAGGATACTGTGCTTTACTCCATATTTTAGAGCCTGAAATAGAATCACATGGTGCTTATGCACTGTGCTAGATGATAAGCCACCTTTGCCATCTCGACGGCCGGATTCTAATGCTCTACTATAGTACCTTTGAATTTGTTGGGGTTTTAATTCGGCTAGGCTAATAGGGCCAAGAGCTGGAGAAAGATGAAGTTTTACAATTTCCTCGGTTCGTTCTCGTGTTTTTGGTGCTGTGTGAATTACCACATAGTCCTGAAGCCAGTCTTCTAGGAATTGACTTACAGTTATTCGGATAGGTTTGACATAAGTGTGATTATCAACACTAAATAATAACTTGTGAAGGCACTTTTCGGCATCCTTCTTTGTACCGTTCACAGTTTCATAATGCCGTAGCCGCTTACCTGTCTCTGGGTTCTTACCTCTATCAATAGTGATTTCATACCGGCCTTTAGATCTTTCGCGAATGGATCCTTTCATAACAATCTCCTTTCTATTTAGATGTTTGTTATCCCGTAATCCGGCTGCTTTGGCCGCAGAATAGACACTTTAGACTAGTGGGTTGGGTCCATTGGCCCATGTGGACCAGTTGGCCCGGATGGGCCTTCCGGTCCGGAGAACCAGTTAGAAAACTGGTCTAACTCACTGCGTTGTCCAAAATAATATTTAAGCGCATCATCAAAGTTATTCCGCCCTACTTGAGACTCAAGCAAGCGAAGACTAGCAATTATGGCAGTTCTAATATCTAATCCACTTTCTTTTTGTGATGCTACCCATGAGGGGAACTCAACAGCTTGTGGACCTGTAGGTCCAGACGCAGCTTCTGCTAACATCCTTGCCTGGTTAACCAAATCTTCCATTTCTTTCGCTATAGACCTAACTCCGGTTGGATCCTTGTTGCCGCTCTGATATTCCTCGACCCATTTTTGCATCTGCCGAATACTAGGTTTTACCGCGTACTTCGCAGATATATGTTCCTGAATATCTTCCCATGCATCACCCTTTAAGCGTTTAGCGATTGCTTCCACACGCACTTCCTTGTTATATCCTCTCCTCATTAATCACCTCCTGCATGAATATAATATGCGGTAATACTACTCATATACCACGGAATATTGACATTCACACTGTAAACCCTTATAATGATAGTGTGTCATAATAATGAACAATATACTACTCATTATACCATACAGTATTCATATGTCAAATTTAGTACCAATTAAGGAGGCTAATTACCATGGAGGAAAACAATACTCAGAACAGAAAGATTGATATCGATAAACCACTTTGCATAAGTGTCCCCGCGGCAGCAAAGCTACTTGGAATCTCTCGAAATACAGGTTATACCATGGTCAAGATGGGACAATTACCTGTAATTATTTGTGGTAAACGGCGGCTCCTAGTGCCTGTAGCTGCTCTCATGAAGAAATTACACAACGGGGAAAATGTATAAGAAAGGTTGAACAAATTCAAGCAGGAGGTTTTCCCATGAACCAAGATAATGTTTTTTCCTTAGAGATACCGGTGCTGCTACGGCATCATCTACAGCAACTTCATCATGGAAGTGGCATTAGCGAAGAAGATCTTTAAAGAGGTAGTGATTAACGTACACCGTAGTTTTAGAGACAGGGAGCTTTCATACTTTTCCAAGTCGATCTAGAAAGTAAACTACAACGTGGGAAAAAGGAGTTTACGATGAATATACTCAGCATGCTTAAGAAGAAATATCAAAAGGAAATTGAGCAACGGGAAGAGGGTAAAAGGCAAAGAAGGCAGCTAAATATGGTGATTGACGAACGTCTCATCGATGAAACTAAGAAATTGGCCGCTGAATTCACTATACCGCGATATTGTCTCATCGAGCACTTGCTGGAGATTGGTTACTACTATGTAACCCGAGCTATGGCGAATGACGATAAGGCTAAAATACTGCGCCGCCACCTCATCAACATACACCTGATAGATAATGGTATCGATGACAGTGAGGCCATTCTCAGAATTGGTGAAAGGGGCAACATATCGCAGTTGCTCGTGCAGGTCAAGCCGGTTCTCAGGAGTTGGGGGGATTATGAGCATGCAATAAGGATAGCCAAGAAGACGCGTAATACTCGTGATATCACCTATTTTGAGGAATGCGAACGAAAACTCATGGAATCTGTCATTGCGTTTGCTCTGTGGCTAGAACACCATCGCCTGGATGAACCGGACAATAGTGAGGTTGATGGTCAACAAGTGGAAGCTGATGCGAGTGGTTAGTTCACTAACACCTGTTTCCCTATCTAGTGCTTTGCACATGTCAGAATATCAACTGCTCGTAGTATGACGAGCCGCCCGTTCGGAGTATTTCAAGGATGATAGCCTCTGCGGCTTCGCCTACTCCTTTGATTCTCCTTAACTCGGCCTTCACATTTGATAGAGGCTCTTTTATTTGTGAGATTGAATAAGCAGCGTAGCCAAAGGATGACGCTTTCCCCTGCAGTCTCAGAAGATAATCTATGTGCTCTAGCAGTACCACAATCAAATCATTCTCACTAAGCAAATCCTTGAAAAGAGGAGAGGGGATACGCACCGGCATTTGGTACTTCTTTGCGATAGCTCCAAATCTCATGTTGGCGGAGGCATAATATTCCTTTGTAGGTTCCCCACACTTGCTACCCGTGTATATAGTCTCATATCGCGCGGTTATCTCAGGATACAGTCTGTCCGCCACGTTCATGAAATAGTCTTTTTGCCTTCCTTCCTTGAGTGTCATACAGCCAAAGATAACGAAATCTACGCCAGCGCCTTTGGCCTTGCTGACGCTATCCTCAATCAACTGTGGGGTATCGGTTACAAAAGGAATTACGGGAAGCAGAAACATACCACATGAGATACCTTCACTCTTGAACTTCTCAATGGTCTGGAGTCTCTTGCCGGGTGATGGTACGTTTGGTTCAAAAACCCGGCTCAAGTCATCATTTGCTGATGAAAAGCTGAAACTTACTATCGCCTTAGTCTCTTCATTGATCCTCTTCAAGATATCAATGTCATGTTCAATAAGCGTCGATTTGGTGAGCATGTGTACCGGCAGACGGTGTTCGGCGATTATCTTAAGAGTTCTCCGCGTTAGCTCATATTCCTTTTCAACCGGTTGGTAGCTGTCACCAACACCACCGCCCACCATGATGAAACCGCGCTTAAAGGGGATGCGTTTTCGACTTGGACCTAACTCGCGACCTAGCACCTTTAGGGCATTTGTCTTTACTGTAACGTTTTCCCGAAACTCTCCGTCTACGTAATAACCTTCCGCACGCCCGTCGCAGTAGACGCAATTGTGTGAGCATCCCCGGTACAGATTCATACCGTAGCGAGAGAGAAACCAAGAGTCGATTTTCTTATGCTTTCGCAATATTGATTTGGCCTCAATCTCTCTAATAGTCACTTATTCGGTGCATCCCCTTCTTATACTCATCTACGCTCAGGTGATACATTACTTTGATATGATCCATTTCCACCAGATTTCGGCAAGTTCAATAGGTTTTTCAGTCAAAACACCAAGGGTAACCAATACCAATATTAATACTTTTACAAAAGTGAAAGCAATGCCTCTTTATTAGAAGGCTTATCGTGCTCGGTTTTCCAGTAAAATGATAGCCATAACTGCTGTATCTGGTGCATCATGAGGGAGAATGGGCCAACTTGTTACATAATTACAAGGATTCTGTCAGTCTGGATGAATTTTTCATTGCCGATGGTGTCATCCAATAATCCAGTGGGTAAAATGTACGTAAAAAAATACAAAATTGAGGCCGGTTAGTCGCTGTTATCTACTATGTTGTAGCGGTATTATGCTATTAAGTGACAATAACGTGCATTTCAGTGATGCAGCCACGAATTTCTAGGCATTTCTAGGTCATTCTAGAAAGTAAATCTAGAAATATACGAAAAACCATCAATTTGACGCATGTTTAGTGGGCTAATGTGTCTTAAATCTTGGTTTGTAGTACTTCAAATACTATAAACTACCCATTTTGTGTGCTTATTGGGTCCTGAAGTAGTCTTTATCAACACTAGTTGCTCGAAAATGAAATAATTCACTATATATAGCCGGCCTTTATTGGGTTATATGCTGTAAATGTCAGATGGATAATCACTATGGCTGGCTAACAGACAATATCAAAAGGTGCTTTGTTTCCCGGTGATAGAAATGGGCTGGATATCCATTTGGAAAGGATCAAACTTGATGCATAGAAAAGTCATTTCTGAACCTAATTGTGTGTTAGAGGCCAGAAGAATGAAGTAGACTACCTGACTGTGGTGACCTGCCCCCATAAAGGATACCACTCTTTAAGTTAGAGTTACCGGTATTCTAGCCTCAGGAGCAGGTGGCCGATAACCTAACGAACTATGAGGACGT
>SDBU01010313.1_pt1 | contig 10375 bp, 9 predicted proteins | sample 2277071 | NCBI WGS metagenome assembly SDBU01 (sample SAMN10397929, study PRJNA504765) | marine sediment metagenome | isolation source: marine sediment core GS08_GC12, 126 cmbsf | place: Arctic Ocean: Gakkel Ridge, Loki's castle | collected 2008 | reverse complement strand
CAGCAAGATTAGCGGCACCGTGACCACCAGCGGTGATTCCTTCAGTTGATGACGCGTATGATCGTCCATGCGTGGTTTGCCATAGAACGTCATGAACAGCAGGCGGAACGAATAAAACGCGGTGACAAATACACTGGTCATGACAGCAAAATAGGCAAACCCACTGCCCGGGATATTCGAATGATGAACCGCTTCAATGATGGCGTCTTTGGAAAAGAATCCGGAAAATGGGGGTATACCGGAAAGCGCCAGCGAACCAACCCACGCGGTGACAAAGGTAACGGGCATATATTTTTTAAGCCCGCCCATTTTGCGCATGTCCTGTTCGTGATGCATGGCAATGATCACTGAGCCTGCAGCCAGGAACAACAACGCCTTGAAAAAGGCATGGGTCATTAAGTGGAACATGCTGGCAGCGTAGGCGGACGCACCGAGTGCGACTGTCATATAACCCAGCTGCGATAACGTCGAATAGGCCACCACACGTTTGATATCGTTTTGCACCATCCCCAGGAAGGCCATGAATAATGCGGTGATGGAGCCAATGACCAGCACCACGGTCAGCGCCGTTTCGGACAGTTCAAACAGTGGCGACATGCGCGCCACCATAAAGATACCGGCGGTCACCATGGTGGCGGCGTGGATTAATGCCGATATCGGCGTCGGGCCTTCCATGGAATCCGGCAGCCACACGTGTAGCGGTACCTGGGCCGATTTCCCCATGGCACCGATAAACAACAAAATACAAATCAGCGTCATCAGGCTCCAGTCGACGCCGGGAATGATCTGCACCAGTGTATCGGCATGACTGCTGGCGATGGAAAACACGGCGCGATAATCCAGCGTACCGAAATATATATAAATGGCAGCAATACCGAGCAGGAAGCCGAAATCGCCAACACGGTTAACCAGGAAAGCCTTGAGATTGGCATAAATAGCCGACTCACGCGTAAACCAGAAACCGATTAACAGGTAGGACATCAGGCCCACTGCCTCCCAGCCGAAAAACAGCTGCAGGAAATTGTTGGCCATCACCAGCATTAACATGGAGAAGGTAAACAACGAGATATAACTGAAGAAGCGCTGGTAACCAGGATCGTCGTGCATATAACCAATGGTGTAGATGTGCACCGTCAGTGACACAAAGGTCACCACGACCATCATCATGGCCGTCAGGGGGTCAATCAGGAAACCGATAACCAGCGGGATATTGCCGCTGATGGCCCAGGTATAGACCTCCCCGTTAAACGTGTTGCCGTTTTGAATGACGTCGTAGAGCACACCGACAGACAGGATAAATGAAATTGTGACACCCAGAATGGTGACCGTATGTGCGCCGCCGCGACCAATCTTTTTACCGAAGAAACCGGCAATGATGGACCCGGCCAGTGACGCCAGCGGCACCATGAGATAAACCGTTGTCATTTCCATTCCAAACATGGCCTACCCCTTCAACGAATCCAGGTCTTCGACATTGATAGTGTGCCTGCTGCGGAACAATACAATCAGGATGGCCAGTCCGATGGCCGATTCCGCAGCTGCCACTGTCAGAATAAAGAACACGAACACCTGACCACTCATGTCGCCGAGGTAATGCGAGAAAGCAATAAAATTCATATTCACTGATAACAGCATGAGCTCTATCGCCATCAACAGAATGACAACATTCTTGCGGTTAAGAAATATACCGACGATGGCGATGCAAAACACGATGGCCGCCAATATCAGGTAGTGATGTAATGGAATCACGACGGCTTCTCCGATTTCATCTTCACCAGGCGTACACGGTCTTCACGGCGAACTTTGATCTGTTCTGATGGAACCTGGTATTTTATGTGTTTCCGGCGTGGTCGCAGCGTTAAAACGATTGCAGCAATAATAGCCACCAGCAGGATGGCACCTGCAATCTCGAACGGATAAAGATAGGTGGTGTACAACAGGCGGCCGAGCTCACGTGTATTACTGTACCCGGCTTCATGTCCCACGGGGGCGGGCAGGTTCTCCGGACTGAACGTATCGGCACTGAGAACGACTATCATCTCCAGCACCAGCAAGACCGCGACAATACCGCCGATGGGCAGGTATTCGGTAAAGCCCTCACGCAATTTTGTCAGGTCGACATCCAGCATCATAACAACGAACAGGAACAACACCATCACCGCGCCGACATAAACCAGCACCAGCACAATTCCCAGGAATTCCGCTTCCAGCATGATCCAGAGACAAGCGGCGGAAAAGAACGTCAATACCAGAAAAAGCGCCGCCTTTACCGGATGCCGCACCGTCGCCATCATCGTCGCCGCGAACACCATAATGGTGCTGAAAAAATAAAAAACTGCCTGCTCAAATGTCATTACGCTACATATTCCTATCGATATTTGGCGTCCGCTGCGCGCGCCGCCGCAATCTCTTTTTCGTACTGATCGCCTACTGCCAGCAGCATTTCCTTGGTGTAATTAAGATCACCGCGCTTCTCGCCGTGGTATTCAAAAATATGGGTCTCGACAATGGCATCCACCGGGCAGACCTCTTCACAAAACCCGCAATAAACACATTTTGTGAGATCGATGTCATAGCGTGTGGTGCGGCGGGTACCGTCGTCACACTGCTCGGATTCAATGGTGATGGCCAGTGCCGGACAAACCGCTTCACACAACTTGCAGGCAATGCAACGTTCTTCGCCGTTCGGGTAACGCCTCAGTGCATGTAATCCGCGAAAACGCGGAGACATCGGCGTGTATTCATCCGGATACTGCACCGTGATTTTCCGGCTGAAGAAATGGCGCAGGGTAACGGACAGGCCCTTGGCCAGCTCAAACAAGGTAAAGCTTTTTATAAAATGAGTAACCGCATTCATCATCTTACCCTCTGTTCCTAATGGAACATGTACCCCCACTGCGTCCTTTGCGCGATCCCGACGACCGCGATCCACACCAGTGTCACCGGAATCAGTACTTTCCAGCCCAGGCGCATAATCTGGTCATAACGATAACGCGGGAACGTCGCCCGCAACCACAAGTACACAAACAGGAAGAATGCCACCTTCAACCATAACCAGACGAAACCTGGCACCAGGTTGAACAGTTCATTATCAACGGGAGGCAACCAGCCGCCAAGAAACATGAGCACTGTCAGGGTAGACAGCAAAATCATGTTGGCGTATTCCGCCAGGAAGAACAGGCCAAAAGTGATGCCTGAATACTCCACGTGGAATCCGGCAACAATTTCTGATTCGCCTTCAGCGATATCGAACGGTGCACGGTTGGTTTCCGCTACCGCGGAAATGAAATAGACAAAGAACAGTGGCAACAACGGCCAAATATACCAGTCGAGCATACCGCCACTCTGGCCTTCAACAATTTCCCTGAGATTGAGGCTGTTGGCCATCATCAATACACCCACGAGGGCAAAGCCCATGGCGATTCCGTACGCAACCATCTGTGCGGCGGAACGCATGGCACCCAGCAACGCATATTTTGAGTTGGACGCCCAGCCGGCGATGATGATGCCGTAGACACCAACCGATGTCAGCGCCAGCAGGAACAACAGGCTGGCGTCAATATTGGTTAACAACATGGTGTCCGTAAACGGGATAACAGCCCAGGCCACCAGCGCCGGAGCCAGTGCCAGAATGGGTGCAATCAGAAACAGGAATTTATTGGCACTGCTGGGGATAATGATTTCTTTCAGCAACAGCTTGAGGACGTCGGCAATCGGCTGTAGCCATCCTCGAGGCCCGACGCGATTGGGGCCAATCCGGATCTGCATGTAACCGATAACCTTGCGCTCGGCAAAAGTCAGATAAGCGACATGCAGTATCACCGGCAGAATAATCACGGCGATAAGAATGACGTTGGCCAGCAACAGTATCATCCAGTCCGGCAGCAGATCGGCGTAGGGTAATGATAAAAGAAAATCTTTCATCATGACGCTTTCACCACCGTAGCCGGGCCACAGGCGCCGAGAGTTGCGGTTTCCGGATGGCCCTGCGCCACCAGCACACAGCCGTCTGGTACTCGCGGATCGACTACCATATCCAGTTCAGCCGAACCTTCAACCATGCGCACAACCACACGGTTACACTCACCCAGCCCGTGTTTCTCCGCTTCCGACGCGTTCATGCGTGCTGCCGGTTTGGGGTTATCGCTGGTTAATTGCAGCGCCTCGGCTCGTCGCACAACAGCATCGACCGCATAAATCGGTACTTCTGCGATACGATTAAGTTTAACAGAGCGGCTATTGGTTTTTTCGGGGATGCGCCACGTTGTTAATTTGCTCGACGCCGGCACATCACCAAACCCCATGTCGCTACGCACATCATCAATATTGTTATAGTTAAAACCATCCAGTTCCATCATGCTGCCGAGTACGCGCAGTATCTTCCAACCCGGACGTGCTTCCCCCCGTGGCTGTACCGCACCGGTAAAAGCCTGGACACGACCTTCACCATTAATATAGGTACCGGCGGTCTCCGTGTAGGGGCCCATCGGCAACAACACATCAGCATATTCCTTGGCCGTCGTGCCGGTCTCGCTTGGTTTGAAGGCAGATATCATGGCAACAAAGTCCGCCGCATGCAGCGCGGTACGGGCACGACTGCCGTCGCCACAATCAAGCTCTGGTTCGATACCAAAGAGCAAATAACCACGCAAGGGTTTACTGATCATGCTGCGGGCATTGCGGCCCGTGGTTGCTTCAGCACCAGCGACACCGCGGTGTGGTACACATCCGGCCAGCCAGCCAGCAACACTGTTGGCCTCGGGCAACACTCCAAACGTGGCACCGCTTAATTCGGCGATCAATTCCGCCAGCGCCCGTGTGGCCGGTGCACAGAAAGAGTTTTGTGCCAGCGGGCCAAACAGCACTATGGCATTTTCTTTTTCCTTCAGGTTCGCGGCAATCTCTTTTTCCTGATCACTCGGCTTTACGCCGACAAGCCAGTCTTTCGCGCCCGGTGGCAATGACGTTCTGGACTTACCTGCAAGCACCTTAACGATAGCGGCAAGATGCGCTGTCAATTCCGCCGGATTGCAAATTACTTTGGCTGCCAGCGGATAGGTAAAGGAGTAGTCCACCGGATTAACCGCCATTATGGAGGCACCCTTGCGCGCCGCCTTGCGCAGACGGTGACCCAGGATAGGTTGTTCCTTGCGGATATTGGAACCGATCAGTAGCGCGGCACCGACATTCTCAAAGTCCGCAATTGATTTACCAAACCAGGGAAATAGCGGCGCGATGTCGTCGTCACTAAATTCAACCTGGCGCAAACGGTGATCCACATTACCACTGCCCATACTGCGCATCAGTTTCTGCAGCAGGTAGAATTCTTCCAGGGTTGAAGTAGGTGATGCCAAGGCACCGATGTAGTCTGCGCCCTTGCCTTTAAGAATCTTTTTGAATCCGGCTACCGTAAAGTCCAGCGCCTGCTCCCAGCTCACCTCTTCCCATGAATTATTGCGCTTGATCATCGGGTGTTGCAGACGGTCGGCGCTATTCAGTGCTTCATAACTGAAACGATCGCGGTCGGACAGCCAGCATTCATTAATTTCTTCATTATCGCGCGGCAGTACGCGCATAACGTTGTGACCGCGCGTTTGTACGATAACATTGGAGCCCACGGCATCGTGCGGACTCACCGAATGATGATCCTGCATTTCCCAATTACGCGCACGGAAGCGAAACGGTTTTGATGTCAATGCGCCCACCGGGCAAAGATCAATCATGTTGCCCGACATTTCGGAATCAACGGACTGACCGACAAAAGTGAGGATACGGAGGTGCTCACCACGGCCTGTTGCACCCAGCTCCATAATACCGGCGATTTCCTGACCAAAGCGCACGCACCGCGTGCAATGAATGCAACGCGTCATCTCGGTGCTGATGAGCGGACCGATATTCTCGTTGGGTACCACACGTTTGTCTTCCTGGTAACGTGATATGTCTTTGCCATAACCAACGGACAGATCCTGCAAGTCACATTCACCGCCTTGATCGCAGATCGGACAATCCAGCGGGTGATTAATCAGCAGGAACTCCATCGACCCCTTCTGGGCATCTCGCGCCAGCGGTGACTTGGTCATCACCTTCATACCATCGGCCACCGGAGTGGCACAGGCTGGCATCGGTTTCGGCGCCTTCTCGATTTCTACCAGACACATACGGCAATTGGCCGCGATAGATAACTTATCGTGGTAACAGAATCGCGGAATATATACCCCGGCCGCGTCAGCAGCCTGGATAACCATGATGCCCTCTTCGACTTCGATGGGCTTGCCGTTAATTTCGATAGTAACTGTCATAGTGTTAATTAGTTTTTGATGCGAAGGCGCAAAGGCACAAAGTTTTTAATAATTCTTTCTTCACAGTCCTGAATTTTCCTTTGCGTCTTTGCGACAAACGTTATTACTAATTCATCATTCGGCGTCAGCCGCCTACCAGGCACTTCTTGTGATCGATGTGATACTGAAATTCGTCACGGAAATGTTTAACAAAGCTCTGCACCGGCATTGCTGCTGCATCGCCCAGCGCACAAATGGTACGACCCATAATTTTGCCGGCGACATCGTCCAGCAGATCAAGATCTTCCTGGCGTCCGTCTCCGTGCTCAATGCGGTGAATCACGCGTGACATCCAGCCCGTGCCCTCGCGACACGGTGTGCACTGGCCGCAGGATTCTTCGTAATAAAAATGGGCAATACGCGCCAGCACACGAACCATGCAGGTGCTGTCATCCATCAAAATTACCGCTCCCGAGCCGAGCATCGAACCGGCTTTGGCAACGGAATCAAAATCCATGGTGAGATCCATCATAATGGAAGCTGGCAACACCGGTGCCGACGTTCCACCCGGGATAACGGCCTTTAACTTGCGCCCGTTGCGAACACCGCCGGCCATTTCCAGCAGATCGGCAAATGGTGTCCCCAAAGGGATCTCGTAATTACCGGGTTTATTAACGTGCCCGGATACAGAAAATAATTTAGTACCCCCGTTATTGGGCTTGCCCAGTTCCAGGAACCACTTGCCACCTTCGGCAAGAATGGTAGGGACCGATGCCAGCGTTTCGGTATTATTAATGGTGGTCGGTTTGCCATACAGTCCATAGTTGGCCGGGAAAGGTGGCTTGAATCGTGGCAGCCCTTTCTTACCTTCCAGGGATTCCAGCAGGGCAGTTTCTTCACCACAGATGTAGGCTCCGGCCCCCAGATGGGAATAGAGGTCGAAATCCACACCGGAACCTTCAACATTCTTGCCAATGAAACCGGCGTTATAGGCCTCTTCCAGTGCATCTTCAAATCGCTCGTAAGGCTCCCAGAATTCGCCACGGATATAGTTGTATCCCACCGTCGCGCCGATGCAATAGCCGGCGATGGCCATGCCTTCGATTAACGCATGGGGGTTGTAACGCAGAACGTCTCGATCCTTACAGGTTCCGGGTTCGCCTTCGTCCGAATTACAGACGATGTATTTCTGACCTGGGGCAGTGCGTGGCATGAAGGTCCACTTCAGTCCGGTGGGAAAACCGGCGCCGCCGCGACCGCGAAGTGATGAAGTTTTTAATTCTTCAATCACTTCTTCCGGTGGCGTTTTTTCCTTCAGTATCTTTTTCCACACGGCATAACCGCCGCGCTCCTGGTAGGACGCCAGGGTCCACGGCTGGTCTTGATCCAGATTACGGAAACAGACTTCATTTGTCATCGTCCAGCTAGTCCAGGCTTGCCAGAATCTCATCCAGCCTTTGCGGCGTGAGATTCTCGTAATAGGTATTACCAATCTGCATCATCGGTGCGTTGACACAGGCACCAAGACACTCAACTTCTTTCAGACTGAATTTACCGTCAGGCGTTACTTCGCCAAACTTGAGTCCCAGCTTGTTCTGCAGGTGATTCACTACCATGTCGGAGTCGCACAACATACAGGAAATATTGGTGCAAATGCAGATCTTGTGGCGACCCACAGGTTTGGGCTCATACATGGAGTAAAAAGAGGCGACCTCTTCGACGGCAATCGGTGCCATGTCGAGATAATCGGCAACGGCTGCAATCAATTCCTTGGGCAGCCAGCCGTCATTGGCATCCTGTACTATCCGCAATGCTGCCATCACCGCGGATTGCTTTTGATCCGCGGGGTACTTGGCGATCCACTTGTCGATCTCGGTTCTGGATTCGGTCGACAGCAACGGTGACAACTCCATTCCAACTGGCTGCGCCATTAGCGGTCAATCTCTCCAAAGACGATGTCCTGCGTTCCGATAATGGCAACGACATCTGCGATCATGTGGCCACGTGACATTTCGTCCAGTGACGCGAGGTGGGGGAACCCGGGGGCGCGAATCTTGAGCCGGTACGGCTGGTTGGCACCATCACTTAACAAGTAGATACCAAACTCGCCCTTGGGGTGCTCCACGGCACTGTATACCTCGCCTTCGGGTACACAATAACCTTCCGTTGCTAGCTTGAAGTGGTGGATCAGCGATTCCATGTCGTACTTCATGGTCTCGCGCTCCGGAATGGTGATCTTGTGATCTTCGGCGATCACCGGACCGTCATTCTTGCGCAGCCACTCAACGCATTGGCGGATGATGTTGTTACTCTGGCGCATTTCCTCAATTCGGCACAGGTAGCGATCATAGCAGTCGCCGTTGACACCCACGGGAATATCAAAATCCAGTTTGTCATATACTGCGTAGGGTTGCTTCCTGCGCAAGTCCCACTCGATGCCCGACCCGCGCAACATCGGACCACTGAATCCGAGCTGCAATGCGCGTTCTGGTGAAACCACACCAATACCGACCGTTCGCTGTTTCCAGATACGGTTATCCGTCAATAAGGTCTCGTAGTCATCCACATGTTTCGGAAAACGTTCCGTGAAGTCCCAAATGAAATCAAGCAACGAGCCCTGGCGATTGACATTAAGCTTGTCCACCTGTTTCTGGCTATGCCACTTCGATGGTTCGTAGTGTGGCATGGTGTCGGGTAAATCACGGTAGACACCGCCAACACGATAATAGGTTGCATGCAGTCGCGCACCCGACACCGCTTCATAGCAGTCCATCAGATCTTCGCGTTCACGAAAACAATACAGGAAGATGGTCATGGCGCCGATATCAAGGCCATGGGTACCCAGCCCCATCAGATGATTCAGGATGCGTGTAATTTCATCGAACATGACACGGATGTACTGTGCACGGACCGGCACCTCCACACCCAGTAGCTTCTCGATCGCTGACACATAGGCATGTTCATTACACATCATGGAGACATAATCGAGACGATCCATATAACCGATACTATGGTTATAGGGTTTGGTTTCAACGAGTTTCTCGGTACCGCGATGCAGTAGCCCGATATGCGGGTCGGCACGCTCCACTACCTCTCCGTCCAACTCCAGTACCAGGCGCAACACGCCGTGCGCCGCGGGGTGTTGCGGACCAAAGTTCATGGTGTAGTTGCGAATATCACTCACCGAAACCTTCCTCTCTGATAATACGTCGCGACAGCGAGCGCGGTTCAATGCTGACCGGCTCATAGACAACACGGCGTTTGCGCTCGTCATAACGCATTTCTACGTTACCGCTGATGGGAAAATCCTTGCGGAAGGGGTGTCCGATAAAACCGTAATCGGTAAGCAGTCGGCGCAGGTCCGGGTGACCTTCGAAAATAATTCCGAACAGATCAAAGGCCTCGCGCTCGTACCAGTTGGCTCCGTTCCAGACAGACACCACCGAATCCAAAATTGGCATGTCGCCTTCTACAAAAGTGCGCACACGGACACGATTGTTGTGGTGAATCGAGAGCAAGTGATACACAACGGCAAATCGTGGACCTTGGCGTTTCTCACCACGGGCTTCTTTGCGCCAGGTCAGGTAGTCGACACCGCAAAGGTCTATCAAAATTTCGAACTTGCAGTCGGCGTCGTCACGGAGGAAAGTGCACAAATCAACGATCTTGTCTTTGGCAACTTCCAGCGTCAATTCGCCGAGTGCCGAACTCGCAGTCGTGATTGCATCGCCAAATTTTTCCTGTGCGCGCGCGGAAACGATTTGTGATCTGGAAGACATAGCGGCTATCAAGATTAACGGGCGATGGTATTGGTGCGACGGATCTTTTTCTGCAACTGTAAAATTCCATATAACAGTGCTTCTGCCGTCGGTGGGCAGCCCGGGACATAAACATCAACCGGCACCACACGATCACAGCCGCGCACGACGGCATACGAATAGTGGTAGTAACCCCCGCCATTGGCGCACGAACCCATGGAAATTACCCATCGCGGTTCCGCCATCTGGTCGTACACCTTGCGCAATGCCGGTGCCATCTTATTGACCAGCGTTCCAGCAACGATCATCACATCCGACTGACGCGGGCTGGCTCGAAAC
>SDBU01010312.1_pt1 | contig 10375 bp, 8 predicted proteins | sample 2277071 | NCBI WGS metagenome assembly SDBU01 (sample SAMN10397929, study PRJNA504765) | marine sediment metagenome | isolation source: marine sediment core GS08_GC12, 126 cmbsf | place: Arctic Ocean: Gakkel Ridge, Loki's castle | collected 2008 | reverse complement strand
GTGCCGAGGATCAATCGCGCAATCGAACTGCTGGAACAGCGGCAGCCGCTGTACCCGACCAGCGCCGGGGAACTGACGTACGAGAACGGGGAGTACATGGCCGGCACCTGGGCCGACATCGTGATGATCGATTTCGAGCATCACCCGTTCGACACTGTGGGGCTCAGCAGGTTCATGCGAGGCCTCGCCGCCGCCGGTCCGACGCGCAGCGGACACAGGACGCCGGCCGTCATCGCCACACTGCCGTCCAACGCCAAGACGAAAGACGAGGTGCTGGCGAACGCCTGGCAGATACGCCACGTGCTATCGACCGGGGTGCACGGCATACTGCACACCCACACGCGGTGTCCGGATGCGGTCCGCGCCTTCGTCGAGCAGTGCCGCTATCCCTTCCAGACAATCGGTGTGGGCGATGATGGTCTGGGCCAAGGGCAGCGCGGCGCAGGCGGACAGATGGAGCCGGCGGCGATTTGGGGCGTCGAGCCTCACGAGTACGTGCGGATCGCCGATCCGTGGCCGCTCAACCCTGAAGGCGAGCTTATGCTCGGCCTTAAGATAGAGGATCAGGAGTGCCTGGAGAACGCCGGAGCCGTGGCCGCTGTGCCCGGCGTCTCATTTGCAGAGTGGGGTCCGGGCGACATGGGCATGTCGTTTGGCTTCTCGGACAGGCACGACCCTCCGTACCCGCCCGTGATGGAGGACGCCCGCAACGCGGTGAAGGCGGCCTGTGACGATGCCGGCCTTGCCTTCCTGTGCGGCTGGATCGACCCGAGCCTGACCCTGGAGGAACGGGTGCGCCATCTGCTTGGGATGGGTGTGCGAATCGTGGGCGGTGGGCCGGACAGCGAGGAAATGGCCGCCGTGGGCCGCCGGATCACGCAGCGCACGATGCCCGTCTAAGATCCGGCCGTCCCGGAGCGTAGAACGGCCTGCCCTGAACGTCTGCACAGGTCCGATGCGGGCTGCCGGCGGCCGCGGCCCAGGCTTACGGTGCGAGGGCCATCGCTACGGCGCCGGCCGTGATCAGGCCGACGCCCGCCATGCGGACGCGGCCGACGTGCTCGCGCAGCACGACCGCGCCGAGCACCACGCCGATCACGATCCCGATCTCCCTGAAGGGACCCACGTAGCTGACCGGGGAGAGACGGAACGCGGTCAGGACCAGGCCGTAGGCCAGGAATTGAAGGAGGCCGGCCACCACGATGGACGCGCGATGGCGCCTGAATTCCTCAACGAATGCCTGCCGCGGGTACTGCCGGTGGATGAAGGCAAGCATGCCCAGCATTCCGCCGAAGACGAGGAAGAACATGTAGAGAAACGGTGTCACGTGCTCGACGCCCTGCTTGTCGACGATGGAATAGCCGCCGATGGTCAGGCCGGTCAACAGGGCGTAGCGCACTCCCCCGTCGCGCAGCAACCGGGAGAGGGACATCGTCCGTCTCGTTGCGCCGACGCGCCATGACACCGCCGCGATGCCCAGGATGATCAACGCCGCGCCGAGGCCGGCGACGGGGGACATCGATTCCCTCAGTACGGTGACCCCAAGAATGGGGATGAGCGCGAGTCCCAGGCCGCGAGCCAGCGGGTAGACGACGGACATGTCGCCTTGCTGATAGGCGCGGGCGAGCCAGACGAAGTAGCCGATGTGGAGCAGCACAGTGGCTGTCACGAACGGCCAGCCCGCCGCGGACGGCGGGTCGCTCACGAAGAGCCATATCGCCACCGGGAGGAGGAGGGCGGAGGCGCTGGCCTCCAGCCACCAGGTGAAGACCACCGGGTTGGAGGCGCGTTTCGCCAGCATGTTCCACGAGGCATGCGCGAACGCGGAAACGACGACCAGAAGGATGGCCAGACCGGTCACGGCGAAGGTTGGAGGCTACGCGATCTGAAAGCGGCCTCTAGCTGACGTGGTTTTCTTTCACCGCCGCCAGCGCCCACTGAACGCGGAGCTCCACGTCGCCGTCGGCCCACGGCTTGGTGATGTATTCGACGGCACCCAGGGAGCGGGCCATCGCCATGTCTTCGGGACGCCCTTTGGCGGTCACCATGATCACGGGGATCGAGTTGGTCCTGGTGTCGGCCTTCAGCTGGGCGAGGGCGTCGAACCCGTTAAGGCGCGGCATCATCACGTCCAGGAGAACGAGCGTCGGCTGCTGGTTGACGGCGATGTCGAACACGACATCGCCGTCAACCGCTTCAATCACATTGTGGCCGGCATCCTCAAGGATCGTGGTGAGGGCCAGTCGCACGTCGGGGTTGTCGTCAACGACGAGGATACGTGCCACCCATCGTCCTCCATCGAGAGTCGCTGGTTCGAGGCGCTCTCGTCTTGCTACGTGGCCTGCCTGCCGCTACCTTCCCGCCGGGCCGGGGCGCGTAACTATTCCCCCCGGGTCAGGGCGCGGATACCAAGTCTGGACGCTATCACGCCCCCATTCATCCGATGCATATGTTCGGTGTTGTCGCGGTGTAGGCGCGGTGTAGGCGCGGTGTATATCCCCAATTCGGCCGCACCTCGCCAGTGGAGCGGGCTGCTGCCTGGTATGTTGCCGGTATGGGCGCCCTGGACAGCCGGTCGAGCCTTCCGGTCGCGGGTGGGACTATGGCAGTCGCCGAAGCCGGCAAGGGCCATCGGCACGTGCGCTGCTATACTGCGCGCCCGCCGGTCTGCCATCAACCTGACAATCGTGGTCCTGGAGGGTCGCTATGCACTACCAATCGGAGCGCAACTTCGGCTGCCGGGTGTCCGACGCGTGGACATACCGGGGACTCAAGACCGTGATCCTGGAGAACGAGTTATTGCGCGTCGCGATCTTGGCCGACAAGGGCGCGGACGTGTACCAGCTAGTGCACAAACCCTCGGATACCGATTTTATGTGGCGCACTCCCTGGGGCGTCCGAGACCCCCGGCGTTTCTTGCCGACCACGGGCTGGCCGGAGGGAGTGTGGCTCGACGTCTACGAAGGCGGATGGCAGACCATCGCCCCGACGGGCGGTCCCCCGGCCTCCTATCGCGGTGCGGAGATCGGGCAGCACTCCGAGGCAACCCTGATGCCATGGGACGTCCAGATCACGGAGGATTCCCCCGAGAGGGCCTCCGTCAGGTTCTGGGTGCGCACCTACCGCACACCGTTCTACATCGAGAAGACGCTATCCGTGACGGCAGGGTCGCCGGTGCTGACCGTCGAAGAGACGGTTGTGAACGAGGCGGAGGAAGAGGCCGAGTGCGTTTGGGGTCAGCACATTGCCCTCGGAGCACCGTTCCTCGGCCCGGCGTGCCGGCTCGATCTGCCGGGCGCCACGGTGTTCAACATGGGTGAGGGGACGGACCAGGAAAGGCGGCTGGCGCAGGGGGAGAGCGGGCAATGGCCCCAAACGCCGGGAGCGGGTGGCGGCACAGTCGATCTGCGGACCTTCCCGGAACGCTCCGACCGCCTGATGGACCTGGCGATGCTCCATGACCTGGCGGGCGGTTGGTACGCCGTGACGAACACGGAGCAGGGCCTTGGTTTCGGCTTCTCTTTCCCCCGGGAGACCTTCCGGTTCCTCTGGTACTGGCAGGTTTTCGGTGGGGGGACCGGCTATCCCTGGTACCAGCGCACGTACAACGTGGGCCTCGAACCTTTCTCGAGCCTGCCCGGCGGCATGCCGCTGCCTGGATCTGACGAGCGAACGGCTCTCCTCATGGGACCGGGCGAGCGCCGCACAGCGACGATGCGCGCTGTGGCGTTCGAATCGAAGACGGGCGTCACGGCGATCACGCCTGAGGGACAGGTGACCACCGCCTGATAGAGGCGATGCAGCGCAGGTTGCCACGGTCGGGGCGGTGCGGCCCCGACCGCGGACCGTGTCCTAGCCGGCCAGTATGGCGTGGTCGACCTGGTGCGCCCGGATGAAGTCCCAGTCGAGCGGCACGCCGATGCCCGGCCCCTCCGGCGCAAAGACGTTGCCGTCGCTGTCGATGCCATCCAGGTCGTCGTTGAAGTCGCCCGCATACACAGGCGGTCGCGTGGTCTTCACGTTGGGATGGACCAACCCCAGTTCGTAGAAGTTGGTGTTGCGCATGGAGGACATGACGTGCCGGTGAACGGGTCCCGGGCCGTGCAGCTCGGCGTCCAGGCCGAAGCCCTCTGACGCGTGTGCGATCTTCATGGCGCCGGTCACCCCGCCGTCCTCGTGCGCGCCGACTCTGACGAAGTCGGTGCCGTCGGCCACGATGAAATCGACGTGTTGCTCCAGCAGACGGATGTGCTCGGTCTGGAGGATGGGTGTCTTTACCATCTGTCGCAACTTGCGGTGCGCGAACTGTGACACGCCGTTGTCCTTCATGGGGTCTTCCCACCAGAAGAAGCCGGCCTCGTCACATGCGTGGCCCAGAGCCAGGGATTGGGCGAAGGTGTCGATCTCGCAGGCCGGATCGATGAGCAATGCCATCTTGTCGCCCATGCGCTCCCCCATGAGCAGCACGTTGGCGATCTCGCGCTCCATATTCTGCGCGGCGAGTCCTCACCCGTGGACCTTGAAGGCCTTGTATCCCATCTCGTAGCACCGCTGGGCGAAGTCGGAGAACTGCTCGGGCGTTGTCAGCCCGCCGTTCTCGTCGCCGTGCAGTGTCGAGGCATATGCGCGCAGAGGCTTTCGCCAGCCGCCGAGGAGCTTGTAGAGCGGCTGGTCATACAGTTTGCCTGCGATATCCCACAGGCAGATATCGATTATGCCCACGCCTGTCATGTCGTAGTGGCGCAGGCCGCGTTTGACGTCGTTGTAGATCCTCTCCCGTTCCAGGGCATTCTTGCCGAGCAGGTACCCGGCGCACATCTTCACCTGTTCCGCCGTGGGGCCGCCCATGCCCGGATACTCACCGGTGATGCCCTGGTCGGTGTGTATCTGCAATACGTGGCTACGCCTTGTCGCGCGGTTCCCGGGCACGTACACCATGTTGAACGTGTTGTAGTCCGGGCCCACATCCTCGAGCGTGAACTCGAACGTCGTCAGTTCGACCTGAGTGATCTTCGGATCTGCCTTCATTGTTCTTGCCGCCTTTCCATAGCCTGTGACCGGTCACAGCTCAATCTCGCCCTTCCGCCCGCCCGGCCTATCGATCCACCTCCTTGATCAGATCGCGGAACTTGAGAATCATCTTGCGGACCTCCCGCGGGTTGTGGGCGATCCTCTCTTTGAGGTCCGCTTCGTACCTCTCGGCCGCTTCCCGGCTTCTGGTGGCGGCGAACCACACCAGCACCGGTCTGCGGCCCCTGGTGGACTTGGTGAGCCCGTCCCTGTGTTCCATGAGTCTGGCTCTCAGGTCTCGCGTCTGTCCGGCGTAGAACGAACCGCCCTCCAGCTTGAGGACGTATGCGTAGAACTCTTCGGCTCCTTCGTCGCCACGTTCCCATGTCCTCGAGTGTTCTGTCTGGTATTCCCCGCGCTGCTCTGCGAGAACCCCCCGTCGAGCCCGAGCCACGGCGGTCGCCGGCAGAGGGCGGCCAGCGTAGCAGTCCAGGCAGAGTTCATAGAGCGCGTACTTGAAGCGGCCACAGCCGGGACACTCATCAACCAGGCCATCCGCGTAGTCCGCGTAGTGCTCCCCGCAGAGGAAGTGGTCGGCGCGGATAGGGCTGTTGCAGTCCCAGTAGCCGCAGGACTTGGACATCGGCCTCCCTTTACGCCCAAGCCGCAGCGATCCAGCGAGCGCGCCCGAATGCGGGTGGCATCGTAGCACGCCGATGCTGCGGCGCCCCGAGCGCGCGGGCCCGCGCCCCTTGCCGGGGATGCGCCCCCGTGCAAGAATGCGGGCCGCGCCCCTGCCGTGGGGAGTCCCACGCGCGTGAGCCGAGACGATTCCATACCTGCCATGCAAGCACTCGTCTATCACGGCAACAAGGACATCCGTCTGCAGGACTGGCCCGAGCCCGAGCCGGGACCGGGCGAGGTGAAGCTGCAGGTCACCTACTGCGGCATCTGCGCGACGGACATCGAGGAGTGGCAGTTCGGTCCGCTCTACGTGCAGCACGGTTCGCCGAACCCGCTCACCGGGCGCATGGCGCCGATAATCATGGGCCACGAGATCGCCGGGCGCGTTGTGCAGTGCGGCTCCGGCGTCGAAGGCCTGGAGCCCGGCGATCGCGTGGCCGTGCAGGACGTGATGTCGTGCGGCGAATGCTTCTGGTGTCGCCGGGGCGACCGTTCCTCCTGCCCCAGACAGGCGATCACGGGCTTCTCTGCCGACGGCGGCCTGGCGGAGTATCTCGCATGGCCCGCGGATCTCTGCGTGAAACTGCCGGACCATGTGGGCGACGACGAAGCGTCGCTGATCGAGCCGGCATCCGTCGCGGTGCACGCCGTCCGGCGGTCGGGGGTGCGCGTTGGAAACAGGGTGGCCGTACTGGGAGTCGGGACGGTCGGCCTGCTCACGCTTCAGACGTTGAAGGCGGCGGGAGCGATTGTGTACGCGGTCGACATCAAGGCCCGGAACCTGGCGCTCGCGTCGGCGCTGGGCGCGGACGCGGTCATAGATGCGTCCGCCGAAGACCCGGAGCCAGCGCTTCGCGACCTCACCGAGGGCATCGGCCCGGACATGACCTTCGAGGTCTCCGGCGCGACCGAGGCGCCGGTCCAGGCAATACAGTGGGTCCGCCCGCGGGGCAGGGTGGTGCTCGTCGGAATCTACGCGGGCCAGCCGCGGTTCAACTTCCACGAGATCGTGGGCGGCGAGAAAGAGGTGGTCGGCTCCGTGTCCCTTGAGGGGCGCGACACGAAAGAGGCGGTGCGCCTGCTATCCGAGGGCAAGTTAAGGGTGCGGGATCTGATCTCGGACGTGATCCCGCTGAGCCGCGTCATAGAAGATGGGTTCGAGCGCATGATGTCGCCCGAAAAGGACGTCTTCCGCATACTCATCCGGCCGGGTAGCTGAAAGCCGGAGAAGGTCTGGTTCGTAGTGGAATCGTCGGCTAACCAGCACATCAAAGCCAAGCCGACTTGGGGGCGGGTGGTTCTTTGCGAACCACGCGTGGGAAGTGCGTCCAACGCCGTCCAATAGGGCCTTCTGAGCAGACCGCAGGGCGGAGTTGGTTCCGCCCGGGGAGCAAAGGTAGCCATGCGCATCATCGACACACACTGCCACGCCGGGCTGAACTGGTTTGAGCCCGTCGAGACGTTGGTACACGAGATGGACACGAACCTCGTGGACGAAGCCGTGCTCATCCAGCACGGCGGCACGTACGACAACGAGTACCTCTTCAAGTGCGCGGGAAGATTCCCGGGCCGCTTCAAGGTGGTTGTGCTGGTCGATCCGGAAGAACGGGACCAGCGCGGCGCGCTGGCGAAGCTGGCCGAACGAGGGGCCGCGGGCGTGCGTCTCTACCCGGATGCGAGCCTTTCCGGGGGCGGCCCGCCGGGCCTCTGGAAGGCGGCCGGCGAACTCGGCCTCGTCGTGAGCTGTATGGGCAAGGCGGACCAGTTCGCGTCCGAGGGTTTCAGGGACGTGGTCGACGCGTGCCCGGGTACGACGGTCGTCATTGAACACCTGGCCGGCGCCGGGCACGCTGAGGCGCCCTACGAGGCCTACAGGGCGGCACTCGAACTGGCTGAGCGACCCAATACCTTTATCAAAGTGCCGGGGCTGGGCGAGATCACGCCCAGGCCGCCGCGCCTGGGACCGGAGTTCCATTTCGACGACGTGCCTCCGCTGTTTGAGATGGCCCGAGACGCGTTCGGGCCGCAACGCATGATGTGGGGCAGCGACTTCCCGCCTTCGGCCGGCCGGGAAGGCTACCGCAACGTGCTCAACGGCGTTCGCGAACACCCGGCGTTTGTTGACGGCGAAGACCTTGCGTGGGTCCTTGGCCGTACGGCGGCGACCGTCTGGGGCTTTGACTCGTAGGAGCGATGCAGTGCACGGCGGCCGTCCGACGGGGGGAGGGGACGTGCTATCCAGGCCGGCGGGCGGCGCCCGCAATCGTCAGGGATCGGGTTCTGGAGGCTACGGTTCTTCTACCCAGTAGGCCACCCCGACTAGGCCGGGGCCGGTGTGTGCGCCCATGAACGGGTGGAACTCCGTCAGGAAGAGTTCGGCGCAGTCGTATTCACGCCCGATGCGTTCCATGAGCGCCTGGGCCTCCCGTTCGGCGTCTGCGTGCATGACGTTCACATGGCCGATGTGGCCTCGCAGGTCGCGGTGCATGTCGGCCATCAGTCGCTGATTCGCGCGCCGTCGGGAACGAGGTCGGGCGACAACGTTCACCCGTCCGGCCACGAGTTCCATGACCGGCTTGATGTCGAGAAGCCTCGACGCCCAGACTGCGATCCTGGGCACGCGCCCACCCTTCCAGATGTATTCGAGGGTGTCCAGGTAGGCGATCAGGCGGACCTTCTTCACGACCCCCGCGGCGGCGGCTTCCACCTGGTCTAGCCCCTCACCCGCCGCAGCATGTCGCGCCGCTTCCAGCGCCACAAGGGCCTGCGAACCGGCCGCCACATTCGAGTTCATCACTTTGATGGTTATCTCGGGTGATTCCTCGGCGGCCAGTTCCGCTGCGACTCGTGCCGAGTCATACGATGCGCTCAGGTTGGCGGCGAGCGTGATGCACAGGATCGCCTCGCCCTGAACCGCCGCGTCGCGGAAGCACGCCAGCCACCGGTCGGGTTTCGGGGCCGATGTGGTGGGCAAACGTTCGGCGGATCGCAGCAGGTCGTAGAACCTGGTGAGCGAGCCGCCCGGCGGGACGGGGCCATCGACGTACGTCCGGTCCCCTATGGTCACTTCCATGGCGGCCAGAAAGAGCCCGTTATCGTTCGCCATCTCCGCCGACAGAGCAGTGGCCGAATCCGTTACCACGGCAACCGGGCGTCGGGGCCGGGGTCGGCTGGCGTGGTCCCCTTGAGCTTGCTCCATAGTTCAGCGATTATCGGCATCAGTCGGCCCGAGGTCAAAGGGAGGGCTGTGCCGTCGCTTACAATGGCGTGTCCGGTTCCGGCACCATTTCTCTTGGATTGCCGAGTTCGGCTCTCAGCACACGGAGAGAGCGTTCTGGATGGCCGGGAAAGCGAGGGAAAAGTGGCGAACGGTAGTGCTGTGCGGAGGCTTCCGGGGTTCCGCGATTCGGACGGTCAGGAACAGGCCGCGATGGAATCCGCCGTCCAGGCATGTCGGCGGCAGTTCGATCTGCGCGGTTACGAACGGCTCGAAACGCCGTACCTCGAGGAGACCGAGCTCTTCCTCCGCAAGTCGGGTGGAGAGCTGGCGAGCCGCCTGTGCAGCTTCACCGATCCTGCCGGGTACCCGGTAAGCCTGCGTCCGGAGTTCACCGCCCCGGTTCTTCGCCACGTCATTGAGGAAGGAACCCTTCGAGGGTTCCCTCTTCGGATCCAGTATGCGGGACCTGTGTTCCGCTACGCGGCCAGCGACGATGGGAAGAGCTCCGCCGAGGAGTCGCGCCAGTTCACACAGATCGGCGCCGAGTTGATCGGCGGGGCCGGACCACGCGCTGACGGCGAGGTTCTCGCCACGGCGTGGGAGGGGCTGCGCACGCTCGGAGTCCCAGCACCGTTGCTGGTCCTCGGCCACTTGGGGCTCCTGTGGGACCTGATTCGCCCGTTCGGCCTCTCCGAGCGTGGCCGTCTGTTCCTGGTAAGCAGGGTCAGCGCACTGCGCGGCGGGACCGATGCCGTCATCGCCGCCCGCGCCGAGGCACGCGGTCTCGGCCTCTTGCCCGACGGTCCGGACTCGGCCTCCGGGCCCGCTGACTCCGGGGGGCCGGAGTCGCTGGAGCTTGTCGAGTCGGTCCTGCAACGGACCGTGAGAGAACCTGTCGGGCGTTCTCCCGGCGCCCGCTCGCCGGGAGAGATCATTGCCCGCCTGGCGAGGAAGATCACTTCCGTCGAGGAAGCCCAGATGTTCGACGACGCGCTGGAGTTGCTCGGGGAGTTGGCGACTGTGCATGGGGAACTCGATGACGCTATCGAAAAGGGCAGGGGGGTGGTGCGCCGCAGGAATAACGACGATGCGCCGTTCGACCAGATAGTGCGGACGGTCGAGGCGGCCCAGGACGAGGGTGTGCCGAAGGATTCCTTGCGCATCGACTTCGGACTGGCAAGGGGCATCGCGTACTACACGGGTATGGTGTTCGACCTGACCAGCGGCGCGTCCGGTGCCCCTGGCCCGGGGGAAGGCGGGGGCGCCTCGCTCGGCGGGGGAGGGCGCTACGATGGCCTTCCGCGGGCACTCGGGGCGGACTCAGACATCCCCGCTCTGGGATTCGCGTACGACCTGGAAGCCGTCCTCGACGTTGCGGCTCGAGAGGCCGAGCCACCTCCGAGCCGGCGGGTAGTGGTGGCGCCGGTCGACGGGACCGCAACGGCCGCCGCAGCGCGGCAC
>SDBU01010311.1_pt1 | contig 10376 bp, 12 predicted proteins | sample 2277071 | NCBI WGS metagenome assembly SDBU01 (sample SAMN10397929, study PRJNA504765) | marine sediment metagenome | isolation source: marine sediment core GS08_GC12, 126 cmbsf | place: Arctic Ocean: Gakkel Ridge, Loki's castle | collected 2008 | reverse complement strand
GCCGAAGGCGAAATCCGTCGCTCGGGTCTCGTGGTATGTTGTTCGCTGAGTCGCCGGTACGGCGACTCGGTTGGCCCTGTTGCTTGCGACAGGGGAATTATACAGCTTGGATTTTAGTTGAACGGCCGATTTCGCCGATTAATTAATTATGGCTTATTTAGAAGCGATACTGGCGTTGTTTGCGATAGTTGACCCTGTGGGCAATATCCCGATGTTCATGCACATCTCCGAGCACGTACCGGACGGCAAGGCAAACAAGGCGTTCAATACGGCCGTCGGCGTTGCGATAATCATACTTTTAATATTCTGCTTCGCCGGCAACTGGATACTCGATAATATCTTCCATATCAGTATCGCCGATTTGCAGTTGGCAGGCGGTGTATTGCTTTTGATAATCGCGATTGACCATTTGATTTTCGGAACGCTGAAAAAGTCGGTAACCGTCAACGGCCAGGCTAGCGCGGTTGAGTTAGGCTGTGTTCCGATGGCTTGTCCGCTGCTGGCTGGACCTGGGGCGATGGTAACGAGTCTCACTACATTTCAGAGTGAAACTGCCGGGCCAATGCAGGCTGTGGTCGCGATTTTTGTTATTTTTGCGCTTGTATGGATTATCACACGGTTCCTTGGGCCGATTCACAAACTGTTGGGGCGGTTGTTCTGTATGGTCTTTTCAAAGGTGATGTGTCTTTTCATCGCTGCCATCGGCGTGCATATGATAATGTCCGGCCTGAAGTATTACTTTTCGTAATTGTTCCCTCCGCTCAGCCTTGTCCTCATAACAGCATAAATACGAACATAAAAGCTTAAAGTGCTCTAGAATTGGAACTTATCTACGAAGACGGTCTGGAAATCGAACACGTCGTTAAAATCTTCAATGTTATCGGTAGGCTGGGCGCTCATCCATTTATGTTCTATTAGCATAAAGACAATCTCGCCGAAATCGTGAGTTGATTTGATTCCCCATGTATTTAGCACGAGTTTTGCGAGCCTGCCCCATTTGTGCAGTGCCATTTCCCGCAGGCCGTCGCAGAGCGTTTGGCCGCTGACGTGCTGCGGCTCTTCGACGAGCTCTTTGAGCGTATAGCCGAGGCCGTCATAAACGAACTTAGCAGCTTTGGGGTGATATCTCCCGTCAGCCTTTGCGATTGATTCGAGTTTCTCTTTCATATCAACTTACAGTATACAAACTTCAGTCCTTAAAGTCTGAAATATTATGGGAGCTTCTTATCCCATTCCCGAGCCATTAAAGTCTCAAGCCATTAAATTCCCGGCGCATAAAAAAAACTGGAGCGCCCAAAAGCACTCCAGTTTTGTAAAACAGCTCGATCTAATATTTACTGCAAAGTTATTCGAATTCCCGCTGTTTCACCGAAACCAAAACAAGAAAGAAGAAAGAATAACAAATCATTGGTTACATTATACCACGGAGATGAAAATTGACAAGGGGGTTTTTGAGAAATTTTGGGATTTTTGGACGATTTTGCTATAAGTATAGTTATGGTAGGGGTTTATGAGGAGGCGATAAAACTGTAAAATGGCTTGCCAGCGTGGGTTATGGCCTCTAAAATACCATTTTTCAGGTCGAAGATGTGAGGGAAATCATGTTAGCACGACTGCATAGCGTAGCACTGGTGGGTATCGAGGGGATAGTCTGTGAGGTGGAGGTGGACGTCGCCCGGGGCGGATTTGAAAGGGCGGTGATTGTCGGGCTGCCTGACGCGGCGGTGAAGGAGAGCACCGAGCGGGTCAAAAGCGCGATAGTCAATTGCGGGTACAAGTGGCCTCGGAAGCAGTCGTTAGTTAATCTTGCACCGGCGGATATTAAGAAGGAAGGGCCCGCATTCGATTTGCCGATTGCGCTGGGAGTGCTGCTTGGTTCGAACGCGTTCGCAAGCAGTGTGCTTAAGGATTTTGTTATTGTCGGTGAGCTGGCGCTGGACGGGCGGGTTCGACGAGTAAACGGCGTGCTGAGTATGGCGATGACTGCGAAGTCGCACGGGTTTCGCGGGGTCATCGTTCCGATAGACAACGCGGCTGAGGCGGCGGTGGTTGACGGGCTGGAGGTTTACGGGGTCGGGTCGCTGTCGCAGGCGGTTGGGTTTCTTAAAGGTGAGCTGCCGTTAGAGACTACGGTGATTGATATCGATGAGATTTTTAAACTTGAGAGCAGGTATGAAGTTGACTTTGCGGATGTGAAGGGGCAGCACTCGGTTAAGCGTGCGGTTACTGTTGCGGCGGCGGGGGGACATAATATTTTGATGGTAGGTCCGCCTGGAGCGGGTAAGACGATGCTTGCTCAGCGGCTTGCGACTATACTTCCGCCTTTGACTTTGGCGGAGTCGCTGGAAACGACACGGATTTATTCATCGGTGGGTTTGCTTGAGCGAGGCAGGGCGCTGCTGGCGAGGCGGCCTGTGCGGACGCCGCATCATACGGCGAGCGGGCCTGCGCTGATTGGCGGGGGGACGGACGCCAAGCCGGGTGAGCTGTCGTTTGCGCATCACGGGATACTTTTTCTCGATGAGTTTGCGGAGTTTCCGCGGAATGTGCTCGAGATGATTCGTCAGCCTCTGGAGGACGGGACGGTGATGGTGTCGCGGGCGAAGCGGTCGAATATTTATCCGGCGAATTTCATGTTAGTGGCATCGTGCAATCCGTGTCCGTGCGGTTATTACGGCTGTGACCATCGCAGGTGCAGGTGTACGCCGAATCAGGTTGAAAGATACCTTTCGAAAATCAGCGGGCCTTTGATGGACAGGATTGATATTCATATCGAGGTACCGCCGGTGACGTTCGCGAAATTGCGTTCGCGCAAGGGGGAATTAAGCTCGGAAACGATTCTTGGGGATGTTGTCAGGGCAAGGGGTGTTCAACACAAGCGGTTAGGTAACGGCAGGGTGATGACCAATTCGGATATGACGCATAAGCAGGTGCAGGAATATTGTGAGCTTGATGAGGCTTCTGAGATGCTTCTTAAACAGGCGATGACGGAGTTTGGTTTGAGCGCTCGGGCGCATGATAAGATTCTCAAAGTCGCGCGGACAATAGCTGATTTGGCTGATTGTGAGAATATACAGGCTGAACACATTGCAGAGGCCATAAGTTATAGGAAACTGGATAGAAAATTGTGAATCACTGATTACGCAGATTATACTGATTAAAATCAATTTTCTGTAGAGTTAAAGAAATGAGAAAAGCAAGAGTTTTCATAAGTTGTGGCCAACGAGATGACCGGGAAGTAAGTATTGGAACAGCGGTACAGAACTATTTTAAGTCAAATGGATTTGAGACATATTTCGCTGAAAAGGTGCATTCTTCTGAAGGACTAACGGAGAACATATTTAGATTTCTTAGGCAGTCAGAATATTTTGTATTTATAGATTTCAAAAGAGACAAAATAACAGAAAAAGATTGGAGAGGATCTTTATTTGTCAATCAGGAACTCGCTATTGCAACTTTTTTAAATATAGATGGCATTGGATTTCTTGAAGAAGGAATTAAACGTGAAGGAATACTAGAATATCAAATTTATAATCCAAAATTCTTTAAAGATGGAAGCGAAATTATCAATCAGCTTAAAGAGTTGACAAAAAAGTGGGACAATAATTCTGTTAACGAATTAGAGATCCTTTATGATTCATCTTTAACATCTCGGAACATACCAATAAGTAATCATCCTGATAAACCTTTTTCAGATTGGTACCACTTAGAAATATTGAATAGGAATAAGATGAAACATGCATTTTCATGTATGGGATATGTGACACAAATTCAAGATTTGACATCGAGTAAAAAGTATCATGCGGCAACTAACGAAATAATTTGGTCTGGAATTGGAGACATATCTGCGAATATTATGGGTGGGACTGTAAGAAGCCTAGACGCTTTCTGTATAATTCATAAACAAGGAGAAATAGTTTTTCATCAAAGGCCTCTTGGAACAACTGTTTCAAGATACAGGCTGCCGAATTTACCCAAAGGCAAGTATTTAATTGAATTCACAATAATTAGTTTGAATTTCGAGAAGGTTTCAAAAATGTTCCTTCTAGATTTCCAAGAAGGATATGAAAAGCTTGAGTTCAAAGAAGCTTAGAAAATTAGGATTGTGAAATAGGAATTGGTGAGAGATGGAATTAATGGCGAGAATAGGGTAATGTTGACATTTTATTTGCTATATACTGAATTGCTCGGAAAGTGGGGGATGTTGTCGTGTTATGCTCTTAGGAAACATATTGAATCTCGAAAATCATACAATTAAGGATTTGCTAAGGCTACATTCGCAAGTTATTAACGAATTGCAACATCGCAAAGTATTAAGAACAAAAAATAACCCTGTTGGAGATTATACTGAATGGCTTGTTGCTAAGTGTCTTAAGTTAGATTTGGAGAGAAACTCATCATCTGGCTTTGATGCTAAAGACAATAAAGGGATTAGATACCAGATTAAGGGGAGAAAAAACACTCCCAGCAATAAGTCGCGTCAACTTAGTGTTATCAGAAATCTCAGCCAGAAAGAATTCGACCTTCTCGTGGCTGTAATCTTTGACGACGAATATGAAGTGATTGAAGCTGTAGCCATTCCTCAAGAAATCATAACCGATTATGCTAAGTTTAGCTCCCATCAAAACGGTCATATATTACATCTAAAGGGGCCAATACTTTCAGACGAAAGAGTAACAAATATAAAGAAGCTTCTAAAAAGATAACAAAAACGGTGTATATTGTTATGTTCAGCGAAGAGATAAAAGGAAAATCGGGATTGGGAGTTGTGGATTGACACAGATTTATGAGGAAACCATCTAAATACAAGTTAGTAATCAACGAGTCAAAATACAATGGATAAAATTGAAGAAAATAAAGAACTGGCGATGAAGCTAATGAGACAAACTATCAATAGTGAAGTTGTTGAACCATTTATTAAGTCGATGTGCACTGATATAATGATATCTATAAAATTAACGAATGCTATTTATCTAACAATGTATACAGAGACGCTCGTTAATAAGTTACTAAGCGATCTACCCAAAAAATCACAGATGCCTCAGAATATGAAAGAAATAATCTTATTTTCTGGTTACTTTGGCAAAATCTATAAAAGTTCATTGTACTTACTGGGAGCAACAGATTACTTAGGCTCGATCATACTTATGCGTTCTCTCTTTGAGCTATTAATTGGAATCTCAACTGAAGTTACTGGGAAAATGAAAGAAGAACGCATAGATTCGATAAATTTTCTAGATGTTGATGAAAAGAAAAATTTATATAAATTTTGGCGTACTTTATGTGCAATGGCACACCCTTATGGCAAATGGTTAAAAGAAGTTTGCCCCATAGCATATGGTACAGATCGTGTCTATCAACCACATATGTTTAAACAGTGCTTAGCGTACTCTGATAATCTGCTGGATTTCATGCTCACAGTCATTGTGGAAATCTTACACTTATCATCTGAAGAATATAAAGATTGCCTTGCAGCACATGCCTTGCCAGAATTATCTATGTTTAACAAACGTATTGGAAACTCCTGACAATGGGTATAATTAAAGCTTCCGGCCATAAAACACCGAAACGCGGAATCATTCAATAAAAGAGATTGGACGAGTCCGCCCCCATAAGGGGTAAACTCCGGCGGATAAATCCTTCGGCTTCGCTCAGGACAAGCATTGAAGAACCAACGGGAACTTGTTAAACAGACTATATAATCATTGTTAGCATGGAGTAAAAAATGGACTCATGGAGTATATATGCAGCATGGTGGGGTGCTCTGATCGCAACGATAGTCCTTCTGTTTGAATTTTACAAATGGGCTAGATCTGGCCCAAGGATCCGATGCGATTCTAAATACGGCTGGAAAATGATGCTGACCGGTGTAGACGATGAGAATGTATATATTTTCTTCTCAGTGACAAATACTGGTGACCGTCCTACAACGATTACGCATCAAGCTGCGTTATACTGGCCTAATAGAATCAAAAGATATTTCTGTAAGTCGAAAACACAATTCTACATTAAGGGCGGCCTGCATGGCATGGGTCAAATACCGATGATTATTAAACCTGGTGAAATCTGGAATGGCATCGCTCGGATCAATGATGAAATTCATGACCTGATGAATAAGGCTGGTTATCTCTATCTCAGACTTGAGTTCTCCCATCGTCGGCGACCCTATTTATTTAGGGTCACGAAAGGATCAAAATCATCGTAAAGATAAATATAGCCAGCTAAGGTATGCAACTTGTTTACCCACGCGGAATCATTAAATAAAATAAGCACAAAGGGTTTAGATTTGGCTGAAATGACATTACAGAAAGGCAGATAAATGAAACTCAATGAAATTATAAAATTATGGTTTCAAGAAAACCTTTTGTTATTTAAGGACTGGGAAAAATTTCGTTTAGTTACCATGGTGAGAGTGGTTTCTTTTGTTATAATCTCTATTACTTGTGTTGTAATATACCAGCTTCTCAAGGGCATCTTGACTTTCGATATGGGGTTTGTTGTTGGCATATTTGCAATATTTATTTCTTGGCTTTTCTTCTGGTCTTCCCAACGCAGTCAGGCTCACCAAGAAGTAAATTTGCTGAATTTCTTGAAAGACATGAAACAGGAATCAGCAAAAGGTTTTGAAAAAGTGCAGGATGACGTTAGTAAACTATCCGCTTTCAACCAAGAGCAAATTCCAACTCCAAGTGCCCCAGATAGCTTTAGTTTGCCTACAGATTATGAAAGAAAACTTTCTGAGGAGATGAAGCCGGACGCAAAACAAATCTTTTTGGCAATGGTCGAGTTGGACAGGCCGATTGAAGTTGACCAAAAGGTCTACTACCTTTATGAGCACGGTGAAAGTGATATTGGCTGTGGCGGCATATTGTTAAGCTATTTGATACTTCAATTGAATGAAGCGGAGCTTGTGAAATATAAGGGGATAGCTAAAAACTTTATTGAACTAACACTATCAGGCAAAGCTTTTGCAAAGTGGTTATGCGAACACGACCAAAAAGCCAGCTACTTTGAAAGTCCCCAACTGGGTAAATGGGGCAAACCCTCCGAAAAGGCGGAAAAGCGTTTTGAGCAAGTAGTCCCAGATTGGGGATTTTTTAGGAAATAAGGAAGTCGGGAAGTATATTTAAGAAAGAATTGCGCAGATAAATTGCGGGGCTAAATCTTTCGATGTTCTCAGGATAAATATTGAATCTCTTATATGATTAATTTTGGAGTAACAGAACGGAAAAGGCAAGAGCTCCAGCGGCGTATGCATAACTGCGATCTGCTTGAGAATGATATTGAAGAAAAATTCATTCGAAGCAGTGGCCCGGGAGGACAGAAAGTCAATAAAAGTTCTACCTGTGTGCATTTAAAACATATTTCCAGCGGGCTGGCAGTGAAGGTTCAAAAGAGCCGGAGCCAGGGACTGAACCGTTATTATGCGAGAAAGCAAATGTGTGAACTGCTGGAGAATAAGTTACTTGGAAAAGAAAGCCCGGAAGCAAAAAAGATAGAAAAAATCAGGAAGCAGAAAGACAGAAGAAAACGAAGAACCCCCTGATATCCGCTAAGGGCGGATATCAGCAACGGGGCTGATGTTTAGTAAGCGTTTGCGAGTTCGGCTCGAGCTCATGGCCGAGGGCAGGACAGGTGACACGGATTTCTCCGTTGCCTGAAAACCCCAATAAATATCCTTGACTTCAGGACCCAAAACGATTAAAATGCTCTCGCATCCGTATTTTGGAGGTTAGTTCTGGCGAGCAGGATATTTTATATTATGTAGGGAGAGAAAATGCGCACTAAAACCATCTTATTGTTCTGCGTCTATCTGTTCAGTCTGTCTTTTTTTACCTCGGCAGCAGGCCCTGCGCCTGTACGCGTCACCCGGTTCACCGAGGTTCAAATCACACTCGATGAAAATTTCACCCTCGCCGACATTGAAAGCCTGCCTTTAGCGCCACATAGCGAAATCAAACTGGCTCAGGATTCAGACAAAATCAAAGTGCAGATACCCGCTAAAGTTGCCCGGAAACTTCTGGCTGATTCAACCAACGCGGAAGTTTCAAGAAATTTCGTCCTCTTGGAACCAACCGACCAGACAAATGCCGCAAATAGAGAAACTGTTCTAGCGACCAGTTGTTTCGGCTCACTCCAATATGGTGAAAATACCGACATTTTTTTAATCGAAGACAATGCATACTGGTATGCAAGTTACGTCGATTTGTCATTTATACCAACCGGCTATATAGTAAATTGTATCGACGTCCACTATGTAGTCGAGCCAAGCTGGAGTTTCATAGATGTGGCACTGGCCGAAGAAGACGCACCGTTTTATATCTTGGAGAGCTATGTATGGGGGGGAAGCGGGACTATCATCGGCGATGAATTTGGTATCACCGATTTCAACGGTGAGCAGTTGAGTCAGGTATGGTACCTGCTTGCTTATGAATATACCGCCGACGGCTCCGGTTACATCGACTCCTGGTGGATTAAGTTATACTACGCCGACCCCGGACCATACTGTTCCGCCGGAGGAAACTGCTTTGAATACATCAGCAGGGTTCAGGTGGGCACTATCGACAACAGTTCAGCGTGTGATGAATACGCCGACTACACCCACCTGTCAACTGATATGCAGATTGGAACCGGCTACCCAATAACTGTAACAAACGGATCCCCCTATGCGACAGACGAGTGCGGAATTTGGGTCGACTGGAATCAGGATTACGACTTTGACGACCCCGATGAGGAAATATCCGTCTCAGGCGGTCCGGCATCTTATGCCGCGACTATTACTCCGCCGCCTGCCGCTCTTACCGGTAGTACACGAATGAGAATACAAATCACCGATACCGATACACATCCGGTTAATCCCTGCGGATTTACTCAATACGGCGAAGTCGAGGACTATACAATCAATGTTACCGAAGCCAGCCAGAGTTATATTGCTATATCAGGTTATGTACGAACCGAAAGCAGTGATCCGCTTGAGGGGATAGACGTTTCAGCAGGTACAGGATTAAATGATACGACTAATGCGTCAGGCTATTATGAGATAGAAGTAGAAAGTCCTTATACCGGTACAGTATTTGTTTTTACCCCGCCGGTTTTATGGGAGTTTTCATCGCCTTACATATTCAACAACTTAACAGTTGATGCTCCGAATACTAATTTCACTGCAACCCCAACAGGCCCCACCTATGGCGGAGGCAGTGGTACTTCCCCGGACCCATATTTGATATTTACCGCAGAGCATTTACAGGCGCTTGGGGCAACCCCGCAGCATTGGGATAAATATTTTAAGCTCAGGGCTGACCTTGACCTGTCAGAATATACCGGTGAGGAATTTAATATTATTGGGGATTGTTCACAGGGTGAATTTACGGGCAGTTTTGACGGTAACGAACACTTCATATATAATTTTAATTATGAGACAACAGACAACAACAGTATAGGTTTGTTTGGTTGTGCAACAGCTTGTTTTATTACAGACCTGGCAATAGTGGACCCGGTGATCAAAGCAGATAATGCTGATTCAGTGGGTGCTTTGGTGGGTACTGCGCAAACGGTGACGATAGAAAGATGCAGTATTGAAGGCGGCAGGATCGATGGAGAGAATACTATAGGACTTGGCGGTTTCTTTGGCAGAGGTAATACAGTATTTTTATACGACAGCTATACGACCGTTAATGTCAAAGCAAGTGATGAATTCGGTGGTTTTGGGGGTGAACTGGTTTACGGTGCTGTACGAAGATGCTTTGCAGCGGGTCATGTAGAGCCTGGTTATGGATTTCCGATATATCGAACGGCGACAATAGGCAGTGGGCAGTTATTTGTCATTAGTGATTGTTTTTGGGATACTGAAGTATGTGGTACGACCAGCAGTCTTGTCGGAACAGGTAAAACGACGGATCAAATGTATCAACAGGATACCTTTGAAAACTGGGATTTTGAAAATACATGGAAAATTTGCGAGAGCGCCAACTATCCGATGCAGGCATGGAAAGAATTTGCCATGGGCGATCTGAACTGCTCATACGAAATTGATACATACGACCTCGGTTATCTCTGCGACGAATGGCTGATGCAGAAAATTCAATTTGATATAGCCCCGACGGGCGGCGATGGATTTGTTGATTTCGTCGACTGGGCCGCATTCGCCGCGGCATGGTGCTCACAGCTCGGACAACCAGGTTTCAACTCTGCCTGCGACGTCATAGCCGACGGCACCATCGACGAATATGACTTGTTTGTCTTCATGGACGAATGGCTCAAATTTGGAAACAGGGTTCTATGGGCGGACATTTATCCACAGCCGGACGGCGACGGCGTTGTGAATATCTACGATTTTGCGCTGTTCGCACAGTTCTGGATGACTGGCCTGTAGACTC
>SDBU01010310.1_pt1 | contig 10377 bp, 28 predicted proteins | sample 2277071 | NCBI WGS metagenome assembly SDBU01 (sample SAMN10397929, study PRJNA504765) | marine sediment metagenome | isolation source: marine sediment core GS08_GC12, 126 cmbsf | place: Arctic Ocean: Gakkel Ridge, Loki's castle | collected 2008 | reverse complement strand
AGGAGGAACAGCCATGGGAGCTACGACCATCATCATCGCAGTCACTGTCGACGGAGACGGCGCGCTGGCCAATGACATATCGGGCCGGATCGCGGGGCTGCTGGACAAGGGCTGGACAGATCACAATCTGCCCTTCCGATTGGCCCAGGACATCCGCGTCCACAGGTACGGCGGGCGCGCCATCGGCGACATGCTGAACAAGCACGCGCTAGGAGAGGCCGCCGAATGACGCTCTACGGGATGCTGCTTGCCACAGCGACGCTCGGCATCGCAGTCATCCTCGGCCTAGGATTCTCGAACAGCGGGCAGGGCGGCGAACCCTACTGGCCGGTCGTGGGCGTGGGCGTGGGGCTGCTGCTGGGCAAGCTCGTCGTGCTCGGCGCGCTGGCGGGCTACCGTGAGACAGAATTCGCTGAAGGTGATGCGATCTGCAGGCCCTGTAGGAGAGGCGAGCACTGTGGAGAACGAGGGCCGGACTGCGCCTACGGATGCGCCTGCCCGTGTCCAGATACAGCGTCGGAAAGTCTGCTGCTGTGTGTGATTTGCCGACGACCACGGAATGCATGTGGGCATGATTTCTGCTCGCGGTGCGGCATCGCCTATAGACGCGGGAGATGCTCCGCTGCCTGCTCCAACTATTAGGGAGGCTGACTGATGCTCGAACACGTGGAGTTACTCCGGTGAGTCGCCGCGACCGGCGTATGCCCTTCGCCAAGTGGGTGGACACGCACGTCCATTACCTGCGCGCGCCACGGCTGCAGGCGATCATGACGCTGCTAGCATCTGGCCCACGTACCAGTCGCGTTGTGCAGGAGCGCCTCGCGCGCGCGAGCAGGCCCACGCACATGCACGCAAGCGCAGGCCTGCGCGTGACCATCGACACTATCCAGCGCGACCTGAAGCTGCTGGTCACGCAGGGCTATCTCCAGACCGTCGACTGGGGCGACAGATACGAATGGGGAGGTGGACGCCACCTCATCATCTGGAGATACAAAATATCCACCGACACGTTAGTGTAGGAGATGCAGATGGATAGCACTGATCGGCAGGACAAGAACATCGGGGCGCAGGCGCTCGACAGCCGGTGCAAGTTCCGGCACATAGTTGACCGACGTCGCCAGCCATCGATGGCCGTGGTCTACCTGACGCAGTGCAACAAACGGGTTGTCAGGGTGCTCGAAGCAGGAGAGTCCCGTCACGTACCGCCCTGCCGAACGTGCATGCCGGACGGTAAGCCAGAGAGGAAGTAGCCATGCAGATCACTATCAATGTCGAGAAGGTTGACGGCCTGTTCCTCAAGGAGGAGATGGGCACAGGCAAGATCGGTGACGAGGAACTGAGCTTCGGCATCTGCGTGCCCACCGGAGCGCCGTACGTATACGTGCGCGGGGAGTACTACGTCGCGTCGGACACCTTCGAGGTGATGCTCCGTGCCGTCCATGGGCAGGAGCATGAGAGCCATGAGGAGCATCCGGCTCCGTGCGATGAGCACGTGGCGCAGCCTGTGACGCCGCAGGATTGCCCCGCCGGTGTCGACATCTGCGCGGGCAGCATCTGCACCCATGAGCCAGATGCGGCGGAGCCAGATGATCAACGGCCCGACGAGAGCTAACCCTGACGTACAGGTGAGAGGTCGAGATGCAGCACACACATGTTCACCGCCACACGAGCCTGGATTGCTACCAGGAGCATTGCTCACGGATCGAGCACGAGCATGAGCACGCACATCCTTGCAGCGATGGTTGTGAGCACGGGCATGGCCCACATGAAACTGACCTGACCAGCATGCTGATCCGTCAGGACGTGGTGGAGCCGTTGCACATCCGACCTGTACCGCCGGAGGCTAACTGATGGCCACGCTCCGCAAGATCATCGACATCGACGAGTCCAGCTTCCACGTGAAGTTCCTTCTGGAGTGTGGACACATAAGCCTGATGTGGCCGTACAAGTTCAAGCAGCACAGGCCGTATCCGAAGCGCCGCCGGTGCTTCCCGAACTGCAAGATGCCAGAGGAGGACGCGCAATGAATGCCACACCACTCTCGCTGTTCCACGTAGAAGAACAGGAGGTGATCTACTGGCGGTCGGCGGTGCAGGCCAAGGACAAGGACGCGGCCCGCGACCTGATCACCGGCGGCACCGGCGAGGGCGAAGTGATAGGCAAGACGCTGGTCGACCGGCGTATCGCCAACGTGCATCCAGTGACCGACCGTTGCGCCGATCTGGGATGCTATGACTTTGATCACGAGGAACGGGAGGAGCTTGGATGATCGGTGCGATGCTGCTCTACGGCGCGGCGGCCCTGCTGGTGGCGCACGTAGCGCTCGACCTGCGGAACGTCCGGCATGCGCTGGAGCATCGCCCGCCCGCGCGCGACCTGTGGTGGACGGTCGCTACCATGGTCATCTTGCTGGGACACCTGGCTGCAGATCTGATAGGAGGCATCCCGTAATGACAGACCTAGGATGGTTGGAGATCGTCATACTGTTAGCGGTAGCCTATGCGGTTATTGTCTGGGCTGTCGGTCTCGCTGTAGGATGGTCGCCAATGCGTAGTGCATCAGAATGCCATTGCGAGCACCCGCCGCACGCACCGAATCACTGCGAGGCATTAGATGGCGGGTGGGCACCTAGTGGATACTGTTGGTGTCCCGAAACGATGCCTTGGACTATGCGTGTAGGAGAGACTAACTTCTTTGATGGAATGACGTATCACAGAAGGGAGCGCCCATGACCGAAGCAGAATTCACACAGATCGCTATCCTCGACACAGAGACGACCGGCCTGCGGCACGTCACCAGAGGTGGCACGGGCCGCGTCATTCAGTACGGTCTGGTCGTGCTGGAGTTGCCGACGCTCCGCTACGTCACGCATCGTGAGGCGCTAGTGAACCTAGATGCCTGCCGCGCATTCGATTGGGAGCAGCCGGACGTCCAGGATGCCCTTGCGGTGAACCATCTGGAGCCTGCCTTCATGCGCGCGCACGGTATCCCCGCGCGCGAGGCGCTGGGCCATGCGCTCAGTATCGACTGGCGTGGAACATGCCTGGCGGCCTGGGGCCTGGAGTTTGACCTGGCGATGGTCGAGGGCGAGCACAAGCACCTCGGTATATCCGGCGTGCCCTGGCACTATCGGGCGCTGGACATCCGGTCGCTCTGCGCCGGTGAGCAGATGCGCGAGGCTGTGTGGGGCGACAGTTCGTTCCACTACCTCGGCTGCCATGACTGGATCGTCGGAGCGCGCGGAGCCGGTCGCGCACCGGAAGACCTGGAGCATCTCATGCAGGGCCGCTGCGAACACAATGCACTGTACGATGCTGCGATGGCGGCCCTAGCGCTGCGTGTCTACTGCGGGCGGGAGCGACGATGAAGGAGACCACAGGCAACATCTGGTTGGAGGCGTGTGACGCCATCGTCATCCCAACCAACGGCGACGTGAACCGGCACGGCGCGGCTGTGATGGGTCGTGGCCTGGCACTCCAGGCCGCGCGCCGGTGGCCGCTGATGCCGAAGGTGCTTGCCGAGTATCTGCGCGCCGAAGGCAACCATGTGTTCGACGTGTATAAGCCGCGCCGGTTGCCCACGCTTCTCACGTTCCCTGTGAAGCAGCATTGGCACGAGCGCGCTGATCTAGATCTAATCGAGCGGTCGGCACAGGAACTGGTTGCCAAGGCCGACCGCCTTGCGTATCGTCTAGTGGCGCTCCCACGCGTCGGGTGCGGGAATGGTGGACTGGATTGGAAGGACGTCCAGCCCATTCTGGAACGCTACCTCGACGACAAATTCATCCTGGTCAGCATACCAAGTGCGGTGCATCATGACGCGTAAGCCACAGCCATCCGCTCGTCGCGCGCGGGCACGCGCGACCCCCGCGCGCCGCGTGCTCATCTGCGGCAGCCGTGGGTACAAGAACGCCGCTGCCATCGCGCAGTTGGTCAAGGGCCTACCCACCGGCACGGTCGTGATCCACGGCGGCGCGGCAGGGGCCGACGGCCTGGCCGACCTGTATGCCCGCCAGAATGGGCTGACACCTGAACCCTATCCAGCCGACTGGGACAAGTACGGCAAGGGCGCAGGGGTCGTGCGGAACAAGCAGATGCTGGATGAGGGCCGCCCGACTGAGGTCGTGGCCTTCGTCGCTGACCCGACCAGCAGCCCAGGCACCGCCAACATGGTGCTCCAGGCGCTAGCGCAGGGCGTGCCGGTCACAGTTCACACCTGATCACCGCCAAAAGAAAGGTCATATTCGTCCGCCAAAGGGCTGCGGATTCCCCGCCACGTGCCGATACTGTCAATGAAGGGATCGAGCCCCGCAAGCTGCGAGGCCGAACCAAGGCCCCACCACCTACGGGGTAGCCCGATCCCCCATCCAGGCCCCGCCGGAGTCGCGCCCTCAGAAGCTGGCTCCGGCGGGGCCGAAGATTTAACACATCTAACCCGCCAAAGGGGTGTGCGTTTGCCCGCCGGTGCCGTTACTACAAGTGAAGGAGAAAACATGAGCAACCAGATCACCAGCCAGACTACCCCCATCACCCGCTGCGTCGACGACATGAACATTAGCTACTCCCTCTACGACACCGGCGACGGCGAAGCCACCTACATCATCCGCGACGAAGACGCCAACGAGATGGTCACCCGCGTCGACGGCCCCATCGAAGTGGTCACCCTCCGCTACGAGATCGACATCGAGAAGGTCAACTAGCCATGACGAACAACGAACGGCTCTTCCGCATCAGCCTAGTATGGACGCCGAGCCGTCGTGTCGTCTACGGCAAGCGGACATGGACGTACGCGAAGGCCTACTACACATACGACCGCGACAAGGCGTTCCAGATGAAGCGCGAGCTATGCGCCGACCGCCACGGCCCGCGCGTCCACCTCCGCGCTGTCCGGCCACTGGGCAACGAGGTGCTGGACACCTGGATCAAGTCACGATCACGCAATGGCCGCGTCCAGAATGGCTGGAGGTAATGCCTACCACCAAGACGGTCTACCACGGCACCACCCGCGAGAACGCTGACGCGATCCTAGCACACGGCTTCAGCCTCGACCAGGTCAAGCCTCGCTGGGTGAACGATCACGCCGTCAGCGCCTTCACCTCCGAGCTACACGTCCGCCGGTACTTGAGGAATCGTGATGAGGTCGTAGTGCTCCGGCTCAAGGTACGGGGCCGCTGGCTCCGCCGCCGCATCTTCCAGAGCGGGCCAGTTGAGCACACAACCGACGCACAGGAATACACCCGCCGGATGATTGAGGCTGGCATCGATGCCGTCCACATAGACGGCGGCCTGATCTTCATCTACAACCCCGACACGATCCAATCGGTCGAGGAGATAGCAGAAAGGAAGTGAACCAGATGGCAGACCACATTACCCGATGCGACGTGAACGACCAGGCTCGAATCCTCATGGACATCATCGACATGCGATCCATGGAGATCGAGACCTCGATGGTGCTGGCCGAGCTATTCGTCAACGGACGGGAGCGCGGCTGGACGCTGGAGCCATACGGCGACCACGAGATCAGCTTCGCTGAGTGCCGTGGCAGTGACCAGATCGTTCTGTACCCCTTCCGCTGGGGTAGCAAGAGCGCCGAGGCGGATTACAAGGAGCGCACCATCACCCTGGAGCCGCGCGACTTCGAGACCGCCGCGACCTTCGTGATCCACTACCTCAACACCGGCGACCTGGATGGGCTGAAGGAGCTACTCCAGCCAGGCGGCACGTTCCGGCGCGGCGCGCATGCGGTACACGGCCCGAACGCCGTATAGTAAGTCAGGATGACAAGGGGCGGGCACGGATGCCCTGTGAAGGAGAGTCCGATGGCACCACGTATCCAGACGTACGGCCCAGCACAGAAGAGGAAGATCACCGCCAAGCTGCCGTCCGGTCGCACGGTGACGATTGACCGGACGGGGAATGACGAAGTCGTCATCCAGGTGAGCCAGGGCAGCGTCACACGCTCCACGACCTTGCCGGTCAAGAGCTTTCCGCTCTTCGGCAGGCCGCTAGTACAGCGGATACGGGAGGCAGTCATCCTGCTCGACCGCTGCCCGCCGGACGAGGGCGCACCGGACGAGGTGGAGCGGGCTGCAGAGCAGGCGCTGTTCCACGGCGGCATCATCGAAGAGACCGCCCATTCCACACGGCGGGAACCACCGCTGGTATCCCCACCGCTGCCACCGCCACCACCCGCACCCGCGCGGCGGAAGGCATAAGAGAGAAGAGAAGGAGGAACGAATCATGCTACTAGAAATGACCTGGATTCAGACAGGCACAATCATCTGGCTCATTGCGATGCTCGGCGGCGTGTTCTTCGCCGGTGCGTGCTACGTCATGGGCATGCTACGGTACGGCAGAGGCGTCCTAGGCCCAGGCCACGGCGTACCGCCGCCGATCTCGCCTCCGACAGATAGTCAAGGGCGGGATCTATGACAGCCCTCATCATCCTGGGCTGTGTGGTCATCGGTATCGGCTTCGCCCTAGAGGTCGCCATAGGCGGAGGTGGTGGGGCCGAGTGCCTGCCACCGCCGGATGGCCCGCCGCCGACGCCGCCACCCTCGGAGTAGCGTATAGTGAAGATACCGAATCCTGAAGAGGCCGCCGAGTTCGAAGATCGGTGGCACGAGAGTCCACGGGCTGCGCTGCAATGGCTCGGCCAGAGGAGAAGGAGCACCATGAATCTGTTCGCCATCATCGCCACCATCATCCGCACGCGTCAGATCAGCTTGACCATGTTCGCGCGGCAGTTCCTGATCCGCTTCGACCCGCACGTGCAGCCCGATCCGGTCGAGCACGTCCTGTGGAACATCTTCGGCTTCGACCTGCACGGCGGCATCGACCGCTACTCTGCTCAGGTGGAGGGCTTCGTCGCGGTGCTAGGCTTCACAGTCGATGTCGACCTGGCCTTCAGTGCTATCGGCACCGGCGGGATCAACGTCGCCATCGAGACGCCGCTGTTCACGCTGCACATGACAGTCGGTACGTACCTGCCGGAGCCGGAGGAGCAGCCGGTGAGGGGTCGCCTTGCGTAAGGACGAGATACACGCAGCCTTCCACGCGGCGGTATCTGAAGAGCTTCATCGCGCTGACGAGCAGCACGGCGATGCCACTGACCTGTACGAGATGCTCGCCGTGCTCGGTGAGGAGTACGGCGAGCTACAGAAGGCCGTCCTGCAGTTCGATTACGAAGGTGGCCGCCGCGACCACATCCTGAAGGAGTGCATCCAGGTCGGGGCGATGGCGTGCAAGACCTTCCGGTACATCACCAACAACATGGCGTTGATTCCGCGCGGCACAGTAGTACTCTGTCCAACATGCAGACGCTGCCAAGCGGAAGTGGGCGGCGACATGCCTGAGATGGAGATGCGATTCTGCTCTGATGCCTTCCACGTCTTCGGGGCATCGACTCCGCGCGCGGGGCTGTGTCCAACGTGTGATCGCGCCAAGGAGGAGCGCTGGCGGCCCGAACCTCTCCCAGGTGCCCGTGGGTATCACGGTGACCGACTCGTAGAGGAATCTTCTTGGTGTCCAGATTCATTCCACGCATAGCGCTCTGGCTGCTGATCGCCGTGGCCTTCTGGGAAGGGTTCGTCTACCTGTGGAGCCGACCGCGCTTCTGGGTGAGGCTAGCGGAGGTCGCCCACCAGGTCGGCACCAGCGCGCTGGTCATCTACCACAGGGCCAAGGCCGACAAGGAGCGCCGCGCCGCGCGCGCGGGCGCGCACACAGGTAACACCGTCACCGATATCGAAGCGTACCTCCGCCAGCACCGAAGCCTCTAGACTGGCGTAATGCACACACACCATCCACAATGTGCTTAGCAGCCTTTGTGCTCTACAGTTCGCAAGCCGAAATCAGGAGACGGGAGCGCACCACTTCATTGATACCTGCTCCTCCGATCCTCATCGGCTTGCTCTGTGTCTAGCAGCAAATCCATGGGCCGCCGGAGGCATCGTCATGAGTCCTCATCGAGATGGGTGGACACCGGCCTGGGTCATCCTCAACACGCTGGCTACGCTACTGGGAGCAGTGGCAGGCTCGGCAGCGTTGATCTTGTACGTCCTGGCACGGTGACCGCGCGTAAGGTATAGTGTCAATCAATATGCGGGGTGGAGCAGTGGTAGCTCGCCAGGCCCATAACCTGGAGGTCGGGGGTTCGAATCCCCTCCCCGCTACCAAAGGAATCTGATGCCGAGAAAGCAGCAGCCGTCGACCCTGGAGTACAGCAAGGCGGAGCGCGAAGCGTTCATCCGCGACCCCATGCTGTTCCGCCGCCAGGAGATCGTCCTGCCCAGCACCGGCAAGAAGTGGGACAAGAGCATCGAGCCGTGGCAGGAGACGGGCGTCTTCGAGCCGCTCGACCGCCGCAACAAGCGCACCGGCAAATGGGTCTACAGCCTGGTGTACCTAGAGCTTCCCCGTGGCCATGCCAAGACACTGATCGCAGCGTGCGAGGCGCTGCGTTTGATTGTGACCGAGGACGAGTGGTACATCGACGTCTTCGCCTCCGACAAGGATCAGGCCCGCATCACCGCAGAGTTCATCGCGGGCTTCGTCCGGCGTAACCCGCGCCTGCGCGCGTCGGTCGTGGTCGAGCGGAACAAGGTCTACTGTCGGCGCACAGGCAGCCGCCTGGAGGTGCTGGCCGCCGATGCCCCGTCTGCCTATGGTCGTGGCGGCCTGGGCCAAGGCTACATGGCCATCTGCGACGAGCTATGGACGTGGAAGAACATGGAGCTGTGGACAGGCATCCGCTCCGGTGCAGGCAAGACCAGCGAGTGGCGAATCCTCATCTGCTCCAATGCTGGCACCGACAAGTCCGACGAGACCGGCGTGGCGTGGAAGGTAAGGACGACCGCCAAGCGCAAGACCAAGACGCACTACCTCTACAGCCCGCGCGGGCCGGTGGCCCTGTGGTGGATCAACTCCGGCGCGCCGGACGACCTGCGGGGAGAGCTTCCCCTCCCGACGTACAACCGTCTGGTGATGAACACCTGGGTGACGGCAGGGGAGAATGTCTTCACCAAGGAAATGATCGACGACATCATGCCACGTGCCGCCGGACAGGTACTCACGCGCAACGAAGTCTTCCAGTACATCGCATCGGTCGACCTAGGGCTGGTGCATGACCTGACCGCGCGCGCCGTGGGCCACTGGGATCATGAGCAGCAGCAGATCTTCATCGACTCGTTCCGGCTGTGGCAGGGCACCCGCAAGAAGCCTATTCAGATCGCGGACGTGGAGAAAGATATCGCCGAGGTGCATCTGCTCTATCAGACAAAGAAAATCGTGCTCGACCCATGGCAGATGGCATCGACCGCACAGCGCATGGGCAACATCGTTGAGGCGCAGCCGATCACCACGCAGTACCGACAGCAGATCTCTGAGGTGCTCTATCAGTTGGTCGCAGCCCGCCGCATCTCCCTTCCCTACGATGCGTACCTGCACAATCAACTTCTCGAGTTGGTGCAGGTCGAGTCCGCGTCCGGCTACAGGCTGGAGGCACCTCCAGGCGGCCACGACGACCTGGTGCTAACGATCATGATGATCTGCCACTACATCATGGCCAACCTGAAGAAGCTGGCACGGATATCCTTCGGCAAGCTAGGCGGCACGGTTGGCCGCGCGTCGGGTCGCCAGCACATCGAGGGCGAGATCGGATCGATGTCGGACATGCTCAAGTATCTACGTGAGCAGAGGCTCGCCGATGAGGAGCGCCGTCGTACAGTAAGTCAGGAGAATGATGCGATGCTAGAGCGCGTCGCTACAGCGGGGAGAGGCTAGCTGTGTCCTGCAGCATCTGTCATCGTCCGGTTGCACCCGCGCCCGCCGTGCCGTGGGCCGAGACGCACACAGGGAAGATGCATCAGTACGAAGGCAGCCACGAAGGAGGCCCGTACGAACCCGCTCGTCTGCACGCGGCGGTGGCGCACCTGCCGCAGGCACATGAGGTCTGCGCACTGCTCTCACGCGCGCTTGCGCGCGGGACGCTGATACGCTTAGACGAGCGTCTGCGTTCGTGAGGTTATGAGTACCATGCGTATCGTCAACGCCAGTCACACCTGCATGCTCTGTGGGATCGTTGACCTGACCACCGAGCTACGGCGCGCCCGCCGGTACTGCCTGCTGGTACCGATCTGCAATCCCTGCTGGCCGAAGGAGCGTCGCCTGCTTGCGCACGAGCGCGCACGTAGGCGCGCACAGGCCCGCGCGCGCGAGGCAGCCCATGCCCGCATTGCGTAAGGCCCGTGCCCGCGACAGGCAGCGAGAGAAGGCCGCCCTGCCCAGGCAGCACGGCGGCAGCCTCCGGCGCGTCTACCCTGACGCAGTGCGGAAGCGCAACCGCCGCCGAGGTCGCCGGAACTGAGCAGAAAGAAAG